>Ga0265297_10002754_pt1 | contig 34298 bp, 38 predicted proteins | sample Munlanlwell13791_FD_192502 | JGI IMG/M metagenome (GOLD analysis project Ga0265297, IMG submission 192502) | Leachate microbial communities from a municipal landfill in Southern Ontario, Canada - Leachate well 137-91 | ecosystem: Engineered > Solid waste > Landfill > Unclassified | place... | reverse complement strand
CAGATTGGGTGCGGTTGATGCGCCATTGGGGCATTTGATGACCAGCAGGCTGCAGATGTGCTGGGAATCGATGGTGTTGAAGAGTTTGTCATATACTGTGCCACTCTGGGAAAAAAACCCGAAGATTGAGGGATCAGTGAAGTGCGGAAACCAGGTCCCGGACCTTCTGTCCGACTGCAGATCTGATCAAATCAGGCTGGTTGACGCGATCATTGATCTCTCTCACAATCGCAGATCCGACAATGACTCCATCCACACCTAACCGTTTGTAGGCCTGAATCTGGTCCGGGGATCCAATGCCGAATCCCGGGACAAGGGGAAGCGTGGTGACCCTTTTCACCCTCTTTATACATTCAACAGTTGCAGGATCAATCTCATCCCTTACTCCGGTGACTCCTAACGCTGCAACAAGGTACAGGAAACCACCTGCCCTTGAAATGATTCCGTCAAGACGCGTATCCGAAGTGGTCTGGCTTACGAAGAGAATGGGATCAATACCGGCATCCCTGGCTGATGTGCAAAAGGGATCAGCCTCCTCAAGGGGCACATCCGCGAGCGCCACGCCATCAGCACCAGCATCAGCCGCTTCCCGGTAAAAGGAACCAATCCCACGCTGCATCACCATGTTTGCATAGGTGAGAATCATGAGGGGAGTCTCCGATTCCTTTCGGAAATCCCTGATTAGGGAAAAGAGGGCATCCGTGTTCATGCCCGCACGCAGTGCACGCTGGATGGCCTGCTGCATGACAGGTCCGTCTGCAACCGGATCCGAGAATGGCATCACGAGCTCGATAATATCGGCACCAGCACGGTCAATCTCACTGAGCAGCGCACGCGAATCACGGTACCCGGGATCTCCCGCTACGAGGCAGGCGATCATGAGAGGGTGAGTTCGCTGTACAAACACCCTTTCTATACGTGTGGTCACAGGCACTCCCCCGCAAATGCCGCAACGTGGGCAACGTCCTTATCGCCGCGGCCGGACAGGTTGATGACCAGGATATCGTCCTTCTCCATCCCGGGCGAGATTTCGCGGGCAAGGGAAACCGCATGCGCTGACTCAAGTGCAGGGATTATCCCTTCTTTCCTCGAAAGGTAGAGGAACGAATCGATCGCTTCCTTATCGGTCACCGCCCGGTATGTAACCCTCCCGTTATCCTTGAGATAACTGTGTTCAGGGCCGACACCGGGATAATCGAGACCTGCCGAGACGCTGTGGGACTCAAGGATCTGGCCAAACGCATCCTGGATAAGGTAGGAATACGTCCCGTGGAGCACCCCTGGTTTTCCGCCGCAGAGAGTCGCCCCGTGTTTTCCTTCAAGTCCCTCTCCCCCTGCCTCGGCCCCGAAGAGGGCCGTCCTGTCACGCAGGAAGGGGGTGAACATCCCAATTGCATTTGACCCTCCACCGACACATGCCACAATGGCATCCGGGAGCCTTCCTTCCTTCTCCAGTATCTGTGCCCGGGTCTCCCTTCCTATCACGGTCTGGAAATCCCTGACAAGGGTTGGAAACGGGTGGGGTCCGACCACGGAACCGATCAGGTAGTGGGTTTCACGGACATTCGCCACCCAGTCGCGGAGGGCCTCGTTTATCGCATCCTTGAGCGTCCGTGAGCCTGATTTCACGGGAATGACCGTTGCTCCGAGCATCCGCATCCGGGTGACATTCAGGGCCTGGCGGGAGATGTCCTCCTCACCCATATACACTTCGACCCGCATCCCGAGTGCCGCTCCCGCAATGGCGGTGGCCACCCCATGCTGGCCTGCACCTGTCTCGGCAATGAGCCGCGACTTCCCCATGAGTTTCGCAAGCAGTGCCTGACCAAGGGCGTTATTCAGCTTGTGGGCACCCGAGTGGAGGAGATCTTCCCTTTTTAAGTAAACCCTGCATCCAAGGTCACGGGACACATTCCTGCAGTATGTGAGTGGTGTCATTCTCCCGGCATACTCGTGCAGGTAGTAATTCATCTCCGCCTGGAACTCTGAACTCGGGACAATGGTCCTGAATCCCGATTCAAGTTCCTCCAGCGCTCCCATGAGGGTCTCGGGAACAAAACAACCCCCGTATTCCCCGAAACGGGTTGATTCAATCATCGGTCACACCTTTTGCATTCCTGATAAAATCCCGCACCTTCTGTTCATTCTTAATTCCAGGAGAATCCTCAACCCCCGTTGCTACATCGACACCCGCGGGATGAACCCGCCGAATCGCCTCCTCGACATTCCCCGGGTGGAGGCCTCCTGCAAGAATGACAGGGATGGGACTGTTTCTCACAAGTGAGGCGGCATACTCAGCATCATACAGGAGTCCCCTGCCTGAACTCCCATCCACGATGAGGGCATCTGCGTTGGGAGGGATAGGTTGTCCTGGCACAGCCACGCGAATAAGCCTTGCCGGGAGATTTTCAGGGAGTGTAAGCGGCATGGAGAGCTGGATCACGTCAGGGTGAAGGTCGAGCATGATCTTAACATCGTCGAGCAATGTGGTATGGGACACACACACCCGTGTCAGGAAGGGGCCCGGTGCATCGAAGATCTCTTCAGCTCTCTCCACGCTTACCGAGCGCACGGAATCCGAACACATAACCACCCCTATCGCATCAGCACCGGCTTCTTCGGCAAGCACTGCATCGGCAGGCCGTGTTATACCACAAATTTTTACGCGGATATAAATCCCTCCAGTTTTTTTCCAGGGTTTCTCGCAGACATAATCGCGGATCCTATGAGAAACCCGTCAACCACATTCCTCATGCTCCTCACATCATACGGCCACACATATCCACTCTCGGAGACTGCCTTGCATCCTGCTTCACGTACAAGCGGGGCAAGACGCCTGCTGGTGGAGAGATCAATGCTGAAATCCAGCAGGTTGCGGTTGTTGATCCCGACAATCCTGGTGTCTGAATCAAGGGCGGCCCTGACCTCATCCGCGTTGTGCACTTCCACGAGTGGTTCGAGAGAGTATGCGACAGCCATATCCACAAAATCGGCAAGATCCCGACCAAGGACTCTGGCAATGAGAAGCACCGAGTCTGCACCCAGTTCCCGTGTCTCGGCAATCTGCCGTTCATCAATAATGAAGTCCTTCCGGAGTATCGGAACCTCCACGCATTGCCTGATCATCGGGATCATCTCCGGATTGCCATAAAAGAAGGTCGGTTCGGTGATGATGGAAAGGGCCGAACACCCTGAAGACTCCATCATGCGGGCGAGGCCTACTGCATCGCCGCCTTCCCTGAGAATTCCTCTTGAGGGAGACCCGAACTTTATCTCTGATATGATGGCATTATGCCCCTCTTCCCTGTTCAGTGCTTCATACAACTCCCGTTTGTGTCCGGATGGTGGGGTCAGATCCCGGAATGTTGCGGGCATTTCCTCAACCCTGTCTCTTGTCGCTGCTACGATCTCATCAAGAATCATGGTACCTCTGTGACGCCGTGATCAATTCGTGAAGTTTCGCGAGTGCGCTGCCGGATTCGATGGCATCACGTGCCCGCTCAATTCCCTGCTCCATATCTCCTGCTTTTCCTCCGAGATAAATGGCCGCTCCGGCGTTTATTAAGACGACGTCGTGAACCGCCCCCTGTTCCCCCTGCAACATTCTCATAAGAATTGCTGCATTTTCTCCTGGCTCTCCACCACGGAGCGCACTCACAGGGGACAGGGGGATACCATAATCAAGGGGTGATATCGTGTATTCTTCAATAGTGCCCCCGTCAAGCTCAGCCACATTCGTAGGACCCGTGGTGGTAATCTCATCCATACCACCGCCGTGAACAACCATGGCATGTTGGATACCAAGGTTGGCCAGGGCTCCTGCGAGAGTCCCTGTCAGTGACGGGGTATACACCCCCATGAGCCGTGATGGCGCCCCGGCCGGGTTAAGGAGTGGCCCGAGCATATTGAATACGGTATGAAATCCCAGGTCCTTCCGCGTCCTGGCTACATGCCTGAACGCAGGGTGAAATACCGGTGCGAAGAGAAATCCAAGCCCTGTCTCCTCAACGATGCGACACACGGTGTTGGCCGGCAGGTCAACTATCACTCCAAGCGCTTCGAGAACATCTGCAGAACCACATGAACTGCTCACACTCCTGTTCCCATGCTTGACAACCGGAACCCCTGATCCAGCGGCGACAATCGCAGCAGCGGTGCTGATGTTGAAGGTGTGTGATCCGTCTCCCCCTGTGCCACAGGTATCAACAAGCGTCCCCGCTACCCTGGGGCTTATCGATATGGCATGCTTCTGAAGGACCTGCCCGAACGAGGCAATCTCTGATGACAGTTCACCCTTGATACGGAGCGCTGCAAGGAATGCTCCCATCTGGGCATCAGATGCCCTTCCGGATGCAATGTACTCCATCGCGTTCCTTGCTTCAATTTCAGAGAGAGAGAGCCCTGTCGTCAGCCTCTCCAGAGCCACCTGCATCAGGCACCCCCTGCCGCAAGGAAGTTTTCCATGATATGCCTCCCTTCAGGAGTCATAATACTCTCCGGATGGAACTGCAGTCCGAACAGGGGGATGTCCCTGTGCATGACACCCATCACGCATCCATCATCTTCAGAGAGGGCAACGGTCTCGAACTCATCAGGGATTGTCTCCTTTTGTGCTTCGAGAGAATGGTAGCGGGTTGCAGTGAATGGATTGGGAAGGCCGGAAAAGAGCCCTTTACCTCCATGGATAATCCTGCTGGTTTTTCCATGTACCGGTATTTCCATCCTCCTTACGACTGCGCCATAGCAGTGGAGAATGGTCTGGTGACCAAGGCATACCCCGAGGATTGGTACATCTCCCTTAAACTCCCGGATAACGTCCCTGCATATCCCTGATTCTTCGGGGGTTCCAGGTCCTGGCGAGAGAATAATGCTGTCGGGTTCAGCACTCCTCACATCGGAGACCGGGCGGTTACAGGTGATGGCAACCGGGGTTGCTCCAAGCATGCCGACCAGCTGGTAGAGATTGTAGGTGAAACTATCAAAACAGTCAATGATCACCACTCTCATCCTGTCACCCCCACAATCCCTATCGCTTTCATCATTGCTCCGGCCTTGTACTCGGTCTCCTCAAATTCACGTTCAGGAATTGAGTCCGCCACGATACCTGCACCCGTCGAGAACTCGACAAAGCCCCGCCGGAACCGAAGGGTTCTGATTGCGATAGCAAATTCCAGATCATTGGAAAAACCGGCATATCCAACAGCTCCGGCATAGAGACCTCTTGGCTGAGTCTCCAGTTCCGCGATGATCTGCATCGCCCTGATCTTCGGTGCCCCGCTGACGGTACCTGCGGGGAAACATGAGGCAAACGCATCAAAACGGTCCCGGTCTTCTCTGAGAGTCCCGCATACGCGGGATACGATGTGTTGAACATGAGAGAATTTTTCCACCTCCATGTACTCCGGGACATTCACCGATCCAAAATCCGAAATTTTCCCGATATCGTTCCTTGCAAGATCGACGAGCATCAGGTGCTCTGCCCTTTCTTTTGGGTCTGCAAGGAGTTCTGCGGCAAGCTTTGTGTCTTCTGCCACACTATTCCCGCGGGGCCTGGTCCCTGCGATGGGGACGGTCTGGACGCTTTTTCCCTCCACTTTGACCAGCATCTCGGGGCTTGACCCAATGATGGCCTCGTCTCCGAACTGGAGATAATACAGGTATGGTGAGGGATTTATAGTCCTGATAGCACCATAGATGTCAAGGGGATCTTCCCGGACGTGGCATGTAATCTTTCGGGAGAGGACTACCTGGAAGATATCTCCTGCGTGGATATATTCCAGGGCTTTCCTGACCGCCTCCTGGTACGCTTCACGGCTCACTGAGCTCACCGGGGGGGAGGATGCACGGGGAATATGTGCACGGTCCGTCGTTCGTTCTGCAGAAATCCTCCTTATTTTTTCTTCGAGCTTTTCAAGACGCTGCCTCGCTCTGGCATGCTCTTTGCGGCAGTCAGTCTCACCATTCAGGATCAGATCGTCAAACAGAATGCATGAATCCCTTGCGTGGTCAAAGACGATTCCCTGCGTACAGAGCATGAACCGGGCAAGAGGACCTTCTTTTCCCGCCGGGACCATCCCCTCTGAGAGCTCTCTAACCATGTCGTAAGAACAGAACCCCACCAGCCCCCCCAGAAAGCCCGTGCTTGACGGGCCCATCCATTCGAACTGCTTTATGAATGAACGAAGCTGTGTGATGGGATTTCCCATTTCAGGAATGCTGATGATATCCTGGAGATTTTTGCTCCCTTCCACGGTTATCTCCCCATCGAGAGTCAGGCAGAGGGGGGGTTTTACGCAGAGTATAGACCTGACCGCCCGACGGGGAATACCTTCCATTGATTCCAGGACGCCCCCGCTCTGTTCCCCAATAGCACGGAAAAGAGAGTACGCATCAGATGATGGCATCGGGATGCTTCTCGTGACCGGGAGTAGTCGTACACCCCCAAGACCTGAAATACTTTCATCTAGAGTAGAGAGATACTGATCGAAAGCCGCCCTTGAGGCGGCATTATCCAGTCCAGCGGCATCACCTGGGATTGCCGGTTCTCATATGACATGTTTTTATTTGTACATTGTTGATTGTATAAATACATTGTTGATTAATTTTGCACTTCCTTGGAATGGATTTGAATACCTCTGATTTCCGGCAAGAGCACGGGAAGAGAGTACGAAAGATTCATACCTGTTGCAGAGCCTCGTCTCTGACGATAAGAATGGGCGAAAAAGATGATGATCCCCTGATTGGAGTCACAGCCCCCGCGTTCTGCCTTCCTGACTCAAAGGGTTCCGAGGTATGTCTTGAGCAGTACAGGGGAAAATGGGTTGTCCTGTATTTTTATCCCAGGGACAACACCCCTGGATGCACTCTGGAGGCGCTCTCCTTCAGTGAAGCCACGGGAATCATTCGCAGAACTGGGAGCACAGGTCATCGGGGTGAGCAAGGATTCTCCTGAAAGCCACAGACAATTTGCCGATCGCCATACCCTTTCGATCCTGCTTCTCTCTGATCCCGGACACCAGGTCATTGAGGCGTACCAATCCTGGAAAGAAAAAACGATGTACGGCAAGAAGATCCTCGAAACCCAGCGGGATACATTCCTTATCGACCCTGATGGCCGGATAGTCAGTGTCTGGAGAAAAGTCTCCCCAAAAGGTCATGCAGATGAGGTCAAAAAAGCACTTAAAAATAGGTCCTCAGTATGATTCCAATACTGAACATACGGAGTACTGTGAGGAATCGAAAACCTTACAGTCATCGGATGCGGGGTGATCCTGCTTCATGGAAATAATTGCCATACACGGAAGCCCCAGGGGCAGTCGCAGCAGGACAAGAAAACTGGTGCAGTGGGTGCTCGAGGGAGCTGCAAGAGAGGGTGCTGATACCAATCTTCTTGATCTCGCGGATATGAAAATTACCGCGTGTTCCGCCTGTGACAGCTGCTCCCTCACTGGAGAGTGCATCCATAACGATGATTTTTCCATGGTCTTTGAGCAGATGTGCAATGCTGAGGGAATTGTCCTGGGATCTCCTGTCTATGTAGATCACGTCACAGGACAGATGAAAGTCTTCATCGACAGGCTCGCAGATGCCATCCATTACCAGGTGTGTTCGGGAAAGTATGGGTGCTCGGTATCAACAACGGCAATCTCGGGAGGGGATGTGGTGGTTTCCTACCTGAACCACCTCATCAATTACCTTGGGGGGTATAGCGTGGGGGGTTTGAGTGCCGCGCTCGGTGACGATCAGGCCTCAATCATGAAACTGGAACCGGAAGCCCGGTCACTTGGTAAAAGACTGGTGGATGCCATTCAGATCAAGGAATTTTTTCCTGATCAGGAAGAGATCATCGCCGAGAACCGGGAATACTTTGCGCGGATTGTTGAAGAGAACCGTTCCTGGCGGCCACTCGAATACGAGACCTGGGTGGACAGGGGCTGGATCCAATGAGCATATCCTCACTCTTTCCTGCCTATAAAAACGCAGAATATCCTGTTTTTGTACACAATATCAACCCCCCTGAACCCGGCATCTGAAAGCCAGGAGACCTGATCAAAGAGGGGGGCATTCTTATCAAGGGTATCCCTCCGTTTTATAACTGCTCGAATCTCATCTTCAGGAAACGGGTGTTTCGCAACAAAAGAGTCCCAGTAAAGAAGGTTTTTCCTGGAGAGCCACGATGATTGCGCCTCTGCCTGGTCAGCGTTTACGAAGATTCCCCCCGATTTGAGAATACTGTATATCCGCTGAAAAAGCCTTTGCTTATCGGCATGTTCGAGGTGATGTATGGAGAGTGCGGAACAGACCAGGTCATATTTTCCGGGAATCTCATCCCGGCTGTAGTCTGCCACAAAAAAGTGCACATGTGGATTTCCATCGAACCGTGCCCGTGCGATATCGAGCATGTTCTCGGATATATCGACAAGCGTGAAGTTTCCCATGGGATATTTCTGCAGAAGAAGTGCAGATAAAAGACCGGTGCCGGCACCGATATCGAGAATTGCAGGGTTATTTCCCGGCCAATCAGCAGCCCATACCGCCGCCTCGTAAAATTCTTCCATCTGGGGAATGATGAACCGCCGCTGTCCGTCATACCGGGATGCGATAGCATCAAAGGCCTTCTTTAATTCTTCCATTCAGAAAAAATGTGTGTGTATGATCCCATAATTTCACCCCAGGATCATCAGGATCTGCATCAATCTTTCCTAATTCACTGCCATATCATAGAGGTGCTCCTTTCCAAAAATCCTGCTATTCAATTCTCCTTATGATGGCCATGATGTATCCCGCTGTCTGGCGCCCGAAACCTGCCTGGCTCCATTCGATATGCCACTCTTTCCCGTCACATCCCTGCACCCGGCACCCAGAAGCAGAAGTCCCCCCCTCGAGATACATGGCGATGCTCTGCTTTATGTCCTCCTCCCCGCCAGGTGCCAGGAGTGCCCAGAGGGGTTTTCCGTGGACGCCCTCTCTTCCTGTCATGGGGGAAAGGGAGCGGGCAGGCTTATTCGCATAGAGCATGATTCCTTCGGGGGTGGTCACCACCGTGGCGTTGGGAGTGAGGTTCAGCACCGCATCGAGGACCTTTTCACGTTCACGCCGGGCTCTCTCTTCTTTCTTGAGTGCGGTGACATCACGGAAGATTGCCCGGGTGTACTGCGGTTTTCCATCAACAATCCGGCAGTTTACATTCCCCTCAACGTATACCTTCTTTCCTGATTTCGACAGAAATGTTGCTTCTACCCGGCCGGCATCCCCACCTGACATGACACATGAGAACATCGCCTGGCAGTGATCCATGCAGGAGGGATCGATGATATCGAAAATATTGAGAGCGCTGGCCTCATCAGCCGTATACTCCAGTGTCTCTCTCCATGCCCTGTTCACATAGAGGAATTTCCCCTCAGGGCTGACACTCTGGATAAGATCGTTCGCGTTGTCGAGTATGTCTTTGAACCGGTCCTCGGTTTCCGCCAGGGTATCGCGTGTGGAAGAGAGCTTTCTGAGTGTATCAAGCCAGTGCTGCATTTCTATCGAGGGAAGATTATACCGCATCGCATCGGATGCGGGTATATAGAAGAGATTTTCGATCAGTTTCATATCGAGTATAATCCTGGGATGTGTCCGCATGACATCCTGAAGGACATGGGGAGGGAACTGGTCCATCCTGTATCCACATATCATAAGGAGGCTTTTTTCATCGAAGAGAGAATCAAGTCCCGCCATATCACCGACCAGTTTCTGGCTCGAACGGCGGGCACCGATGGGTGCAGCTTCACGTATGATGCAGACAGCTGAATAGCCGGCTTCCCTCGCACTCTTCACCTGACGCCTGATATATGCCTGTGCATTTTTCGCAGAGGAGAATTTTTCGTGAAAATCGGGATTCTGGGGTGATATGACTTTCACACCCTGTTCGGTTCTATCCGCTTCCCCCTTCTGCGCGATAGTGGCATTCTCCTGCGGGAGCCTCGAGATGTACAGAGGACACCATCGATTCCTCGTGCACTGGTCAAGGATTGCTCTGGTCACCTTCTCGAAATCCGCTGTCTCGCGGTACAGGATTGCGACATGATCACCGGGGGCCAGGTTGTCTATATCCTCATGATGTACAGTCTTCATTCTCGACCCTTCCCTTACAGGTTGATACAGATCTTCTTGTTGAGTGTGTACGTTTTGGAAGGGTATGTTGAAATAAAATACTTTCGCGCTAATAAAAATCGCAGCATAGAATATTCATCCGGTATTCGGACTCGGAATCTCGCCTGTTCCTATCTTTATTCTCCTCGCAATCCGGTATCCTGAAATAACAGAGATATGAGTTCCAAAAGACGTGTCAAGATCTGGATCTCCTGTATCCACAAAGACCACCGGGGTCTCTGTAAGTTTCTGTGGAGTTGCCACGACAATGATGTTCTCAATCCCAATTATCCTTATAACGTTTGGGCTCACCTGCTGAGTTCCCCTGCCCAAAAGGGCCCCCTGTGCACCAATAATACTGATAACAAGCCGGGCTTGTGTTCCTTCTTTGAGGAGTGCCAGGAATGCCTGTTCGTGTAAATCGGATGCCACAAGTGCACCCCCCTTCACGGCATCAAATCCAAGCAGGGTCTTCTTAAGGTCAAGTTCTCCTGCAATTGCCGCAGTAGTGCTCCCCGGCCCCAGAATATAGAGGATATCCGGTGTCCCATCCATGACTTCTCTGATAAAGTGTGCGATGTCGGTTTTCGCTCTCTCTTCATCGTGACTTTCAAATACCTGCTTGGTACTCTGGATAAGCCCCCGGACATACGGGCTCTTCGCAATGCCAAAAAGGTGTGTCTTGAGTTCGCCTTCCCGGTATGCTTCCTCATCAACATCAACCACTTCTGCATCGCGAATGAGAAAGTGCCCTCCCTCCCTGCACCCTGACATGACAATCCTGGCTGCTGCCGTGGGTGTAACGGCAAAAACCGCCGAGTACATCTTCACCCCCGCCGGGATTCCCAGCATCGGAGTTGCATCACCCAGGACAGAATATACGTCCCTCGCAGTCCCGTCTCCGCCGCAGAAGAGAACAAGATCCACGTTTCTCTCTAAAAAGATCCTGCAGGCAGCAACGGTATCGTCTGCGCTGGTCAGCCCGGAAGATGCCCTATACGCCACTTCATACCTGCTGACTCCCGCGTTCCTGAGAGCTTCTTCACCCATGGCTCCCGAACAGGAGATGAAACAAACAGGCAAACCTGAAAGGAGTGCGAGTGCCTCCATCGCCCTTCCGGAAGCCCTTGGCAGGGCGCCCCTCGCACGTGCTTCTCCGACCTGACCATCGGTACCCTTCAGTCCCACTGCCCCGCCAAGGCCTGCAATAGGATTTACGAGAAGCCCAATCACGCACATTGTGAGAGTTGAGGAAAGAAGGAGAGGAAGTTCCATCCCGGAAGGGCAGGAACCCTGTATGCTCTCCGTAATTCTTGTTCAGGTACCCGGTATCTTCGGCAGCCTGGCCAGCGATTCACGTATCAGCTTCTCGGGATACTCGTAATCAACAAGCTGGTGGGCATAATATGCGTCATACGCCGACATGTCGAAGTGTCCGTGCCCCGAGCAGTTGAACAGTATGGTCTTTGCTTCCCCGCTCTTTTTGCACCTGAGCGCTTCGTCGATAGCCGCCCGGGCTGCGTGGGAGGTCTCGGGTGCAATGATGATACCCTCGGTTCTCGCGAATGTCTGGGCTGCATCGAATACCTCGCTCTGGTGGTAGGAGACCGCCCTCATGACCCCGTCATGTATCAGTTTCGAGTCGATGGGAGAGGCGCCGTGGTAGCGCAGTCCTCCGGCATGGATTGACGGCGGGACGAAATCATGGCCGAGTGTGAACATCTTCAGGAGAGGGGTGAGACCTGCCACGTCACCGTAATCATAGGTATAGAGTCCCTTCGTCAGTTTTGGGCAGGATGCCGGCTCAACCGCAATGATATCGGTCTCCCTGTGGGTCCCTTTCAGTTTATCACCGGCAAAGGGGAATGATATTCCTGCAAAGTTCGAACCCCCGCCAAGACAACCGATGACGACATCGGGATATTCATCAACCATTGCCAGCTGCTCTTTTGATTCGAGACCGGTAATGGTCTGGTGCAGGCATACATGGTTCAGCACAGATCCCAGCGAATAATTGGTGTTGCTGTGCGTTGCGGCATCCTCAACAGCCTCTGATATGGCAATTCCAAGGCTCCCCGGTGTCTCCGGATCTTTCTGAAGGACCGAAGAACCTGCTTTTGTCCTTGTACTGGGACTCGGGATGCATTCTGCACCCCATACCTGCATCATGGACTTTCGGTAAGGCTTCTGCGAATAACTGGATCGAACCATATACACCGTACACTCAAGCCCGAAGAGCTGGGTAGCAAACGCGAGTGCGGAACCCCACTGACCTGCACCGGTCTCTGTGGCAATCCGCTCGATGCCCGCCTTCATATTGTAATACGCCTGAGGGACAGCAGTGTTGGGTTTATGGCTCCCGGGGGGGCTCACTCCTTCATATTTATAATAGATATGAGCGGGAGTCTTGAGATGCTTTTCAAGCCTGTGAGCTCTGTAAAGGGGGCTTGGCCTCCAGAGCCTCAGGATGTCCTGAACCTCAGAGGGAATATCGATCATCCGTTTCGGGCTCATCTCCTGCAGGATAAGTTCCATCGGGAAGATATGGGAAAGATCCTCAGGAACGAGGGGTTTTCCTGTGCCCGGGTGGAGCGGAGGATCCAGCGGTGTGGGAAGATCTGCCAGGATATTATACCAGGCCTTCGGCATCTGGTCCTCATCGAGAAGGATTTTGGTGTGCATGGAGTATCATTTGTTGTGTATAAATATATACATTGTTGCACAACATTGTTTATCGATGGTTGGGAGCGCGGTGTTTACCAATAGGGGTTCTTCTGTGAGATTAGCACCCCAGGGACCGGATTGCCTCTTCCTTTGAGTTGCATATCGTGAATATTCTTGAAAAGCCCGTCATATCAAATACTTCCTTCACATACGGGTGCAAAGAACAGAGCACCAGGTTCCCCTCGAGGGCTTTTACACGTTTCAACGTAGCAAGAAGGGCACGGAGACCCGCACTGCTGATATACTCCACAGAAGAGAGATCCACGACAATTTCCCGGTCTCCCTTTTCAATGGCTCCGGATAATTCATTCTCGAGCGAGGGAGCGGTTGCCGCATCTATTCTCCCAACCGGGGAGATCACACTGGCATTCTCTGACATGATTGTATCATCTTCCTGTTTGATTTGGTTTCTCCAAATATTGAGGCTCTGGGTTCACTGCAGGATATTGAAGCATAAGGCTCAACCCATCCCCTTCAGGTGAGAGGGTGCATATCCCACCTGAAAGACTGCTGCTCTTCACCAGAAACTGCCGCACCTTCTCGTTGAACGCGGAAGGTGAAACCGCGCAATGGAATATGATCTGGACATTCCCCCCCCGTCTCCCTGTTGTAAGGGTGAACCGGGTTGCACCTGCAGCAGATATCTTCTCAAAAATGTACTGGAGAAGGTCCGAGAACCTCCCCCTGTCCATGAGCGCGAGCGGGAGATCTTTCCCGGAATTGTACACGATTTCCACATTCTCAAAGGGATTCACATAGGCAATGCGGAGTGCTAAGGCTCTGGCAAATTCTTCCTCGCTCTCGGCATCAATGATGGTCTCGTCCCGGTAGTGGGGGCATGACAGAGCGCTTGCGACCTCTCCTGCAGCAATTGAGATGTCGGTTGCTTCAAGGTCAACATGGGGTCGAAAGCCTCTGAATGTGATGGTATAATCAAGAAGAAGTCTCTCCACCCTCCTGACCAGGGAGAGGTCGAGTACGGACCCAATCACTTCACCGCTGTATATCCGCTCGAGTTTCTGGGATATCTGGTTCGCCTTCAGTGCCAGGTGGATTCCCAGCACCTGGCCTGAATGATATTCGAGTGAGAACCGGTTGAAATCGGAGAGGAGCTCATCGACAAGATTGCTGTCAATCATACCGCGGAGTCTGTCAGCTTCACCAGACTCCTCCAGTTCATCCAGAACATGGGCAACGTATACCAGCCGTCCTGCGATAATGGTAAAGAGACGGTCTACTTCGTCCATTAAGTCCCCCGCATACGCAGCAGTCTCCTTAATCCATTCCGGATTGATGGACTCGATCCCCTCGAGTCTTGCGGCCTCTTTCTTCATGGCGGCGAGAGTGCGCAGCATCATCGGGGTATCCAAAGGACGCCCGTGGCCTGGAAGGCAGACTGAGATTCCCCCGTGAGAAAGAAGAGAGGTTATATTGTCCAGACTGGTCAGGAGCGCCTCAAGATCCCACCCTTTCAGGCCTGCCACACCGGGCGCAGTGGCGAAGACGAGGTCCCCAATAAAAAGCACCTCGCCGATGCGGATGCAGACGCTGTCAGGGCTGTGTCCCGGTGTGTGAAAAAATTCAAGTACGCTCTCCCCAGCGAGAGGGATACACTGCCTACGGAGAGTTTTCCCACCCTCCAGCGGAACGGAATCAATGAAAGAGCTGCATACGATGCCCTCTGCGTGATACTCTTCCCCAACCCTCATCGCTTCATTCGCACCAGGCAGGAGGTGGATATCAATACCCGTCACAATAAGGTCCTGCTGGATGAGATCCGCGATCGTGGCTGCGCGGTCGCCTGTCTCAAGGGCACGGGCTCCGTGTTCCTGGACCGCGATGATGCGGTGCGGCAGTGTCCTGAAGGCCGGATGACGCATGAGCTGGGCGCAGTGGTCAAGGTGAACATGGGTCAGGCAGACGAGCACCGGCCGGGGTTTCTCTGCAAGGAGCCGTGATATCTCTCCTGCCAGGATGTCTGCCTGCTCGGGAAGACCTCCAGGATCCACTACCATAAGAAGGTCGGGTGCAGCCACCAGGTAAGAGTTGGAGGAGATGATATCGATCTTCCGTAAAAACGAAAAAATCTGAACGTTCTCAACCCCGGGAAGGGGTTGCCACACCTGATTTTCCATCTCAGTCATACCTCATCCCCCTCACTCCTGCTGCATTCTCCTGATATCAATTGCGATACTATTCTCTTTCTTCAAAGCACATATCTCATCCCTTCATTACATGTGCGTACACTGGATGCGAGACACCATGCCCGACACCTCAACTCTCAAATTTCCGGCTCCGGTCAATGACCAGTGGGACTATCTCCTCTCCACAATCTGGAGTCAGATGGTTCACCTTGTCATAAAATTCGGAGGAATGCTGGACTCGGAGCGGGTATACAGGGCTTTTACACTCGTGCTGGAGGCACAACCACTTCTCGCAAGCCGGTTCATAGAGTCTTCAGATCCATACTGGGAGAGTATCCCGGGTCTTTCCCGTGATTCGATATTCACTTTTTTACCTGTTGATGATGCAGAATACTCACTTCACCGGACGATGACCACCCGGATCGACCCTGCCAAAGGACCACAGGCACGACTTGCCCTCATACGTGGAGGTAATGACTCCCTTGTCCTCTCCGTGAATCATGCTGTAAGTGACGCATTCGGGGTGAAACACGTGTCCGGTCTTCTTTGCCAGGCATATCGTGGCCTTGAGAAGGATCCCGGATTCAGGCTCCCACGACACCTTCAGGGAGATCGCTCCTTTTATCCCTTCCTCGCATCCTTTTCACCCGAGATCCTTTCTGCGGCCAGCGACGCGTGCGGAGAGCAGAGTGCCGTCTGGGGCATACCCTCAACTCCCGGCGTATGCACCAGTCCTGCCTACCGGACCAGGGTCATGGAAAAGCCCCAGTTCCTGAATTTAAAAAAATATTCTCATACCCATAACGTGACCATCAACGATCTCCTCCTCTCTGCATTTTTCGCTGCACTCTGCCCGGAAATCCCCCACTCCCCCGGACAACAATACCCCGTTCTTACTTCAGTCGATCTTCGTCGATCCCTCCCTGATCATCACGCTCCCCCGCTCGCAAATCTTTCAGTTGCGTTCGAAGTACCTATCCTGGCACAATCCTTTGTTGAATTTCCATCACTGGTCGGGGATGTGCACCACACGATGTTGGAGAAGAAGAGGTTATTTGCCGGACTTGGTGCTGCCATGAGGTTGCAGGATGATTTCTCCTCTGGTTTCTATTCGGTTCGCGAACGCCTCCGGGACGTAGAGCGCAGGACGCACCAGGAGCGTTATCCCAAAAATCCGTTCTTCAGCAATACCGGTATTATTGCATACGACAGCGTTGACTTCGGCACAACTCCAACAGTATATGCATTCATGGCTCCTCCTGTGGATTATCCGCCCGGATTTGGTGTGACGGCCAGCACATACGGGGACAATCTTACCCTTGCATCAGGGTTCTGCGCTGATTCAGTTTCCCCCATACTCGTGGAGAGAATCCTCTCCCGCATGGATGAACACCTCTCCATGCTCACAGGATAATTACAGGTATAGCCTCTTACGGAGAGTCCGAAACACTATCCTCCGGAGCATCGCACCCGATGCACTCAACATTCATAGGGATACTATCCGGGCATCTTTCTTTTTTGTATGGTACATAGCATACGTCGGATTGCCGGTAAGATACCCGCATACCTCTCCGGGATTAATATCGATCGTGCTCTCCAGCAGTTGAATTGAGGGTTTGTGGGTATGCCCGTGCACCACAATGTCGTACTCTCCACATTCAAGGCAGTGAGCAAGGAGAGATCGGTCATGGCCATGGAGGAGTGCAATCTTCTCGCCGTCCAGTATCAGTTCTGTAAAATACCCTGCAAGGTTGATATTCGACTGTTCCAGTGAACGGGTCAGCAGCAGTTCGCGATCACCGTCGTTGTTACCGAATACTCCCACTATGCGGGCGGGTATCTTTCCAAGAAGGGGAATCACAAATGGCGCGATATAATCGCCTGTGTGAAGGACCAGATCGACGTGTTCCCGCGACAGTATATCCACAACACGGGAGATAAGGGGGAGATTATCATGCGTGTCACCGATAATGCCTATTTTCATACAGATCCCGTCACATCATCACTATCAGGTACGGGTTCATAAAGCAAGCATTATCGGTACTGGCGGGCAAATGAGAGGGAGATGGCCGGGAAGGAAGAGGAGAAGGAGATCGTATGTGGCCTTGAGCGGGCCATTGTCGGCGATGACAGGATTTCCAGGCGTCGTCTTCTCGACCGTCTTGTCGTGCTCCTCTTCACCACCGATACTGCTGCGCAGGCGCTTGTTTCCCAGGGAGGAATCCCCGTCCTCCTCAATTCCGCACGGGATCGTGATGAGAAGATTCGCATTCACGCCATCCACGCGCTATCCCGCCTTGCCGAATCAGGGTATGCCAGCGACATCAAGAAAGCAGGGGCGAAGACCATCCTTCTCCCACTCCTGGATGATCCCTATTCACCTGTGAGATCAATGGCCGAAAAACTCATTGATAAACTCGGGGAGTAAGGTGATCCAGATTCAGTTCCCCACGCGCGCTGTGCATTTTGGAATGTTCTCTTACCCCCGCAATCCCGCCTGTTCCGACAGGGCATTTTGATCCATTGCCCACGGATTTCCTTCCAGGGATGAGGATTGCCTCCCGCAAAAGAACGGGGACACAACACCAATAGTCTCTTGAACATGCCACATCCGGGCAGGCTAAGAGCATTCCTGTTTTTTTTGGAAAAACAATCGGATTATTATTATGTTTCAGAAACTGTCGTCAGATTCCCACCATCATACCAGGAACTCCACTCTTCCAGCCTGACATACGGGGTATACCATAATATGTATGGACCATAATTCTTGGTTCATGAAGATGCGGATTGGCGGGGAAGAGGTTGCAGGATCCGACGAACGCTGGTTGCCGGTGATCAACCCGGCAACCGGAAAGGAGATTGACCGCGTCCCTGAAGGAACCATGTACGAAGTGGACGATGCGGTGAATGCTGCAGAATCCGCTTTTTCACGCTGGGCAGCACGCAGTGCAAGAGAGAGAGGGGCTATCCTCTTCCGGTGTGCCACCCATGTCCGTGAATGCCATACCGATCTTGCGCGTCTCCTTACTATGGAACAGGGCAAGCCTCTCAGGGATGCAGTTGACGAAGTCAGGGGATTTGCAAATGTCCTTGAGTATTACGCGGGCCTGTCCAGCAGCCTGACCGGTGACTACCTCCCTCTGGGTCCTTCAGGAGATGCCGTGGTCGTGCATGAACCGCTGGGAGTCTGCGGTGCGATTATTCCCTGGAACATGCCCGCGCTCCTGATGGGGTGGAAAGTTGCACCCGCACTTGTCACTGGCAACACCATGGTATTCAAGCCCGCATCACAGACGCCTCTCACTGGCCTCACACTGGTCAGGATCATGGAGGACGCTGGTCTTCCTCCCGGGATACTCAATGTCGTCACCGGAAAGGGAGAGGTTGTCGGTGAGGCACTGGTCCGCCATCCCGGTGTGAAGAAGGTTTCATTCACTGGGGACGTCGAAACCGGATTGAGGGTGCAGGAACTGGCAGCCGGATCATTCAAGTCCGTCACCCTTGAACTCGGGGGATCCGACCCCATGATCGTCTGGAAAGACGCAGATATCGACAAAGCTGTCGCAGGTGCCGTCCGGGGACGTTTTTACAATACTGGGCAGACGTGCACCGCGGTAAAACGTCTTTTTATCCACCGGTCCATATGTCAAGAGTTCGTGTACCGGCTCAAGGCGAAAGTGGAGAGCCTGAATGTCGGAAACGGCCTTTCACCGGATGTCGATATGGGTCCACTCAGTGGTGCTTCCCAAAGAGAGAGGATACGGAAACTTGTAGAGGATCTTCAGAACCGGGGACAAGGAATCCTGTTAACCGGCGGGATGCCTCTTTCCGGACCCAACTATGATGGGGGGTTTTTCTATGCCCCTACTGTTGTGACCGATGTACACCCTGAGTCTCCCCTCCTCTCAAAGGAAGTATTCGGACCGGTCCTCCCCGTCATGTGCATTCCTGACCTGGATACGGCTATCTGCCACGCCAACAGCACGCGCTTCGGCCTTGGTGCATCAGTGTGGACCAAAGACATTTCTGTGGCAAGAGAGGTCTTCAACCGTGTCCGATCCGGAGTCGTCTGGGTCAACAGGCACCTTACGCTTCCTCCGGAAATTCCTTTCGGCGGGCTGAAGGTATCAGGTATAGGCAGGGAAAACGGAAGGGAGGGGCTTGTATCGTATACCCGCTCAAGGTCGCTCTACCTTGGTTGGTGACTGATCCTACCGGGGAGTGGAAGTCATACTCTCCACCACACCCTTGCATACCGGGATGCTGCAGGGATGAAAAAAACATCCTGACTGGCTCTTGCTTGGCGCAGCAGGTAGTGTGCCACAAGGTCCTGCTGGCGGTGTGAGGAGGCCCCGACCGCAGGGCAGAAATGATCACACATCTCCTTCTCTGATGAAAATGTATACCAGTTCTCGAGAGTTCGTATCTGAACATTGGCAAGAATTCCCATGTGATAGAGCACCTGGTAGAGGGTGTCTAAAAGCGGCTGGGGGTAATAGGGACTTCCATGGAGTTCGGGCCACAGATCAATGCACATCCGTTCCCAGAAAGGAGTATCCGCAAACCAGTAGAGATTTACGGTCCCGCAAGCAACCTCCTGCATCTTTTTGACTGCAGCTCTCAAATCTTCCATCCCAAGCGAGAGGGCTGCCAGGACACAATCATATGGCGGATCGAGATCCTGTGCATCCACATCCTCCCATGGAATTGGGATAACCCGGATGTTTGATATCTTCTCTTTGTCCAGCCTTTCCCTGAGGACCGCCACCATTCCCTGAGCTGGTTCCACTGCACATATTTCCCGTGCCCTTTTGGAGAGCGGAATCGCAAGGGTTCCAGGACCGGCCCCGATGTCGAGGATCCTGCTTTCCGGTCCCGGATTCAGGTCAGCGAGAGTGTCCTCGATCCTTTGTGCAAATTTTTCCCTGTTTGAAGTGTCATATCGTCTGGCAGTCTCCCTGTCACCGAAGCGCTGGATGTTGTCGGGAAAATTCGCCGATGCCAGGTGCAGCCGGAAGCGGGTTCCCCAGACACCGTTCCAGTCACCTGGGGTGATACTATCCATACCTTCGTCCGCCGGTTTTCTCTCTTGCATCCAATACTACCCCGTTTATTCGTGCCTCAGTGCTTCAATGGGATTCAGGTTCGACGCCTTCCATGCGGGGTATAATCCCGACAGGAGGCTTGTGCCTATGCCAAACGCAATTCCGTAGAAGACGTACACGAGGCTGGATGGCACAAACAGGTATTCCGTAGTCTGGAGCATGAGAATACTGATGGCATACCCCCCGAAAATGCTGAGGACCCCACCTATGACACTCCCGATCACACCAAGAACCAGGGCTTCATAGAGGAATATACTCCTCACCTCCTTTCGCTGGGTCCCGATACTTCGTAATACCCCTATCTCCTTGATACGCTCGGTCACTGACATCATCATGATGTTCAGGATGCTCACGCCAGCCACAATCAGCGAGATTCCCCCTATCGCCGTCGTGAACGTGGAGATCTGGCCAAACGCGGTGAGAATTGTTTCGAGGATTGCCTTTGTATCAATGACATCAACTTCGGTCTCCCGGCGGTTCAGCTGCTTCTCGATAGCGTCCTTGGTCTGTTCGATTCTGGAGAGATCCTTGACCTTTACGATTGCCATATCGTAGTCCTGCTGATTATACGCCTTCTGATACCAGTTACCATCGACCACAATCCCGTAATCAGGGTTGATATCAAATCCCATCCCCCTCTCCTTGAGAATGCCGACAACGCGGAGGGAGCCCTTGTCCTTGAGGGTAATACGGGAACCAACCTTCAGTTCGTTGTCTTCCGCGAATTTCGCGCCTGCCATTGCCCCTGATTCTCCCTTCAGTAATGCGCCCTCCTCGACTTCCAGCAGGATCGGGATGTCATCCGGGTCGAGCCCATACACCACCCCTACCGTATCCTCGGTCCCTATCGTCATCCTGGCACTTCCCGAATATATTGGGATAGTAACATCCGGGGCAACCGCACGTCGTATCTGTTCGATCATCCTTTCGGTGAGAAGATCATCACTTCCTCCAATCCCCATACCCCCCATTCCACCAGCATGAGGGGTAATGATAACGCTGTCACCCACGGTCGATAGGCTGTCGGAAATGGCCAGCACAAGGCTGTTTCCCAGGATGCCCATGGAGACGATGGCTACTACACCGATGATAATCCCTATCACTGCGAGAAGGGATCGGAACCAGTGAAGCCTTACATTCCTTATTGCAAAATCAAAAAACAGAGATTTCTGCACGTTGTATCACCGCTGAAGAAATGTCTCTCACCTGTCTGGCACTGATCCGGTCAGCCTCATGGACTCCCACATTTTTCCTTGCATGCCGAAAAGGAGTCATGAGATCTTTCCGTCCACGATCCGGATGGTCCGGTGAGCAAACTTTGCCACCCCGGGATCATGGGTGACCATGATGATGGTCTTTCCTTTCCGCTCATTCAGGTCTTTCAGGAGATCCATGATCGATGATCCGGTCTTCGTATCAAGGTTCCCGGTCGGCTCGTCTGCAAGGAGTATCTCGGGATCGTTCACGAGCGAGCGGGCGATTGCGACTCTCTGTTGCTGGCCACCCGAGAGCTCGCTCGGCTTGTGGGAGAAAAGGTGATCCTGAAGGTCCATGGATTTCAGGACCTCGATGCACCGTTCCGTGCAGGTGCGATCCCCTGTTTTCAGGATGAGCGGGTACTGCACGTTCTCCAGCGCCGTAAGGAGAGGGATAAGGTTGAACTGCTGGAATATGAACCCGATATGATCCCTCCTGAGACTCGTCTGCTCTTCGTCAGTCATGCTGCCCACGTCCCTCCCCTTGATAAAGAGCGTCCCGCTCGTGGGAGTGTCGAGACATCCCATGAGGTTCAGGAGCGTCGATTTACCCGATCCCGATGGCCCCATAATCGCGATAAAATCTCCGGGAAGAATACTGAGACTGACATTGTCCAGGGCCACAACATCCCCTCCAGGGAGAGGATAGATCTTGGTAACATCCCGGAACCGAATGATCGCCTCTTCACCGGGAGAGGTACTCATCTTTTTCTCCAGGAATACCAGACAATCCCCCCGATCACCACCGCACAGGCGAGGATTATCGCAATCATGGTGATCGGAAGATCCCCGGTCTCCTGCTCACCTGCCCTCACTGAGGGTATGTTGATATTCGTGGTGGTGGTGTACAGTTTCCCGTCGTTATCTTTGTAACTGACCACAACCGGCACATTTCCAACCCCCTCGGTGGAAAAAGTGATCTCAAAGCCGGAAAAATCATCAGGCTGGAGGGTCCCGACTACGTATTTCCGGTAGGGATCCAGTGGGGTCACCTCGTCTCCGCTCGTAATCACGACTGCATTGGCCACCTCGAGGCCGGCATTCGTCACGTCTCCGGAAAGAGTGTATTCTGAACCGGAGCGTTCAACCTGGATGTTGGAGAGAATAAGTTCGGCCCGGGTCTTGCTGTCTCCCAGATCAACAGGGATCCGGATGACCTCTGAATGCGAATTGATTCCATTCATGTAGTCGACGTGGATCTCAAGATCGGTCGATTTGGCGGGGGTGATTGAGAAAGAGACCTTCTGGGACTGATCCGGGGCTATCATCCCGATGAATATGCTCGAAGGAGTGGTCTCTATCCCCTCCCCGGAAGGATAGACGACAACCCCGCTCACTGCGTTATCCCTCGGATTACCGATAAGGATATCCACATTCTCCTTTTTCCCGTCCATAAAGACGTCTGGTTTTTTGATTACTGAAATTTTCAGGGGTTTGTCCTGGACCTGCAGTTTCACGGGATACCTGAGATACCCCGAGTCACGGAAATCCATTGAGAAGGTGGGGTAATATATCTCCTCATCGACCGGTGCAGTCACAGTGAATGTGAATGACATCCTGTTACCTGCACCGAGATACGTCGTGGTGTCATATGGCCGGGAATCAACCATTATCTCCTCATCAAACATGGTTGCCCTCCGGATTGCCACGCTCTGCGCACCGTTGTTAATCACTTCAATTGCGATGGTGCCAGTGTCGCCAACCATGAATACCTGGGGATCCATGGACACATTCGTCACCATGACCTGGGCTCCTGCGGTTTGCTGTTGTTCTAGTGCGGACACAGGAAGTACAAAAACCATGGCGATTGTAATGAGGATGCAAAACTCCCGAAATCCAGCCATTCTTATGCTCCACCGGGGATGGGGACACCCACGACCGCTATATACAGTGTGTAGATGATGAACGCGCCAACCGGAATTGCAACAGTGATACATGCTTGTTTGAGAGTAATGTTCCGGGCCTGCTTTACTCCGAAGATCCAGATGTTCGCACTCCAGAGCAAAAACAGGGCAGAGATTGCCATGGATACCCACGTGTATTCCATCATCGCGGGGTCGTGCATCAGTTCCTGCATGGCTTCCTGAATCACCGCGGGATCCTGGATATTTCTAATCACAGGAACGACGATTCGTGGGAGGTATGACAAAAAGACCAGTGTAGTGACAATGCTTCCTATGATAACAGGAACCAGACCATAGCCTGTATTCGCAAGGGTGTGCGTGAACTTCCCTCGACCCTTGAAGAGCAAGGAAATAAGGAAGAATACCACCGCCATGACCAGCCACCACATTACAAGAAAACCAATGAATGCGGATATTATAATGAAAATTCCCATAACCGGTCCCATCCCTTCAGCGATACCCGCATATAATTCGGTGTAAAGCCCCGACATTGCATACCCCGCGATCGCAGCGATAATTGCCCCTACAATAGCAATGGCGGCTGGTATCCTGAGATCAGGTTCTTTTCCCTCGAGGGACGAAAAAAACCTTTCCGGGCGGGCCAGAAGGTCCAGCAGATTGATCATACCATACTATCTTGCGTGATCGGTATATGGCATTTCTCTGCACACTTCAATCCTTTTAAAAGAATTCCTTTCTCCAGAAGATGATGATACCCACCGCGGATAGCGCCAGGGAAATGGCAACGGTGATCAGGAACGCAAAAGGTGTGTGCTGGTAGGGGAGTTCCACGTTCATCCCGTAAATACTCGCAACGAGTGTCGGGATCATCAAAATTATCGTCACTGTCGTGAGGAGCTTCAGTACTACATTTAAATTGTTGGAGATGACCGATGCAAAAGCATCCATCATATCAGAAAGTATGCTGCTGTAAATGTTTGCCATTTCCATGGCCTGCTTGTTCTCGATGGTGAGATCCTCGAAGAGGTCGCGGTCCTCCTCGCTCATCTTCATGCACTGCGTGGTGTGGAACTTTTCCATCATCAGGGCATTCGAGCGAAGCGATGTGACAAAGAAAACGAGGCTCTTCTCGAGCATCAGCAGGCGTATCAACTGTTCATTTTTGAGCGCTTTATAGAGGGAGCGCTCCACTGACGTGGTCATCTTGTTGATCTCTTTCAGATACCGCATGAAAAGAAGAGTGCTGCGCAGGAATAGGAGAAGGACGAACCGGGTCTGCTGTTCGGTGGAGAAATGTTTGACTTTTCCCGTCGTGAACTCCTGGATAACATCCGATTCCGTGAGGGAGACAGTGATGATAATATTCTGGGTGAGTATGATCCCGATGGGGAGCGTGGTGAACGGAATATCGGCGTCCGGTACCTCACGCCTTGGGCTTCGGAGAAGGATGAGGATGCTTCCCTCTTCACGCTCGATACGGGCTCTCTCGTCAACATCAAGTGGATCGGTAAGAAAATCGGAGTAGATGTTGAACCAGGAGACCAGTTGTTCGATCTCTTTCTGGCTCGGGTTTACTACATTGATCCAGGCGCCGCTCTCGTAGGTGGTGACCCGCTCCAGTCCATCTGTCCCTCCCCTGTAAATGGTAATCATGGCCGACCACCTCCCCCGGGCTGCTGGAGGGATCCTGAAGAGTTCCCGGAGAGGAGACTAGATCCTGATCTTTCCCCCCCTGACACCTTCCAACCGTCCGAATATATCGGTCGTTTTGCCGGATGTTGCAAAATACCTTTCGATCTTTTACCTCGCACGGTGAAAAGAAAGATATCTCACTATCAATTACTCCCTTTCTCAACGACCGCAAGATCAGAACTCAGATCCCCGGATAGATCCACCGTGCTGAAATCTCCCCCCGTGGGAAGCACCATGGAAAATCCGGGTGACAGATCAAGCTCAACTGTTGCATTGTGCACGACCAACTCCATGATGTGCCCTCCCCCCGTGCGATCATCTGTCAGATAATGGAGGTGAAAGCCTGGAATGTTTAAGCCTTCCACCAGGTCCGGCGTCCAGAATCCAACAATAATTCCCCGTGTATCGAAAAACTCAAAGAGGGACTGGTTGGCCGATGCATCAACCATTCTTGGATAGGGTTTCTCCTGGCGGGGTATGCTCCGGGTCTTTACATAGGGGAATTCCCCCCTGATTTGTATGGCATACATATAATTCTTGGATGGTAGGAAAGCTTCCACCTGCTGTGTAAAAGCGGTGATATTGGATGCATTCGCCACAAAAACCACGTGATCCGGTGAAAAATAGGTCACGGTTCCAAAAGGAATCGTCATCTCATCAGTTACCTCTATGATCTTCCCATCCGCTCTGATCTGGTAACAATTTCCCTCGAATGCTATCATCTCCCCATCAAGGCCATCAAACGTGGCAATTCCGAAGTCCCCGTGTTTTTTCACTTCCCGATAGGAAAGAATCCCGTCATACGATCCCTGGAGCAGTGCATCTATCGTGGAGACCTGATAGAGGGTCTCGTAATCTTCGTTCCTATCCACCCCGTCGATCAGGATCCCGATTGCAATTCCTGCAATAAGAAAAATGAAGCAGGCAAGGACGGTCCATTGGGGTTTCATTCAGAATCCCGCTCCAGGGAAACGTCCCATCGTCAGATACACGACAATATATTCATCAGTGAGGGTGATTCCAGTCAATTTTTCTTCGGCAGCATTCATGAAGATCGTTCCTCTGAAAAAAAGATCTGATCGGTTCCTCACTGGCAGTTTCGGATTCGGACCACCGCTTCCCGGAGGTTCTCCATCGAAGTGGCATATGAGATACGCTCCCATCCCGGAGAGTGAAACGCGGTTCCCGGGGTTACTGCCACATGGGCTTTTTCAAGCCAGCGTCGGGCAATCTCCATATCATCACCTTCAACCTTCACATACGCATAGAATGCACCGTCAGCAGGAGCCATTCCGAATCCATTGAGAGAGAGATCATTCACCAGGTAATCCCTCCTTCTCATGAATTCATTCTTCATCATTGCAACGCACTGCTGGTCTCCCGTGATTGCGGCCAACCCGCCAAACATGGCAAATGTCGTCGGGTGGCTGATGGAATGCTGCTGGATCTTTGACATCTGGCGGATGATTGGAATCGGAGCAATCGCATAGCCGAGACGCCAGCCGGTCATGGCATACGCTTTTGAAAATCCATTGATCGTGATGGTGCGTTCAGCCATGTCCCCGATTGAAGCGAGGGATGTATGCACACCTCCATAGATCAGTTTCTCGTAGATCTCGTCCGAGAGTGCGATAAGGTTATAATCCGTGCACATATCCGATACAATCTTCATAGATGCGCGGTTGAGAACCGCCCCGGATGGGTTCGAAGGTGAATTGATCACCACCATCTTGGTGTATGGTGTTATCCTGTCGAGGATAGTGTCATCCACCTGGAAGGTCCTTGCATTCAGCGGATGGTGGACGGGCTTTCCCCCGGCAATCTGGACGCACGGTTCATACGAAACCCATGCAGGGTCCAGAATAATGACCTCATCTCCGGGATTGAGCACCGCCTCCATGGCATCATAAATTGCATCCTTGGCCCCGCAGGTGATTATCACCTGGTCGGGTGAGCATGAGAAATGATTCTCCCGGTTTACCTTGTCCGAAATCGCGTTCAGGAGCCCGGGGATCCCGTTACTCGGTGCGTAATGGGTCTCTCCTGCCTTCAGTGCCGCAATGCAGGCATCCTTGATATGCTGAGGGGTGTCGAAATCCGGTTCTCCAATAGAGAGGTTGATAACCGGAATCCCGCTCCTTTCCATCTGCCTCGCCAGGTTCGATATCTCGATGGTCGCTGAAGCTGCAATCCCGGTTACCTTACGGGAGAGCTCCCTCATTTGGATCGCTGGACCATCTTTACTGCAGACTCAACAGCCCGCCTGGCATAATCAATCCTTTCGTTCGCCTCGAGTCTTGTCATTCCCGGGCCCGAGATCCCAAGGGTTACGGGCTTGTCAAACTCCAGGGAGAGATCAATGATTTTCCTTGCTGCGTGCTGCACAACAATCTCATCATGCTGCGTTGCCCCTTCTATGACGCAACCGATTGTCACGACTGCATCAACTTTTCCTCTCTTGAGCATCCGCTTGATAGCGAGGGGCATGTCATATGCCCCGGGAACATATACGCATTCGGTCACTTCAGCCCCAAGGAACGCAGCATGTTCCCTCCCTTCCACTTCCATCATGTACGTGATGTCCCGGTTGAATTCCGAGACCACGAATCCAATCTTGATTGCCATCATGTCCTCCTGTATTATTCTCCTCGTTGCAATCTCATAACCATATCCCGAACTTTCATCGGGCCGGACCTGCATCAGGGAACCCCTGCCGTTGCCCTGTTCCTGCCTCCCGGGTGAGATCTTTTGGGTGGAGCACCATCTTTATCGCGTTCTCCGCATGCTCCCTCGTCCGCATCTCTGCAAGATAGACAAGTTCCCGGTCATCTTTTGCCTCATCCTCATGGACAAATACTTCCACAATGTGCGTATTGGTCATCAACTGGCATGTGATTAGGCCCATGGATGCCTCGTGGGCACACATCCGGTCTTTCTCCTTCCCGCCGGGCATGCCAAGTGCCATGACAATATCGCATCTCCTCTCCTCGATCAGCTTCTTGCAGGCCACGGGAAGGTCCTTGATCCCCGGCACTGTCACCCTCTCGATACTCACACTTGCATGTTTCTTTAACTCATCGACGGCAATCGCGCCCATGTTGACCCGGGAAAAGGTGGTGTCGGCCACACCAATCTTCATCCCAGCACCCCGGCGGCAGCCATGACGCCGTCTCCTTTGGGAGTGTATCCGTGCTTTTTTAGCGCAAACTGGACCGCTGCAAGCGTTGCCAGGATCTCAGGGGCGCTTACTGCTCCCATACTCCCGATCCGGAAAATCTTCCCCTTCAGGTGATCCTGTCCCCCGGCAATCTCGATTCCCATCTTCTTGATGGTTCCCCGGAATTCGGAATCTTCAATCCCGGCGGGCGTACGGATTGCAGTGGCAGTATTGGAATATTCGTGATCGGCGTCTGTCTGCGCGAAGAGGGGAAGCCCCCAGGCTTTCGCGGCCGCACGGACCGCCTCCGACATCCTGCGGTGCCTCTCGATGCGGGCAGGAAGACCTTCCTCGTCGATGAGAAGGCAGGCCTCGCGGAGCGCGAGAAAGAGGGGAACGGCCGGGGTATACGGGGTCTCCATCAGTGTTGCAGATGCACTCTTCTTGTAGGCCGCAAGATCCAGGTAAAAGGGTCTTGGCTCGGTCATACGTTCCCACGCACGGCTGCTCACCGAAATGGCCGAGAGGCCTGCGGGAGCAGCCAGACATTTCTGCGATCCGACGACTGCGATATCAACACCCCAGGCATCCGATTTCACCACGTCGCCGGCAATAGATGTGATGCCGTCCATGACAAACAGGGCATCGTATTTCCGTGCAAGTTTTCCAACCTTTTCAGCGGGATTCTTGATTCCCGCAGAGGTCTCATTGTGAACAAGGGTGACCATCTCAGCCCCCGCGGAGAGTTCCTTTTCGAGCCTGCCGAGGTCAAGCGGAGTGCCCCATTCGGATGCAATCTCGATCGCGGTCCCATAACGCTGGGACATTTTAAAGAGGCGTTCCCCGAATTTACCATTCACAAGGCAGGCAATTTTCCTCCCCCTGCCAAAGTTGCCGACAGCCGCTTCCATCGATGCAGTTCCGGATCCGCTGATGACAAAGAGGTCATTCTCTGTTCCGAACGCAGTTTTCAGGATGCGGACGCAATCCGCGTAGATGCCCGAGAATTCCTTCCCGCGGTGGTTAATTGCCTGGCGCATCATTGCTGCCCGAACTCTTTCCGGCATGGGTACCGGACCAGGCAGCATCAGGAGAGGTTCCTTTTCCATTAAAACCAGCCCATAGTATTTTTATAACGCCTGCATATAAGTGTGGATGGCGAATCCGATGGTTGATGTAGCCATTCTCAGCGGATCGGCCTCAGATGCGGCCATTGTGGAGAAGACCGCGGCGGTCCTATCCAGAAACAGGGTCACCTACGACATACGTGTCATCTCTGCCCACAGGGAACCTGATACACTGGATCAGTATCTTAAAACAAGCGATTGCAGGGTTTATATCGCGATAGCCGGGCTTTCCGCCGCACTTCCTGGGATTATTGCATCTAAAACTGAAAAACCTGTCATTGGAGTGCCGGTAAGCGGGAAGGTGATGGGTGGTCTCGATGCCCTGCTCTCAATCGTGCAGATGCCCAAAGGGGTCCCTGTTGCCTGCGTAGGCGTGGATAACGGAGAGAACGCGGCCTTGCTGGCGATCCGGATACTCAACTTGAGATAATGAATATGGGTATACTGGTGATTCAGCTGCTGATCATTGCCGGGTGATAAACAATTTTTTTCCCGTTGTGTCGGTCTTTCTTGCTGTTCTGTGAATATCAGACGAAATAACGTTGTTCAGGACGAGGTATACGTACCTGTTGAACCGCCGCCCGGATCTCTCTGAATAATTATTTCAGGAAGGTCAACCGAAATATAAGACCCATACGTGACCATAGTTCACCTCGGTGATCCGAATTCAGGGGCGTTTCTGGGCATGGGTGAGGATATGCCGTAGTTCGGGCAGGATAAGATCTCTCATCGCGAGGGTAACTGCAGGCGTTGAACCTGGAATGCAGAAGATGGCCTTGCCCCCGGAAATTCCTGCAAGGGCACGTGAAAGAATCGCTGCAGTCCCAACTTCTGCCATGCTTTTTGCCCTGAAGATCTCTCCGAATCCATCCAGCTTTTTATCCAGAAGAGGAGCAACAGCCTCAATCGTACAATCATCCGGCGTAAGCCCCGTTCCACCGTTGATAATAACACAATTGCTCGTCCGAAGTGCATCAAGCAGCGCTCTCCTTATCTGCTCAATGTCATCGGAAATTATTGAATAGGTACTTACTGGTATCGCGGCCTCCTTCAGGAGATCTGCGATTTTCTGTCCACTGGTATCAGTCTCTCTGGTCCTTGTACTTGATACGGTGATTACCGACGCCTGGATTGCGAGAGGTAGCTCATGATCCTTCTTCATCGTGCAATTATTGTATGCTTGCAGAGAATAAACAATAGCAATGATAATTGAGCTATTCTTTCATGTTTCTTCGAATAGCAGCGAGACCCCTTTGTTTCCAGTGGAGTCGCTGTTCCTGATACCCTGATAATCCCGCCAAATTCACAGTCGGCAACAAAATTTTCTCAATATTAGGTAATATAACTATATTGAAAAGCTAAGAATCTCCTAGGTAGACACTATTAACAATATTTAATCAATAGGGGAGGTGGTCTCTGTTTATTGTGGGTAGGTTATACCCCTTTGTTTCCACTGGAAAGTCAATAAATTTTATTCCGATCCACACTAATTTATCACAAATCAAATTTTTTAAGAACTCTATTTCCCTCTATGGGATTTTCTGATTCTCTCTATAGATCTATTTTTCTCATTATTATGATTTTAATTTCATTAAAGTTTTATATCAAAAAAGTAAAACAGAAAATGAACAGTTTTTATAAGTTTTTTCTTGAAAAGAAAACAGTTTTCCAAATCGTTCCAGTGGAAACAAAGGGGTCCGGGGATACAGCGGCGACATGATAAATTCCTATGGAAAAAAAGGTTTTTCATATCTGAAAAATTTCTTGCTTATTCATCCAGATTCAAATTTCAGTGAATAATTAATGTTCTTCCAGTGGAAATGAAGGGGTTTATAAGAGGCACAAACAGGCATCTTTTTTTATAAGATACACATATGATCATCTCCCAGGGGGACAGGATGGTAGAGGAGCAGAATGCATCGGTAGGACTTTTTAAGAAATATCTGGAAACCAATCAAATATTCAAGAACAGGGAGGTTCTCAGGCATTCTTATCGTCCCCAGATCCTTCCTCACCGCCGTCCCCAGATTGACCAGGTCGCTTCAATTCTTGCACCCTCGTTGAGGAATGAAACACCCTCAAATATTCTCATTTATGGAAAGACCGGTACAGGAAAGACCGCCAGTGTCCGGTATGTGGGAACGGAACTCGAAAACGCCGGACTCCACATGGGGACCGTATGCCGGGTAGTTCACCTCAATTGTGAAGTCATCGATACCCAGTACAGGGTTCTCGCGCAGATATCGAAGACCCTCCTTGGCGAGGACGAGACACCAAGTGATAAATCACGCACGCACATCCCCATGACCGGGTGGCCGACGGATCAGGTGTACCAGGAACTGAAAAACCAGCTCGAAAGCATGGGGGGGGTCCTCATCATCGTGCTGGACGAGATAGACAAACTGGTAAAGAAGAGCGGGGATGAGACTCTCTACAACCTCTCTCGGATCAATTCCGACCTGAAAAAATCAAAGGTCAGTATGATCGGTATCTCGAATGATCTCTCCTTCAAGGATTTTCTCGATCCCCGCGTACTCTCCTCACTGAGCGAAGAAGAACTGGTATTCCCGCCATACAATGCACCCCAGCTCGTCGACATTCTGCAGCAGCGTGCAGAAATTGCATTCCTCTCCGGCGTACTCGAAGAGGGTGTAATTCCACTCTGTGCAGCACTCGCGGCCCAGGAACACGGCGATGCAAGACGTGCTCTTGATCTGTTACGAGTATCGGGAGAACTTGCCGACAGGGATATCTCCGGCAAGGTTACAGAGCGGCACGTGAAAAGTGCACAGGCCAAGATAGAGACTGACTCGATGATCGAGTGTATAGCAACCCTGCCCACCCAGAGCAAGGTTGTGCTCTATTCCATGCTCCTCCTTGACCAGATCGGGCAGACCATCTTTACGAGTGGTGAAGTGAGCAGGATTTACAAGGAGATAGCCCCGAAAATCGATCTGGATGTGCTCACCCACCGTCGTATCACAGACCTTATCTCCGAACTGAACATGCTCGGGGTTATCAATACCAGGGTCGTGAGCCGGGGCCGATACGGGAGGACAAAAGAGATGTGGTTTGATACCAATACACATAAGATATGGGATGTCATCACATCCGATACCCGCCTCAGCACCCAGGGCCTTGCAGACCGGGATATCCAGTGGTGTAAATCCCTTTTCAGGTGAAAATAATGGATGAAAAGGACCTGCTCCTGCTCCAGCTTCTGGAGGAGAATAGCCGCCTGACCATACGTGACATGGCTGTCATGGCCGAGGTGTCACCCGAAGAGACGCAGGCACGGATCGCTGCAATGGAGGCTGCAGGAGTGATCCGGAGCTATTCGGCAGTGATAGACTGGGAAAGAGCAGGAAACGGTGAAGTGTCCGCTATCATCGAGCTGAAAGTAAACCCTGAACGGGATTACGGCTATGACCGGATCGCGGAGAGGATTGCCAGGTTCAGGCAGGTCAGGTCTCTCCGGCTCATTACAGGGACGTATGATCTGCAGATTACGGTGACCGGGAAGAACATGCAGGAAGTAGCGAGATTTGTCTCAGAATATATCGCTCCTATGGATCGCATCCGTGAGACGGCCACCCACATCATCATGAAGATCTACAAGGAGAACGGGAGGACCTTCTGTGAAAAGGAAGGAACCGAGCGAATCCCCTATTCCCTCTGAGTGGTCTTTATGAAAGACTTCATCTCACAAAGAGCCCGGGAGATCCCTCCGTCCGGGATAAGGAAATTTTTTGACCTTGCGCTCACGATGGAGGAAGTAATCTCTCTTGGTGTTGGCGAACCAGATTTCCCCACACCCTGGAACCTCTGCGAGGCCAGCATCTATTCGATAGAGCAGGGGGGGACATCATATACCTCCAACCGGGGTCTCCAGTCTCTCAGGGAGGCCTTATCACGATACCTCCACGAGCATTATCACCTTTCCTATGATCCTGATGGGGAGATGATCATCACCACCGGCGTTTCTGAAGGACTTGATATCGCAATACGAGCGATTGTTGATCCTGGCGATGAAGTGCTGGTGGCAGAACCATGCTATGTCTCATACCCTCCCTGCGTCACCCTTGCAGGAGGGATTCCCGTTCCGGTCCAATGCGTTGAAAAGGACCATTTCTGCCTCAACCCCGACCGCCTGATGGAGAAAATTTCAGGAAAATCCAAGGCACTCATCATCAATTTCCCGAATAACCCGACCGGGGCAGTCATGCGAAGTGAGGATCTCAAGGCAATGGCCGATATCGTGTGCGATCACGATCTGATCCTCATAAGTGACGAAGTCTATGCGGAGCTTACCTATGAAGGAAGGCATGTTGCATCTGCAACTGTTGGTGATCTCGCAGAAAGGACGATCACTCTGAACGGGTTTTCAAAGGCATATGCAATGACCGGATGGCGAATCGGGTACCTGTGTGCACCCAACGATATTTGCGACGCCGCTCTGAAGATCCACCAGTATGTCATGCTGTGTGCACCGGTGATGGGGCAGGTTGCAGCGCTCGAGGGTATTAGGAGAGGGGAGGAGGAGAAGGATCGCATGATTCGTGAATACCACGTTCGCAGGAACCTGTTTGTAGAAAGCCTGAACCGGATCGGACTTCCCTGCCACCTTCCTGAAGGGGCATTCTATGCATTCCCGTCAGTCGAAAAATCAGGACTGACCGATTACGAGTTCGCTGAACGTCTTCTCAAAGAGGAACACGTTGCCGCGGTCCCCGGCAGTGTATTCGGCAGTGGTGGGGAAGGGCACCTGCGCTGTGCATATGCAGTCTCGAGGAAGGATCTCAACGAGGCAGTCATGCGCATGGAACAGTTCATATCCCGGTTGTCATAACAGGTACCCAATTTTTCCAGTGTGTTTTTCACATTGTTTTTGGGAATATATGGTGGGCGCATAGACCTGGAAAGATGAATAGTCGATACACTTTTATCCCCTGGCCAGACCTATAGTATATGGTTGTACTATGAGCTGCACCATAATCGTCGGCGGATTTTTTGGCGATGAAGGGAAAGGAAAAATTGTTGCCCACATCGCCCACCAGGACCACCCTACCATTATCTCCCGAGGTGGTGTGG
>Ga0265297_10002753_pt1 | contig 34304 bp, 35 predicted proteins | sample Munlanlwell13791_FD_192502 | JGI IMG/M metagenome (GOLD analysis project Ga0265297, IMG submission 192502) | Leachate microbial communities from a municipal landfill in Southern Ontario, Canada - Leachate well 137-91 | ecosystem: Engineered > Solid waste > Landfill > Unclassified | place... | reverse complement strand
TGCAGCTGGATGGAGAGTGGACGATGAAGGAAGAAAATTTTTACGCATAAAAGGAGTCCGTTGGTTCACCAACCTCGACCACGGACGTCGCCATCAACCATTGCCGCTAATGACAATGAAAGAAAATTTGAAATACAGCAAACACAAAGAAGTTAAAGACAAAAGAAAGTATGTCAAATACGATAATTACGATGCCATAGATGTTCCGTTTACTGACGCCATCCCGAGCGACTATGACGGAGTTATGGGCGTGCCTATTAGTTTTTTGGATAAATATAATCCCGATCAGTTTGAGATTTTAGGAACAAGCGATAACGGGCTTGTTGATGATAAAGTCAAAAAAACTCCAGGTTTAACAAAAAAATTTGTTGATGATTATTATAAAGCGGGCGGCACAGGAGCATATAAAGAAGGGAATCCAACAGCCGGTATCTACGAAAATAACGTTGCAAAAATGACCTATAAAAGAATTTTTATAAGACATAAGAGGAAATAATATGAAGACAGATTTAAAAACCAACATAACTGTCAAAGATATTTGCGATGGGTTCGTCTATAACGAACTTGAGGGCAAAGGGCTATTCGGTTTATCTGGCCAACTCACTATTCAGCCGGAGTATCAGCGTAACTATATCTATGCTTCCGATGGCGGCAAAAAAGAAATGGCGGTCATCGAATCAGTCCTCAAAGGATACCCAATTGGGTTGATTTATTTTAACAAAGTGAGTGACAGCAGCCTTGAAGTTTTAGACGGACAACAGCGCATTACCAGTCTTGGGCGGTTTGTAACTGACAAATTTGCTATCAAAGACGAAAATGGTATGGAACAATATTTTAGCGGTATGGCAAAAGACAAAAAAACCAAGATCTTGGAAACTACACTTCTCATTTATGAATGCGAAGGAACGGAAAGCGAAATAAAAGAATGGTTTAAGACAATCAATATCGCCGGGGTTCCACTTAATGATCAGGAATTACTCAATGCCGTGTATTCTGGCCCGTTTGTGACGCTCAGCAAAGAGGAGTTCAGCAATAGCCAAAACGCCAACATCCAAAAATGGAGTGCATATATAAAAGGCAGTGCCAATCGACAGGAATTTTTGGAATGTGCGCTGGATTGGGTAAGCAAGGGTAATATCGGCGATTACATGAGCCGTCATCGCTTTGAAAAAAACATCAATGAATTAAAAAAATATTTCAACAGCGTGATCGACTGGGTTTCTAGTGTATTTATTGATGTTGAAAGCGAGATGCGCGGAATTGAGTGGGGAAGACTGTACGAAGAGTATCACACGAAGGCGTATAATCCAGCGGAGGTATCAGCCAAAGTGCAAAAGCTCTACGGTGATTCATATGTCAAAAACCGAAAGGGCATTTTTGAGTACATCCTCGGAGGTTCAACAGATACGAAATTATTGGATGTCCGCGTTTTTGATGAAGCAACAAAGAAATCCCTTCATTTATCTCAGACTAAAAAAGCTGAAGCGAAAGGTGAATCAAACTGTCCTCTTTGCGCCATTGGACATGATGCCAACAAGAGCAAGCTCTGGAAGTTAACTGAAATGGACGCTGACCATGTAACAGCATGGAGCAATGGTGGTGGGACAAATGTAAAAAATTGTCAGATGTTATGTAAGTCTCACAATCGTGCAAAAGGAAATCGGTGAAAGAATTTAAGAACCAACTCCTACAGGTGTGCCCTCCGGCGCGTCAGGTGCGGCGATTGCATGTTTTGATTACAGCGTTATCTTTTACTCTTCAGCCACAACCAATCAAAATCAGACTTTTCTGTCTTCTTTAAGCCATTCTGTTCGTATTCCTGATACCACTCAAGCCTGCCATTTCCATATTCAGCTTCGGTTTTCACCTGACCTGAAGGATAAAATTCTTTTTGTATGCCATGACGTATTCCTTCAGCATTAAACCGTTCTTCTGCAATCTTAATCTTTTTTGAGTTTAAAATTTCATAGGTTACGACTAACTTGGGCTGACTGTTGTGATGCCGCTCTGTGATGATTCTCTCAAAACGGGGAGTTACATCCATTTTATCTGCATATTCGTTTGTCTTTCTGAGAGATGACGGTGATTCCATTTTTGCAGCTTTCGACCGCACTGCGGCTCCTGATGCTGAAACTGCTTCGTCCTTCATCATGGTCTTGGCTTGCATTCGCGGTGCTGGGGTCTTGCTTTCCGGTATCATTTCTTTCTGTTCAGATTCAGCTGGTCTTGCTGCCTTTGCAGGAGCGGCAAATGATCGTATGTCTTGTGCATCTGATTGTAGTTTATCTTTTGCCGGCGACGATTGTTTTGCTTCTTCCTTGAGAATGACGGAAGCTGTGGGAGCCTCTTCTATTCTTTGACTTGGATGGATGCTCTGATACAAATAAAACGCTGTGACTACAAGAAACACTGCTGCAACTGCCTGGAGAGGAAGCTTTGTCGAAAGTGGAAAGAAGAGTTTTCTAAAAATACTTTTTTCCTTTTCGGCTTCGGTACGAACATTTGCCATAATCTTTTGCGTCATCCAGGCAGGCGGCTCGATCTTTTCAATGGCTTTGATTTGCTCAATGGTCTTTCGCAGCTCTTCGAGCGCTTTGCTGCAATCGGAACAGGTTTTGAGATGCTCGTCTATTTCTTGTTTCTCGTGTTCGGTCAGAGACCCATCGAGATATTCGGAAAGTTTATATCGGATATCATTGTGCTCCATCACAGTTCTCCCAGAGCGCTTTTGAGACAATTTTTTACCATTTCGCGTGCACGAAACAGACGGGATTTTACTGTTCCCTGCGGCATCTTAAGAAGAGAGCCGATCTCCTCATAGGAAATTTCCTGCATATCGCGAAGCACGATCACTTCGCGGAATTCCGGGCCCAGTTTTTTGATGCACTGCTGTACCTGGTTCCGTACATCTCGCTTTACAAGCTGATCGAGCACATTCGGTTCTTTTGAAGCCGGGTCCATCACCATTTGGCCGTTATCTGTTTTGATTGGATCATCAAGGGATACAGGCGTATGGCTTTGGCGCGACTTAAGTTGCTTGAGCCGGTTTCTCGAAAGATTCAGCGTAATCGAAGTCAGCCACGTTGAAAATTTCGCCTGACTTCGGAATGTTTTTATATGCTTATATGCTGAAACAAATGCATCCTGCGTTACTTCGCATGCATCATCATAATCGCCAATCAGCCGGCATGCAATATTCAGCATCTGCTTTTGATGCCGGGCAACGAGCGTTTCAAAAGCGCCAAGATCGCCGGTCTGCGCCTGGGCCACCAGAGCTCTGTCGGGATCAGCAGAAACCTTCTCCGGCTCTGCTGAATAAGACAATTCAATCGGCTGATTTGTTTCAGAATGCATGCGTAATTCTATAGCAAAAAAGTTGTTTTTGCACTCTCAAAATCAACGTGGTAGAATTAAAACCAGCCTCTCTATTCTCAAAAGGAGTAATCATTCCATGTCCGTGAAAAAGTATTTTCTTGATGAAAACAATGCCGTACTTCTTATCATCGATGTACAGGAACGGCTTGTTCCTGCAATGCCCAAAAAAGAACTGGTTATTAAGAATAGCCTGCACCTCATTGAACTTGCCACCATGATGAACATCCCAATCATTGTAACAGAGCAATATCCAAAGGGCCTGGGAAAAACTGTTTCCGAGATCCAATCCGCATTACCACAGTATCAGCCGATTGAAAAGAAGACATTTTGTTGTTGCCGTGAACCAGAATTTCAACATCGTTTACAAACATTATCAGGGAGAACACTCATTGTTGCCGGAATGGAAACGCATATTTGCGTGCTCCAGACGGTTCTTTCTTTGCTTGATCAAGGATTAGTAACGCACGTTGTTCAAGATGCGGCATGTTCGCGCTCTGAAGAGAATGAAAAGACCGGCATCGAATTCATGCGGGATGCCGGAGCAGTGATTACTTGCACAGAAACCGTTCTCTTTCAGTTTCTCAAGACAGCAGGGACAGAAGCATTCAAGAAAATTTCACAGCGGATAAAATAGCTATGGCGGAAAATATCATTCCTGATGATATGAGATCAGCTCTTCAGCAAACTTTTTTAAAGGAGCTGAAGAACGATGTGCTCATTGAAGTCTTTACCAAGCAAGGCATGCATGATGAATTCAATGACATTACCAAATCCTTTCTTGAAGCGTTGGGGAAACTTTCAGACAAGCTGAAAATAACCTTTCATGTCGTGGGTGATGAGAAATCAATCGCCAGCAATGTTGCCCGTTCACCAACGGTTCTGATTGCGCCGGACAAGTATCGTCTTCGATACACGGGCGCGCCGCTTGGCGAAGAAACACGCTCGTTTCTTGCCGGCATTCTCTTTGCCTCGCGAGGAAGCGCAATGTTGAGCGAACAGGCGGCACGTGCATTACAAGAACAACTTCACGAACCACGAGCCATACAAGTTTTTGTAAGTCCAACCTGTCCGTATTGTCCGCAGCAGGTTCTACTTGCGTTCTCTGCAGCGATTGTGCGTCCTGACTTGATATCTGCCGAGGTTGTCGAGATTTATGAGAACCAGGATCTTGCTGAAAATCTCGGTTCCCTTGCGGTTCCGCAAACGTTTATCAATAACACGTTCACCGGTGTTGGCCTCCAACCGGAGCCGTTGTTCATCGAATCACTTCTTTCGCTCAAGGAGCCGGTGATTGCTTCCACCCGGATTTCAGACGAACCCATTCACAAGGATATTATTGTTATCGGTGGGGGGCCGGCAGGGCTTACGGCAGCGATCTATGCGGTTCGGGCAGGCCTTTCGACAGTCGTGATAGAAAAAAGTAATCTCGGCGGTCAGGTAGCCATTACACCGGTAATTGAAAATTATCCGGGGTTTATGCGGATAGGCGGCAAAAGTCTTGTTGATCTTATCAGCCAGCAGGCGGCGCAATACGCTGAAATTCACATCGGTGAATTTGTGACTGAAGGTGACCGGAAAGAAGACGGAACGATTCATATCAAGACCAATCATGCGATGTATATCACGAAGGCTTTGCTGCTTGCTACCGGTGTCGGCAACCGGGCGCTTGAAGCTGCGGGTAGCCAGCGGTTTTATGGCCGAGGAATAAGTTACTGTGCGACGTGTGACGGTTATTTTTATAAGGACAAGAAGCCGGTCGTTGTTGTTGGAGGAGGAAACACAGCAGTCACGGACGCGCTGTATCTCAAAAATCTCGGTGCTGAAGTTACGTTGATTCATCGTGGAGAAACACTGCGATCAGAGGTACAGCTCCAGGAAACCCTGAAACAGAACGGAATTCCCGTGCTCTGGAACTCAATGGTGCGCGAAATCAAGGGCGATACTATTGTCCGGTCAATCACCATTGAAAATCTCAAGGCTGGCTCAAAATCCGAAATGACGGTAAACGGTGTGTTTGTGGCGATCGGATATGTGCCGAACAGTGAAATCGCTGTTCAGCTCGGAATTGAGCTGGATGAACAGGGATATATCAAAACTGATTTGCAAACCATGCGGACATCGAAACCGGGAATATATGCATGCGGTGACATTACCGGCGCTTCAAAACAAATCGCCGTAGCTGTCGCACAGGGATCAATTGCTGCCATGACCGCATTTGAAGATATTTCCAGAAGAATTTCGACAACAGGAGGGACAAAACCGGAAGAGATATTGAAAACAGGATGATCGGATGCAGCATGCCGGTTTGCACTGCATCCGATCAGTGAAAAATCAATTAAATTTTACTTTGGGCGTTTCTCGCTGTTCCTGGGGAACCTCATAATACAGAGCTTCATTCACGCCAGCCAGTGAAGCAAAGAAACGGCCGAATACGGTTCTGCGATACGTATTCAACTCTCTCACCGTATCATTATATCGTTTCCGTTCGACTGCAATCCGGTTTTCTGTTCCTTCCAAACTGTCCTGAAGTTTTAAAAACGATTCATTCGCTTTGAGCTGCGGGTATGCTTCCTTGAGGAGAAGAAGGCGAGATAAAAGTCCTTCAACCTGCTGGGCTGCCTGAATTTTTCCTTGAACGGTATCTGCCTGGAAGTATTTTGTCCTTGCCTGCGCAATGCTTTCAAACGTCCCTCGTTCATGACGCGCGTAGCCCTTGACTGTTTCAACAAGGTTCGGGATCAGATCGTAGCGCCGCTTCAGCTGGTTTTCTACTTGTGCCCATTGTGATTTCACTCTCTCATCCATGGTAATGACGTTATTGTACTGACCAATGCCCCACATAACCACGATTCCCAAAAGTAAAACAATGACCGCAACAGCAATTAATATTCCTTTCATACCATTGTTCATGTATTCCTCCTGTGCCTATGAAAAATTATCGTATGCAAATACCTGTTACCAGCTTCCGGAAGCGCCGCCTCCCCCAAAACTTCCACCGCCCCCGCCTCCAAATCCGCCGCTGAAACCGCCGGAGCCTCCGCCTCCATATCCGCCTCCCCACCATCCGGAGCGATGATATCGTCTTCCAGAACCCGAAACAGCACGAAAGAAGCCGAGAATAATAGGACCAAACACAATCAGTAAAATGAAAAGAGTGACTGGCGAAATTCTTTTTCCCGGGGCTTGCTCCCTGGGGTTCATTCCCTGCGTTGCCTGTAACTGCACTCCTTCATGACGTGCGATGACCTGCATGATCGCAAATGCCGCATTCGTAATCCCGGCGCTGTAATCGCCGCGCCGGAAATTCGGGATCAGGTGTTCTCTTCCAATCGATCCCACAAGGCTGTCCGGAAGGATCGGTTCCAGCCCATATCCGATTTCAAAGCGGTATTTCCTATCCTGCACGGCAACGACCATCAGAATGCCGTTGTCCTTCCCCTTTTTACCCAGTCTCCATGTTTCTGCAATTCTGAGAGAAAAACCGGCAATGTCCTCGTTGTCGAGCCTCTGGATCGTAAGCACCAGCATCTGCACGCTTGTTTTCTGCTCGAGTTCGCGCAGAGAAGCATTCAGCCGGGTCCTGGCATCGGTCCGTACGACTCCAGCAAGGTCCACAACATAATCCGTCGGCGTTACAGGAGGCTCGGGCGTGGATCCGAAAGCAGGGAACCCGGGGATCAGGAAAGCAAGAGCTACAACTGCACAGCGTATTCTAGACAGGGATGTCATCAATAATTTTTTCAAGAGACTCAAGTATGGCATAATAGCGTCCGAACAGGCTATGCAGTTCCTGTCCTGACGGGTTGAGGGTTTTGGCCTTTATCTCGAGAAGCTGTTGTAAAGGTTCTGGTTCAATTCCAATTGCAGCCTTCAGTGCATCAATGACGGCAACTCGCTGTTGGGGCGGTTTTCGGTGGACCAGATGCAAAATGCCTCGACACAGCGCGAATAATCCGGCAATGGATTGCACCAGAACGGCCTTCAGGTCTTCCTTTTTCCCGAGCGATGCAAGGTATCCCTGACGCAATCCGATAAGTTTTGTTTTTATATCCCGCTCGCATTGAAGCCGGAGGTGACAGCGTTCAATCGATACCGAACCAAGGATATCGTCACCATACAAGGTCGTGTGAATCAATTTGAAGTCCAGGAATTCGAGCGGAAACGCATCGACTGAGGCGCGGATGTATGCCGGGGTCATCACCAGGGGGACAGCGATTCTTTTTTTGCCATAGGTCTTTCCGAGCGGTGCCAGAAATGCGAGAAAATCAAGATTCATTGCGTGCAAGACAACAACGGAGTTAATGTCCGACCGATGTTCATTGTAATCCGGCATGACTGCGCTTCCCACAATATAAAGCGAGTGGATATCGCCGGAATGCGCAGCAAGGATTTCATTGATCATCGGGCTTATTTTTTTTGCAACTCCAGGTGCGAGCCCCGTCATATCCAGCGTTTTCATGGGTGCTATTATACCATAGCGCTGTTTGCTCAAGCAAGAACGATTGCTTTTTCAGGCGAAATCTATATACTCTTTTTTCGGAGGATAAAACCATGCAAATCTTTCTCAGCCGGCTTATGATGGTCGTAGGGGTGCTGTTTTTCACCATTCTGGGAAGCGGTTGCCTGTCTGCAAAAGGGTTGCACAATTTTACGAGCGACGGCTGCAGCCTGTTTCCTGATGGTACGGTTGAGGATCGTGGGTTGTGGTGCGATTGCTGTTTTGCCCATGATATTTCCTATTGGAAAGGCGGCACCGAAACAGAACGAAAGGAAGCAGACCGGCTGCTGAAGGAATGTATTCTTCTTAAAACCGGGAACAAAGTCCTTGCCCGGCTTATCTATAATGGTGTTCGTGTCGGCGGTCACCCCGCGTTCCCCGCATGGTATCGTTGGGGTTATGGATGGCAGTATGGAAGAGGATATGAACCGCTGACACTTCAGGAGCAAGAACAGGTTCAGAAAAAACTTGCCGAGTATCAGACAAAACATCCCTTTGGGTATTGCAAAAAAGGGGAAAAAGAGCGATGATAAAATGATCATAGATCCAAAAACAGAAAAAAATGTTATATTCGTATATGAATAAATGCAGAGAGAAGCTCCAGGCGCGGTCTTTTCTCATCTGAAATTATTTTGGCCTTGACTGATGCATTCCAAACATGTATGAGCTCAAAAAACCCGCATAAAATATGGTTAAACCGCACTTCCTTTCAATCAGCTCAAAATTCGGATTTTATTTGACAAGCACAATATGTTGTGGCTATAATTACGACATTCTACTAAATGAAGTGGCACGCCGATATTAAAATCATCAATTAAAATTCTGGTTCATTGATCATCCGGACGTCTGCAGGAGTTTTATAGCAGACCTCGGTATATTTTTATTCCGTAAAGGGGTTGTTATGAAAAGCGCATCTGTTTCTCCTTCCTTGTCGAACAAAAGCATCAGACTTTCCGAAAACTGCCTTACCGTACTGGAAAAACGCTACCTGAAACGGAATGAAGAAGGGGTTGTTATAGAAACAGCAGCCGATATGTTCAGCCGGGTCGCGAGAGCTATTGCTGACGCAGACCGGGCGTATGGCAGATCAGCCCTGGAAATCGAGAAGACTGCGGATGAATTTTTTCGGCTGATGACCGCACTTGAATTTTTGCCGAACAGCCCCACGTTGATGAATGCAGGCCGGGAGCTGGGACAGCTTTCAGCCTGTTTTGTCCTTCCGGTCGGAGACTCCATGGACGAGATTTTCGAGTCGGTCAAGCACGCCGCATTGATTCATAAATCCGGCGGAGGCACCGGCTTCTCTTTTTCACGCATCCGTCCGAAAAACGATGTAGTGAAATCGACCAAGGGAGTATCATCAGGACCGATCTCATTTATGACGGTATTCGATGCAGCGACCGAGACGGTGAAACAGGGAGGGACCCGTCGGGGCGCGAACATGGGCATCCTGAGAGTAGACCATCCTGACATTCTCGATTTTGTCACCTGCAAGCAGCAGAACGACCGGCTCAATAATTTCAATATTTCTGTTGCCATGACCGATCAGTTTATGAAGGCGATTGAAAAGAACGGCGAATATGAGCTGATCTCACCCCGCCATAATAAGGTTGTTAAAAAGCTGCAGGCCGCCAAAGTGTTTGATACGATTGTGAACATGGCCTGGAAGAACGGAGATCCGGGGATTATCTATATCGACCGGATCAATCAGCACAACCCCACGCCGCACATCGGGATGGTTGAATCCACCAATCCCTGTGGTGAGCAGCCGCTCCTTCCGTATGAATCCTGCAATCTGGGTTCCATTAATCTTGCAAAAATGCTTGCCCCGCACGGGAAGGACATCGACTACGACAAGCTCCGACATACGGTCCACCAGGGCGTGCATTTCCTGGACAACGTTATTGATGTGAACAAGTATCCACTCCAGAAAATATCCGACATGACCCGCGCCAACCGAAAAATAGGCCTTGGTATCATGGGTTTCGCAGATATGCTTCTTGAAATGGACATCCCCTATAACTCGGATGAAGCGGTCGATCTGGGTGAAACCATCATGAAATTCATCACCCATGAAGGCCGGAAAAAAAGCGAGGAGCTTGCTGCGGAACGGGGTGCATTCCCCAATTTCAAGGGGAGTATCTACGACAAGCCTGGTCAGCCGCCAGTCCGGAATGCCACGGTCACGACCATTGCGCCGACCGGAACGCTTTCTATTATTGCCGGATGTTCAAGCGGGATCGAACCGCTTTTCGCCCTTACGTTTGTCAGGAAAGTGCTGGACGGCGCTGAATTGCTTGAAGTGAATCCGGTGTTCGAGCGCGCGGCAAAAGAACGCGGTTTTCATTCTGATGCTCTTATGAAGGAAATTGCCGAGCACGGCGGATGCAGTCACAGCAACACTGTTCCGGAAGATATCAAAAGAGTATTTGTAACTGCTCATGACATTACTCCGGAATGGCATATCCGGATGCAGGGGGCATTCCAGAAATACACGGACAATGCCGTGTCAAAAACAGTTAATTTCCCACATGATGCCACCCTGGATGATGTCCGGAATGTCTATGTAATGGCTTACAAGCTCGGCTGTAAAGGAGTGACCATTTATCGTGACGGATCCCGGGATGAGCAGGTGCTTCACAGCGGGACCACGGAAAAAGCACGCAAGGCAGCAAATCATGCGATTACCGTGGCATCAGCCTCGCCGGAGCTGGCGGAAGAAAAGAAGCCCCGGCACCGTCCGTCGCTTACCCAGGGCGTGACCCAGAAAATTCCGACCGGTTGCGGCAACCTTTACATCACGATCAATGAAGATGAAGAAGGAATCTGCGAAGTGTTCTCGACCATGGGCAAATCAGGAGGATGCGCTGCAAGTCAGTCTGAGGCCGTAAGCCGGATGGTTTCTCTTGCGCTCAGGTCCGGGGTGTCCCTCGATTCCATCATTCGCCAGGTAAAAGGAATCCGCTGTCCCTCGCCGGCATGGGGAGAAGGCGGGTCGATCCTTTCCTGTCCGGATGCGATCGGCCGGGCACTTGAGCGCTATACCAAGGAAAGTATGGGTTCTCATCGCCATGACCATAAACAGAAACCAGCTGCTCAGCTCATGGACTATGCATCACAGCCTTCGGGTGAAAACAGAAACCACCTGGGACTTTGCCCGGAATGTCCTGATTGCGGGGGACTCCTGGAATTCGGAGAAGGCTGCGCGTTTTGTAGAGGTTGCGGTTTTTCAAAATGCAGCTAACGATACAGTGTTCCTGGTAGTTGCTCAAATAAAGTAAAACAATCAAAGGGCCGGAGAGAACATTTCCGGCTTTTTCTTTTACAAGCACTCTATCGTCTTCATTTTATTGAACATTCATTGCTTTCCGGAATAAACAAAATGCAAAAAAATGTTCCTCAAGAAAAATCTTTTCTATCGATGAAGTAAATTCACAAGAACAACGAATGGATTTGCTTTTTTTCTGTATAAAAATCCTTGACATTTTTTCGATATGATTCTACAGTAGCACACAAATCGTTTCATGCAGCACGGTTTCTTCAAGCTATTCACCATGGTGCTATACAGTTCTGCTGCCCGTGTCAGGACGGGTATTCAGCTTATCAAGGAGGGGAGCGCGTATGGGAATCGAGAAGGTAGTGCAGTATGAGTGCAGGGTGTGCGGAAGGAAAATAGATGTTACAAGAACCGGTGACATGTATGAGGAGCCGGTATATTGCTGCGGAATCGAATCGGCTGAAGTGAACGTGGTGGAACGGCCGGTCATACCGCCTGCAGCGCCTGTTGTGGCGAAAAAGCCTGCAAAGAAGAAGCCTGTGAAAAAAGCGGTGAAAAAAGCCAAAAAGAAAACCGCGAAAAAAGCCGCAAAGAAAAAACCGGGTAAAAAGGCTGCAAAAAAAGGAACCAAAAAGAAAGCCACAAAGAAAAAAGTCGCCAAGAAAAAAGTGACAAAGAAAAAAGCCGCTAAAAAGACTGCAAAAAAGAAGACTGCAAAAAAAAGAAGATAAGCATCACGATTAAAAAACGCAAAAACGGGCTTCGGGAACAATTTTCCAGGGCCCGTTTTTTTTCTTTGTCCTGTGTGGAATCTGCGCAGGATTTTTTATCGGGGAACTATCCCGCCTTCAATTATGCTCCAGCATAACATATTCCAAAAAAAACACCGGGCACAAAACATCCAGCGGTTAGTCGGTCAGGCTATTGGGGACTACGGTTTGATACGAAATCATGATCGTATTCTGGTTGCCTTGTCCGGCGGAAAAGACAGCTGGACTCTGCTTCATATTTTAGAACGGCTTCGGGAGCGGGCGCCAATCTCTTTTTCCCTCGTCGCGGTAACGATCCATCCGGGGTTTCCCGGTTTCGAGACCGGGCCGCTCGAAGCCTGTCTGACAGAGCGAAAATTTGAGCATCATATTGTCCATGAACCGATCAACCATGTTCTTCAAAAATTGAAGTTGGATGGAGTTCCTTGCTCTCTGTGTTCCCGGATCCGGCGTGGCGCGCTCTATACCCAGGCTCGACTTCTGGGCTGCACAAAAATAGCGCTTGGTCATCACCGTGAAGATTTTATCGAAACCCTCCTGCTGAATATGTTTTATAATGGAAGCATAAAGGCAATGTCTCCGCTGTTTGTTCCTGATGATGGAAAAACACCGGTTATCAGGCCTTTAGTATATGTGTCGGAAGATGTCATAGCGGGATATGCAGATTCTGCGGGATTTCCCCGCGTTATAAGCAGCTGTCCCGACAAGCGCGCGCAGGAAAGAAAACGGGTTCAGATCAAAAAAATGCTTCAGGATCTCGAACAGCAGCATCCGGGAATAAAGGCGAATCTGCTTGCCTCGCTTGGACGGGTTGACCGCCGTCATTTACTCGAAAAAAGGGAAAGGGAAAACATAGCGGAAACATTTCTTGAAAAATGACGCATACTGTTGCACCTGTTTTTTAACCATTTGACTTTTTTCAGATGAGCAGCATATAATCAATCAGTAGAAACGGTACACCCTTCCGGAGGGGCAATGGCTGAAGTCAAGAAACTGGGAGTCATATTAAAAGAAGCCGGTCTTATTGATGAATTCCAGCTCCAATCAGCCCTGGCTCATCAGCGCACGTGGGGTGGTAAACTGGGATCAATCCTCATTGAGATGGAAATGGTCATGGAAGAAGATATGCTTAAGGTCATGTCCAATCAATTGCGCATCCCGCATGTAAACCTGTTCGAGCCTGAAATTCCGGAATCAATTGTCAAGCTGATCAAGCCGGAGATCGCCAGGAAATACCAAATTATTCCGGTGAAAAAAGAAGGCGGCGCGCTGGTGCTCGCCATGTTCGACCCGCTCGACATCGAAGCGATGGATGAAATCCGATTCATCACCGGGATGAATATTCGTCCCTCACTTGCCCTGGAATCAGAAATCAAGGATGCCATTAGGAAATATTATGATGGTGTTCCGATTGATCGAAGCATCGATCAAAAATTTTTTCATCATCGCAATGATTACGTGGACAGCGAACTGGAGATTATGCGCGGAAATGATTTTCATCCTGTGCCCGTTCCCCTGCGTGAAGTTGAAACTCCGCATGTGTCCGATGATACGAACACACGGCTTGATGCGCTGATCAGCATCCTGCTCGAAAAAAAACTTATATCGTATGAAGAGCTTGTTGGCAGGATTCATCGAAAAAAAGGGCCGTAATACCGGCGAAAGCAGAAAGGATGGCATGAAAAAAATCTGCGGGTTTCTGATCTTTTTGGTATTTCTGGGAAGCGGGCTTCTTCTTGCCGAAGAAGCCAAAGAGCCGAAGATTTCCTTCAAGGAAATACGGCATGATTTCGGCACGGTTTTCCAGGGAACTACTGCACGCCATGTTTTCGAGGTGCGGAATACCGGAAGCCAGACACTGATCATCGACCGAATAGCACCCTCATGAGGATGCAGCGCTGCGGTGATTAGTTCTAATCGCCTGGACCCCGGTGCTGCGGGAAGCATCAGCACGAATGTTGATACGACCGGCAGGATCGGCTCGCTCGTGAAATATATCAGTGTTTACAGCAATGACCGGAGCAATCCGGTTGTAACGTTGACCGTACAGATGTATATCGTCAAACGGTAATCAGAACAGCACTATTTTGCTTGACAATTTTTGATGGCTTATGTTACTGTCATGGGGCTTTACGACAGGATAAAAGGACACGAGGCAGCAGTGCATCAGCGCAGAAATCCTCATTATCTCAGCGACATGCCCGCCCCGGACGAACACATAGCCCCGGCTCGCTTTACCTGATTTCGTCGCACGGACAATCAATTCCGAATATACATCATGGCTCTTTACACGTGATAGACGTTTCATCTCTTTAGAAAGAGTGGAGGATACATTCATGCAGAAAAAATATTTGTTGGCTCCGGGACCGACCCCGGTTCCGCCAGAAGCGCTTCTTGCTATGGCAATGCCGATCATGCATCATCGGGCCCCTGATTTTCTTCCGGTGCTTGATTCGGCGAAAAAGGGTCTTCAATGGCTCTACCAGACGAAAAACGATGTTCTCATCCTGTGCTCTACCGGGACCGGCGGCATGGTCGGTACGGTGAACAATTTTTTAAGCCCCGGTGATGAGGTCGTGGTCATCAACGGAGGAAAGTTCGGCGAGCGCTGGACCAAAATCTGCCAGGCATACGGGGTCAAGGTTGAGGAAATCGTCGTTGAATGGGGTTATACGGTAAAGCCGGAACAGGTTGAAGCTGCGCTGAAAAAGAACCCGAAAATCAAAGCAGTCTTTGTTCAGGCAAATGAAACATCGACCGGCGTGTATCATGACGTTCAGGCCATTGGAGCGGTCGTCCGGAAAACGGATGCTTTGTTCGTTGTTGACGCGATATCGGCCCTGGTTGCGCATGATATCAAGACTGACGAATGGGGAATCGACGTCATGGTTGGCGGCTCGCAAAAAGGAGTTATGCTTCCTCCGGGACTGGCATTTGTCTCCGTAAGCGATAAGGCCTGGAAGATGTCTGAAACGGCAAAGAGCCCTAAATTCTATTTCAATTTCAAAAAAGAACGCGAGAACCTTGCAAAGAACCAGACGAATTTTACCTCAGCAGTCACGCTGATTATCGGATTAAATAGCTGTATCAAGATGCTGGAAGAAGAAGGGCTCCAGAATGCGTTTGACCGGCATAAGAAGCTTGCTCTGGCCACTCGTGCCGGTGTGAATGCACTGGGCTTAAAACTCTTCCCCAAGGAAAGCCCGAGCTTTGCCTTAACGGCAATTGAAGCTCCTGCAGGAGTGGACGGCCAGGCGATTTACAAGAATCTGCGTGAAAAATACGGGATTACCGGTGCAGGCGGACAGGACAAGCTCAAAGGAAAGATTTTCCGGATCGCGCACTTGGGATATGCCAACACGTTTGACATTATTACCGCAATCGCTGGCATTGAAATGGTCCTCAAGGGTTTGGGACATCCGGTGACACTGGGTAAAGGCGTGGCAGCAGCAGAAGAAATCTTGATGAAATAATCACGCAAATATGTTTGCGAGGAGATATGTATGAAGGTTCTGATCAGTGATGACCTCTCTTTCGAAGGGGTGGAAATTCTCAAAAAAGCCGGCCTTGATGTGGATGCGCGGATCAAGACATCTGCTGAAGAAATCACGAAGATTATTGGCAATTATGATGCGCTTATCATTCGCTCGGCAACCAAGGTAACTGCAGAGCTTCTTGACAACGCAACCAATCTCAAGATTATCGGAAGAGCAGGAAGCGGTCTTGATAATGTAGATATTCCTGCTTCGACTAAAAAAGGCATTGTCGTGATGAATACTCCTGGCGGCAATACCGTGACCACCGCCGAACATACCATCGGGATGATTTTTGCATGTGCGCGGATGATTCCTCAGGCGTATGCTTCACTCAAGGCAGGCAAGTGGGAGAAAAAGAAATTTGAAGGGGTTGAACTGTATAATAAAACGCTCGGCGTTATCGGCCTTGGCGCAATTGGGAGTGTTGTTGGAAGCCGGTGTTCGGCATTGGGCATGAAGGTCATTGCCTACGATCCGTTCATTTCGGCTGAAAAGGCAAAGAGCCTCGGCATCGAGCTGGCTGATCTTCCCACGATCTACCAGCAATCGGATTTCATCACGATTCATACTCCGAAAACCAGGGAAACTGCAAATCTGATTAACAAAGATACCATTGCCAAAATGAAAGACGGTGTGCGAATTATTAATTGTGCGCGCGGCGGCATCATTGTTGAACAGGATCTCTACGAAGCGCTTAAGAGCGGAAAAGTAGCTGCAGCGGCATTCGACGTATTCGACAAGGAGCCGCCTGAAAATCACCCGCTTTTGACGCTCGACAACTTTATTGCAACGCCGCATTTGGGAGCCTCTACCCGTGAAGCACAGGAAAACGTTGCGGTCGCGATAGCCGAGCAGATTGTCGATTACCTCATTGCCGGAACCGTGCGAAATGCAGTCAATGTCCCTTCAGTTCCTGCTGATCAGTTTCCCGCGCTCAGCCCCTATATCAATTTGGCGGAACGGATGGGTTTGTTTCAGTCACAACTGTGTGAAGGCGGTCTTACACAGGTTATCCTGGAATATAGCGGCGAGGTTTCCAATCTTAAAATCGAGTCCATCACGCTTGCTGCGATGAAAGGGCTGCTTTCGCCGATGGTGCAGGACAATGTTAACTATGTGAATGCACCGCTTATTGCCAGGGATCGGGGAGTTGAAGTTAAGGTATCGCAAACGGAAGATGCCCAGGAATACACAAGCCTCATCGTGATCAAGGTCAAGGCTGGCGGAAAGAATATGTCTGTTGCCGGAACCTTGAACAGCAAAAAAGAACCGCGAATCGTCCAGGTGGATAATTTCCCCATGGAAACCGTTCCTGATGGCGCTATGCTCGTGCTGATGAATAACGACAAGCCAGGCGTAATCGGCTCTATCGGGACCCTGCTCGGCGAAAACGGGATCAACATTGCCCGAATGCAATTTGGTCGGGAAACCAAGGGAGGCCTGGCTATATCGGTGGTCAGTGTTGACATTCCGGTTCCTGACGAGATCATTGCAAAAGTGAAGAAGCTTCCGAATGTCTTGTCCGTGAAACAAGTAAAAATCTGATCTGTTTTGCCTGCCTGGATTGGTCGTAGAGGCTGAGGAGAGTGTATGCCAGTGCTTGTTATTGTTGGTGCCCAATGGGGCGATGAAGGCAAAGGAAAAATAATTGATCTTTTGACCGAACGTGCGGATATTGTTGCGCGGTATCAGGGTGGTCACAATGCGGGCCATACCGTGGTGATCGGGAAAGACAAATTTGTTCTCCATCTCGTACCGTCCGGGATTTTGCATTCAGGAAAAATCTGTATTATTGGCAATGGCGTGGTAATAGATCCTGCTGCCCTGCTGAGCGAGATGAACGAGCTTCAGAAACGGGGATTCCAGTTTCAGGGCAATCTTCTGATCAGCAAAAATGCGCATTTAATCATGCCCTATCACCAGGCGCTTGATGTGGCAAGCGAACAGCAGAAAGGCAAGAAAAAAATCGGCACGACCGGACGTGGTATTGGACCGGCCTATGCAGATAAAATCGGACGAAAAGGCATCCGGATGGCGGATCTGTTTGATCCTGAAAACTTCCGAGAAAAGCTCGCCTGCAATATCGAAGAAGCGAATTTCCTGCTGCAGCAGTTCTATCATGTCGAGCCGGTTCAACTAGAAAAGATATATCAAGACTATTTGTCCTACGGTGAACAGCTGAAAAAATATGTGAGAGATACCACGCTGTTCATGAATGAAGCGATTCGCAAGAAGAAAAAAATTCTTGCTGAAGGCGCCCAGGGAACCAATCTCGATGTGGACCACGGGACCTATCCGTTCGTGACCTCGTCGAGTGCAGCAGCAGGCGGAGCATGCACTGGACTCGGGATCGGGCCACAGGCAATTACCGAAGTGATGGGAATTGTAAAAGCATATACCACCCGGGTCGGGAGTGGGCCTTTCCCCACGGAACAGGGTAATGAAGTCGGGGAACTTCTCCGTACCCGTGGAAATGAGTACGGCGCAACAACTGGAAGACCACGGCGCTGCGGCTGGGCGGATACCCTGGTGATCCGGCACGCGGTTCGAGTAAACGGGATGGGAAGTGTTGCTATTACCAAGCTTGATGTGCTTGATGCGCTGGATGAAATTAAAATCTGTGTGGGCTACAAACATCAGGGGACACTCTACGAAGAAATGCCGAGCGAGCTATCGATTCTCGATTCCTGTACCCCGCAGTATATTACCCTGCCGGGATGGAAACAGAGCACCGTGGGAATCAACAAGTATGAAAAACTACCACGGAAGGCTCGTGCCTATGTTGAAAAATTATGTAAACTGAGTGGTGTGAAACCGGCGATCATTTCCACCGGCGCTCCCCGAAATGAAACTATTATTCTTCAAAAACCATTCATGAGGAAGTAACGTTTCAAACGAAGTGACATCTATTGACCGTTAAAGTTTCATTTGAGCTTGAACTCATAGAAAATATCCGTGTCAATCAGTGTCGCTTAGAAGCGCCTACTTTTGGTCATCCGTGGTTAATTGCTTCTGTCATTTCAAACAAAGTGAGAAATCTTACAAGGTTCCCCGATCGTTTTCGGAATGACCGACGTTGCCTGACATTGGATTTAAAGAATTTTGAAGGAAAATTTGTTGACAAATCTTAAGCGATTCTGATATCATACGCGTTCTTCGTCACGGTTTTTTGATGACGGGCCGGTAGCTCAGTTGGTAGAGCACCGCCCTTTTAAGGCGGGTGTCCTGGGTCCGAATCCCAGCCGGCTCACCAAAAAATACAGTTCAAAGTTCATAGTTCTGAGTACCTAGTTTTTGCTTCACTCTGTACTTTTGAACTGAGAACTCAGAACTTATTATCATACGTCCCCATCGTCTAGCCCGGCCCAGGACACCGCCCTTTCACGGCGATAACGCGGGTTCAAATCCCGCTGGGGACACCAATCATTTCACGGGGTTACGGCACATGCTGTAACTCCCTTTCTTTTGACTGTAGTAGAATTGTAGTAGTGCCGGTGCCATCAATCTTATCAACCACGCTTTGATTACCTGGGTCAAGATGAGCATAGCGCTGAGTTTGCCTCGGGTCGCTATGAGCCAGCTGGTGTTGTACCTGGTAGAGACTTGCCCCAGCGTTAATGAGACGTGTAGCAAAATCGTGGCGCAGGTCATGCAGTCTCAGATCTTTTATGCCTGCTGCTTTGCAAGCCCGTCCAAATGCGATTGATATCCGATTTGGTGAGTACACTTTTCCATTCTCATCGCTAAATAAATATTCGCTGTCGACGTTCGTTTTCCTCAAAATATTCTTGAGATGCTGTTTCAGGACGGATGTCATTTTTACCGGACGAACGTTCTTCTCTCTTGCTGAATTCTGGGAAGCATTAATCCAACCGGAATCGAGGTCGACTTGGGATTTGAGCAGCTTCGCGAGCTTGCCACGCCTATATCCTGTTTCGGCTGCGATAATTACAATGTTAAACAGCCATTCCGGCATATAACGGGCGAGATTGTTGGCTTCTTTCTGTGTAATGTAGCGGGTTCGCTCGTTGTCTTTCAGACCCTTGATGACTTTTTTGATCGGATTCACAAAGGTTTTAAAGTATCCACTCCATTCATCTTCCCACTCGTTAGCCGCGTGACTGAAAACTTGCCGGAGAAAACTCAGCTCTTTTTTGACGGTAGATTCGCTCGCTTTTCTGTTCTGATGAATGATTTCACCGGTCAGACGCTTTGCTTTGTAACTGGAAAGCAAAGATTTGGTGACATCAGACATAGAAAGATTTACGCCGAAAAAATCACACCAGTATTTGCAAATAGCTTCATTCCTGCTGTGTCCTTTTTGAAGTGGTGAAACTTGATTCATATAACGTTCCATCACTTCATGAAGTGTAGGTACTTGCTTTGGAGCGGCAAAATAGCTGCCATCTGTAATAGTCGGTAAAATCCCTGCATAGCGTTTTTCCGCTTCTCTTTTTATTTTTGTATAAAGAGACTGCTCTATGCGCCGACCCTTGTGTTGTTTAATAAACCAGTACACGTCGCCCTTCAAATAAATCCCCATATATTACTCACCTTCCTTTCCTGGGGACGGCAACGGCTTGAGCTGCATCTATTCTGCCACAAGTCGGGTGCCGTTTGCAAGCATCTAACCACCGCTGAATATCATGAAAGTCAAACCTAACGCTGCCATTAATCTTATAATGCGGTATTTTACCGAGCTCTGTCCATGAATAAAGAGTCTTTGGGTGAACATTAAGACGAAAGGCAAGTTCAGGGACAGTTAATAGCTTCGCTGGCTGCATCTTCGATTTAACTCCAGTCGATATGTATATTTATAATTTGTGCCACTTGCCAATTAATGTATTAAATCCATTTAAAGAGATTTATCAGAAATTGGCTTAATGATTTGGTTTCCGGCACAGGTTCAGGATGCCACTTTAGTTTTAAAGATGAGCAAGGGCAGTCCCAAAAAACATTCGATAGTCCATCACGCAAAAAATCGCTTAATAGCGCAAGACCTATTGATGCTGTCTGATAATTGGTCGACATATACTCACGAAGAAAATAGAGTCTTTTGCTGTCGTTAACTAGAATTAATACTATTTCGTTTTGGGTATCAATTTTTTTTAAAGTCGGTGGTCTATCTCCCTTATCGAGCATTATGTCGACAGTTAAGGCACATTGGGATGGTGGCAGTACGCGAATTTGTATATCAGGAAAATTCTTGTCAATGGCCTCTAGATTTTTGCACCCCTTGTATAGACTCTTAACTAGCATGTAACGAATTGTGTATTTTTCTGTATCAATCTCAGCATGTATCGATCTAACGACATCTGCGAGTATTAATTGTTTTCTGTAATAACGAAAAGCAGGGAAAACATTTTGCGCGAGATTAGGATTTATGTTTAATTCCCTGCAAATTTTTTTTATACCGCGAGGTGATATGGCATATATAGTTTCAAAGTTGTAATCCTCTTTTTTTATTAAACCTCTGTCTAATAATTTTTTTAACCGTTTAGGGCAGACTTGACTCTTCAATGATGTCTTATATTTTTTGACAAAAATGTCGTGCTTAATTCTTCTGCTAGTCGCGATCCCATAAAATAAATACATAAGAATATCAAAGTCGCGCTGGCGTTGAATTTTAAAACTATTTTTCGGGTTGTTCATTGATCCTCCGTATCCTGAGTATTGTTAAAGGCGCATAAGTGCATTTGTTTTTTTAGGCAACCAGAACCATACAGTATCACTGAACCCGCATCGGCAAAAATCCTTTGCCAAAGCAAAAGCCGTTTGTCGACCTAAATTTAATTTTTGAGTATATACTATGAGCTGCTCCAAACGTCGACGGTTGAGCGCAATCAAATATGTTGTCTCTTCCCAGCATTTAATTTTTTTGCACCAATAAGCCTGCCCTTTGTTGCCGCAATCTAACTCAATATTAAAGGTAAATTTTTCTTTTTTATGAGTTATTAAGCATCCGTGCAAGTCTGGATAGTAAACATTTTTTTGCGGTTTTTTAATTCGTTTCATTTGTTGATCGTCGTATATGTGGATAAGATCATATTTTTTTTGTTCTGCTTCACGCCAGACCGTTCGCACAATTTCCGAGAGCACTAGCTCGTGAATGAGCTTCGGTGGAGGAGGGAAGCCAGTACGGATATAATCTTGCTCTATAAAATTTTCGTTTGAAATTCGGCAAATCTCGTAAAGCCCACGAATGGCTAAGCAATAAACCGGAACGTTCTTGTTACTCTTGATGCTTTTATATCGCTGCATATCAATGTATTTATTTTTTAATAATGCATTTAATCGACGTTCAATAACCTGCCTTTTCGCGAGAACTCCATTTTCAAAAAAAATAGTATTATGCAAATGGCTTTTAGTTGCAATTCCAGCTGCAAGAAATTTTAAGATTGCGACATCGCGTTTAATTTGTGTTGTTTTGTTCTGCTTGTATGTTGTCATTGTGATCTCCTTTTTAGGGGCGATTTTTTTATTGTTTAGCGTATATATAATATTGGCCGCATAAATTTCCTAGACACTAAATGCCGAAAAATGTCTGATTTATTTTTTATTCCCAGTGTGCATAAAATAGTTTGCAAATATGCAAATATACCTATATGATTTGATTATGATAAAAAGAGATACGCGATCGCTATCATATACCGAACAACAAAATATCCGTCGTAAGGCTGTTAAAAATGTTCTTAATGGTGGGAAACAATCAGATGTCGCGCGGATGTATGGTGTTACTCGTTGTGCTGTAGGAATTTGGATAAAAACCTATCGGGAGGGGGGATTTAGAGCGCTAAAAGCAAAACCGAGAGGTCGGCCGAGAGGCGGAACTCTCAGCCAAGAGCAAGAGGAACATGTAATTAAAGTAATAAAGGATTACTTGCCTGATAATTTTTTTGATGGTGACGGCTTTAGCCTTTGGACAAAAAAAGCTGTGGCAAAATATATTCAATTAAAGTTTGGGATTGGACTTTCGAGCTGGACCATAGGCCGATATCTGAAGAAGTGGGGGTTCGATCCGTTAGGCCATGCTATGTATAAGTTGTGGCATAATGAGTTGAGAAGTAGACGGTCTGTTAGAAATAAATATAGTTGCTATTGGGGCGATACCATGCGACTTGAAACAATATTTTTAAAACCGAATACAGAAAAACGTCGTAACACCTCAAGTGGTTTTAAGGAAAACGAAGAGACATGTTGTCACATAGTTTATGCAATTACTCATCGTTTTCGCTACGCTTTTATGTGCTGCGACCAAATTAATTATCGAAGTTACTCGAGCTTCATGCGGCGTTTGACATCACAGACAAAGAAAATGATTTATTTTTGCATGTTTGATGTTCCTGCTACTCGTCAGGCTATAACGCACTTACGATTAATGAATCTTAGTAAAAATATGAACGTTTCTCTACTGCCAGACATAGGATCGCAGCAAGTGTACAATGATAAACGCCATAGTGGGTCGAACGACAAAGCTGAACTAATCTATTGCAATGGCTTTGCTTTTTGGATTAATCCGCCCACAGGATGGATTGCAGATATAGAAGCTGGAAAAGATAAAGATATCCCTGTTTTTTTACATCCTGAAATTTATTCAATTGAAGAAGCCCCTATACGTATGCATGTTGAGTATTATGATAAAAAGGAATATCCTACTGGGGATTTCATCGCACAAATTAAAACGCATTATGAAGAGAAGTATATAAAATTAGATCCACCGGTTCAAATTCTGGAGGGAAAGGCTATTAGAACAGCCGATAATAAAAGGGCCAGGATTTTAATAATGAACGGGGGGAGCGGAAATTTGTCTGAGACGAGGAGTAAGGCGGTTGCCTATATTGAAGAGAATGAATGCCATATTTTTCTTATATTAATTGCTACATCAAAAAAATTATTCACAAAATATTTCTCATTATTTGAAGATTTTGTTAAGTCATATTCGTTCTTTACAGATGATGTGAAAATGGGAAATTAGGAACGACTCTACTCGGCACACTCTTCACTCAAAAGTTCCGCCTGCAAAAGAACAGTTTGGGTCGCAACGGAAGCTCTGCTTTGGCAATTTTTTATACCTTTTTTTATATAGTTCAAATAGTTCAATATTCAAACCTAGCATCTACTCCTTGCCTTCGTTCTTGACTCCGTTCATGTTCTATTTCACGAACCAATGACTCATCCCTCGCCTTCGCCCACTCCACAACAATTGGATCAGGGTAAGACACGAGCACTTGGAGTAGTTGTCTGCATCTTTCAAATATCTCGGCGAGTGAACCACTCCAAGAACGTGGATAAAAATGGCGGCCAAACGCTCTTAGTACGCTTACCCGATCTGGAGCTAATTCTAGCAATTGCATGGATAGAGATGTCCATTCAAGGGAATCGCTTTCGTTTGCTTTCATAAATGGCTTGATAATAGCTGCAAGTTTCGGGAAATATTTACTTGGGCTAGTTTGTGCCCATGAAATTAACACGCCCTCTTCCACGCCTTCTAATGGATTATCGCGCTCGTATTGGAAGGCGCCTTCTAGTAACCGCTGCCCTTCATCAGGCTATTCATCGATGAAAACTGTAAGTACGCTCAAAGGTTGGAGACGTAACAGACTACCAAGGAGATCCTTATATTCGTACGGATAGGCTTTATAAGTCAGCAACGCTTTCTTAAGCTTATGGCAAATACTTGTTGCAGCACTTGAAGCTTCACAACCTATGAAGCATGAATTTATAATTTCGCCGAGGTGATAATCCAGCATGCGGCCCTGATCAGCATGATCAAAATTACATTGCAGTACTAATTCTCTTCCGCACTGCACTAACTCAGTAACAAGTGTCTCTCCTGCGCTTTTCGTATAATGCACACACATTCCAAATACGTGAACAGCAATTTCATAACCAAGAGATAATGTTGCAATCTTAAGAATGATTCGTCGCAATGAAACTGATGGAATTGTAATCATGACGCGACCATAAGATAAGTAATTGTAAACACGGCCTGGCGCTAAGCCAGCGCTGAGGGATTCTTCAAGTCTTTCCGATCCCCTTTGGTCAATGGTGACCGCTACTTGTAATGCGGGGAACCAATATCCTAAAACAGGATGCGCAATTGCAGCATCAAGAAGCGATGCAGTCTCGAGAGGATTCCTTGTAAACGCTGCATTCAGAAATCCTCGCAATACCTCTATATTTCTCTCTTTTTCTGGTACAGCTATAAGGGTGTCAACTAGCTACCTCCACATATTGCTTAGTGCCGTAGCTCCTAGAGCTAGACCTCTACCAAATTGGAAGCCTCGATAGGCATCCTTTCGTACAAGATGAGGCATAAGCGTCTTTAAGACATCGCTATTTTGTGCAGTTTCACGCCCTAAACTCTCTGCTACCTCTTCTGCTCGTATATGCGCAGTCCCTGCATCTTCCGTCACTTCTTCGATATCTCCATCTGCAATGTCAAGAGCACCTTGAGTCTTTGAAAATACATAGGAGCATACACGCTGTTGCAAATCAAGCGGCCGAAGTCTTTCTTCCAAAGCACGAAGTCTTATAGAGTACTCCAGCTTCATACAATCAGCATCGAAGCGGATAGTATTTCTCACTGCTATCCAGCCTTCCGACCAATACCTTTGAGAACTTAAAGCATTTGCCAGCGATTCAAGTTCATCTATGACAGCAGCTTTAGACCAGAGCCCCCTAAAGTTCTTAGCGAGAATAGATCGCACCTTTTCCGAAAAAGATAGGTCCGAAAGTGCTAACCGTTCTGCGTAAGTTATGACTGCTCTAAACCAAGCTATAACATCGTCATGAGTACTTGGATGCCATCCGTAATTACGCGATCTAGCTCCAAAATCGAAGCTATATGACGAGCTGAAATGCCATGCTTCTAACAATGCATCTAAAGCGTCGAGCCCTAAAGTAATACTTCGTTCATTTCCAGATGAAATGAGTGAATCCACTACGCGCAATCGCAGCTCTATATTCGCATGAGTCCCTGATAGGCAAAGTTGAAAGAGATTCAAAAAATGTCCTCGTGCACTGCTATTTTGATAATTCTGTGGTTCCACTAAAACAAATCGCGCCAACAAAGTAGCTGCACGTTGAAATTGAGAAGCATCATATGCGAGCAAGCGCAGCAAAGAGATATAAGCGTCTCGTCCACGACTTGCAACATCTAGGATAACATCACCATGTTCGCCAAGTATACTTCGCTCCATGGTATCTAAGACCGTTTCTGGCAAAACAGGGGCTATATTCCGGAACAGTGTAATGTCCTCATTAGTTAACGCATAAAGGTCAAAGAAGTCTCCTCCTGTAGATAGTAACTTCTTTACCATCTTCTGTGCGTTTTCGCTGTCATGCAGAAACCCAAGTCTCCGAGTAAAAGACTTTCTAAAACGGTCTAGCCCGCTTCTTTTAAAGACCTCATAGATTCGTTTTGGCGAGATTTTTTCTAGGGCTTGCTTGGCGAGGCGAATAGCAAGCGCTTGTGGCAAAATAGCCCGCCACTGACATCGTCGTTGGATCATTTGTCTACTTCGCAAATCAGACACACACCTGTATAACTGTTCAACACTCATTTCGGCCAATTCAGCCAAAATTGGAAGTTCAGAATTGTTACCCTCTAATGTTTCGCCGTCAAATGAATAAACGATCGAACAAACCTCTGCCGCCCGTAATAGGCTCACATCTGGTTCATTGCGCTGGTAAAAAAGGCGCTCGAACAATACCTTATCCGTAAGTGCTGCAATACTTTCTCCAAGTCTTACAGTATGAGCAAGAGCCAATGCTATACGCGCATTTCCATCAGATAATTCAGCAATACGTCGGCGATCTACCTGTGACACGTGGGGTACGTGATGTTCCAATAAGTGCTCTATAACTTCACTGGATGCAGGCTCAAGTCTAAATACTTCTGTTCCCTCAGGTTCGTCATCACCAACATCGTATTCTATCGTTATCAGGCTTAAAGCGCTGTCCAATTCATTGCAGATTCCTGCAAGTGCACGGTGAGTCCTTGGTGAACAGTTATCGACAAGAATAATGGCGCGTTGTCTGTTCTGAATTAGCCGTATCATCAGATCCGCGGGGACTGGATCAGACGATTCAGATACATCCGTGTATAACGCCAATGTCGGATCGAGGCTATCTACCCCGATACGGCCATCAAAGAGAGCTTGAGCTAAGCGCGTTTTTCCCATACCAGAGAGTCCGATGAGACGTACTACACTTTTTGGCAGAGATAAGGCTGTGCGAATCCGATTAATTCCGTCGGTAATTGAGAGAGACCCTTCTTCCGACGATGGTTTATCTAATAATCTGCTTTTGCCATCCAGTAAAAAAGGAGCATCGATGCTCTCCTCTATCGATGCCCAGCTAGCATATGGACGCCATCCCCTGAATGGTTGCCCAATTTTATCTCTAACCCATGCAATCATGCCGGGGTGATCGCGAACCCACGACGCTACTCTCTCTCGATCGTAGAAATCAAGTTCAAGGCGTTCCGCATGAGGTATTTCAGCGACTGTTTTTCGCATTGCTGTTCGTCTTCTCTGGAGCGAAGCATCTGCAGTAGATCCATTAGCACTTATAATAACGTATGAGCCGGATGCAGCAGCCAATTCTCGAATTACAGTGCGCACAGATCCAGAAGGGCTCATTTCGTTAATAATCGCCTGTGGCGGCATATCAGGTACTTTTACTTGGAACCCAGTTGAAGGTCTTGGGATAAATCCATTAATGGTTATGGTTGCTGGTAGCTCAACTCGGACATCTACACCACCATCCGGCGCATTTTGATCCCCTCCTGCTGTAACTACTGATACAGGAAAGCCTTTCCTTCGGAGTTCGGCTTGACACAACAAAGCAACAAGCGAGCGAAGATCAGTATCATTCAACTGCGATATATGTGAGCCTGAAATTTCGAACATATGGCTATTTGTCGTTCTTACGACTCTATCCTCACAAGTGATAAATTACCGCCACGACTTATTGCTTATTGCGCGAATTGTTTTCCTTTGCATATACGCCGAAGTATGCCATTCAGCAAAATTATTGAAATCTTCCGATGCCTTTCTTCTGGCGAAATGTCTTGCTTCCTCACTTTTTTTTCTTTGTTTTTATTAGCGTAATGAGATCATTCGGCTGGCAATCGAAATACAGCAGCAGCTTCTCCAGATCATTCCGACTGACGTTGTACTTATGGTTCGTGGCAATTCGTGAGAGAGTCAGTGCCTTGATCCCTGTTTCCTCTTCTATGACCCCGTAGGTTATCCGCTTTCCTTCTATTGCGCTTTTGCGCTCCATTAAAGCCTTTAAATTCACCATCAGCATGTAAGTATCCCCTGACTTCCTATAATGTCGGCATCTAATGCCGCGATTCTATCCCTTAAGGAATGAAAAATCAACACAAGACATTTAATAAGCATATTGCGACTTGACAATTGCGTCCTGACCAGATATATTATATCATTATATGATAATATATATCGTTTATGGATTATAATCTATCTTTTGAGGAGTCGAAATGTACATAAAAAAGCAGGATTTCGATTATGTTGAAAAGCTCTTGAAGGAGCTCGATGGAGAAAAGCAGCAAAAGTTCTTAGCCCTAATCCAGAAAGGAGGGAGCGAAAAAGCAGGATCGGATATCTCGCAGATCAAAGTGATTGATGATTCGAGAAGAGACACGCAAGTCATCGAGGCTACAGAGATGGTCACCCGGACCATGATCAAGAAAGCCTACAAAGCAATCAAGGAGGGAAACCCAGTATGAAAGGGAAGAAAACAAAAAATGGTGATGACAACCCATGGATCGACGCAAAGTTCACAAAAATCTCCCAGGCTGCCAATAAGTATCTCGGTCTTGTCGGCAGGATGACCTACCGGAGCAAGAGCATGGGAACGCCGGAATCAATGTTCAACATTAATGTCTTTAACTCAAAGGCAAAGAAGATATGGTTTGGCGATCTGGAACTGGCACGGTGGCATGACAGGGTCGGTCTCATCAGACTCTCGGAAGAAGAGGGGCCCATCTACGTTCTGTATGAGAGAGATGGGCGGTTCAGAGACAAGATGCCGACACTGAAATACGTAAAAGCCGTAGCCGCCATAACAGTCCAGAATGGGGTAATAACTTATAGTGAAGAGCAGAAAACACGGATTAAAGGACTTGAAGAGCGAATCAGGAGACAGACATCAGAAGATAAAACAAGGGATGAGGCTAATAATCTCATGTCTCTTCATGGAAGAACTTAGCCTGCGGACTAAATATTTCCCGATATCCAGTAGCGGACAAAAGACAATATCTTTCAGAAAAGGATTTACGGCAACATCATGGAAAGGAGATATATGGATAACAAAAAACAGAAAGGGCTAACGACCAGAAAGATGGTTACGCAATTCTATCTGGACATGACAAAATATCTTCTTCTGCTCTTAGCAGCCTATGGGCTGTTTGATCCGTCTACACAAGGCACGATTGCGAAACCGCTCCTTCTTATCGTGACTTTGATTTTCATCATCAGCGCAGCCCTTAGGGCACAATTAAACATGGACCGGATTGATGAGAGAGAGGAGAAAATAAGTCAGGAGGACATCAATAAGCATGAAGAATAAACCATATATAGGATCAGCAGAGTTCAAGCAGTGGGCGTTCTGCCCCAGGCACTGGTATTTTCTCAGGACCAGCGGCACGAGAGGTCATGGACCGGCTGTACGAAGGGGAAAAGAATTCCATGCAAGAAAGTCCAGGGAAGTAATATCTGTCAAAAAAACTCAGTCTGCCTTTGTAACGGCAGCCGTTCTGGGAGGGATCGTATGCCTAATCTGGTTTTTGTCATAGCTGTAGTCGCGATAGTTTTTGTGCTGTATGTGTTGCTTAAGCGCCAAAGAAAACAGGCCGGCATCAAGGGATGGGTCATCGATCAGGACCTTGACAACAGAGGAAAACGGATATATCGGAATGAGAAGAGCGGCATATCCTGCAAGCCCGACGTGGTAGAGCATAACAGAATCATAGAGGTAAAAAGCGCGAAGGTAAATGGAAAGGCCAGGTATGCGGATATCTTGCAGGTGGCAGCGCAGATAATCGCAACGGGCAAGGAAAAGGCAGAGCTCAGCTATGGAAACGGCAAAAGATTCAACTTCGAAAAAAACGACAAAGTCATGAAAAAAGCCATGAAGCACGTTGGCTGGATATCGCAACGCATGAGGTGGCACCTCCTGACCAGGATCGCCCCAAAAGGGACACCGCTAAAAAATAAATGCGCCTCCTGTATGTATAAAAGAGAATGCTCAGACGCTTCTTTTTTATAACAGCGACATCTGCCATTTCAACAAAAAGAATGCGCAGGCTTCAATAAAAATATAAGGAAGGCGACAAGAGGTGACCATGGAGGAAATTAGACAAAAACTGCGACATAGATTTCAGGCCGAGACCGACATTGAGATCGAGTCTGGTTTCAAGGACTGGAGCACGTACGCTGAATGGCTTGAAGTTCTGGCCGTGCAAGAAATAAACAAAGGATTGGTAAAAGAAAATGAAATGATGCGCGAAAAAATGCGGAAAGCCATGGATCTTCTCGCACAAGGCATTTCCGGAATTTATACGAAGGCCATATAGGCATTGTGAAACGATAATGCAAGGATGAATTTAAGAGAATCACAATATGAACCAAAAAAATAAACAGGGGCAGTCAACATATGAATCAAATACCGGTGCTGCCTGTCCCTTTATCACACTTCAGCCTGCTTGAAAAAGGCCACTTAAAAAAAGGAGGTTTTTTAATGTGTAGAAAAAACCAGAACAAGGTAGTCGAGGTTGAGCCTGTCGATAAATCGCCACGCGGCCTGGAGGAGCTAAAATTTATCCTTGAGGCTGTGTTTGCCGAGTTGAATCTTTTCAAGACAAAAAAGGAGCTCAAAGAATATCTGAAGAAAGAGCTGGCAAAGCCGGAGGAAGATCTCAATCGTGAAACGAAGGCCGCGATCGAAGACGCACAGAGACGGTTCCGGGAGAAAGAAGGATTTTTGAAAATGTAACTATTTTTTTTAAAATTATTTACCTGACATTATCAAACAGGCAAAATCGTTGGCGGGCAGCAAGCCAATACACATTCCAAGTGCCGCCCGCCTCCTCTTTAATCATTTTTAATACGTGGAAATTATATATTAAGACTTTTAAAAATATGTTTCTAATCAATGCATTATGAGAGGTGCTTGCAGCAATGTGTGCAACAATGTTTGCAACTATCTTTGCAACTATGTCTGCAACAACGGGGTTGGCGTACGGTGTTTGCGAAGTTGTTTTCAGGTTGTCTTCAGGTTGTTTCCAAGATATCTTGAAAATATTTTCAAATGAAAATCGGGATAGTTGATGTTGATCCTAAAACCGCAGAGCGAATGTTTGGATAACCAGGCTTTGAGCCGGCGCCTGGAGTAATACTAGGGGAAAGCTTCTCTTCTGGAGACAGGATCTCACGGCGCTATGAAAACAGACTTATGAAATATGACCAGGATATCTTTGAGAAATTACGTTCTATCTGGCTATTGTACGCAGCAATCTTACGGCAGTCCTGAGTTTTTCTTCATCCTCGATCTCGGTTACAAGTTTTTTGAGCAGTTCTCTCAAGGTTTTTGAATTCGCTTCATGCTGAAAATCAAAAAGCTCCCACAGTTCCACTTCCAGGGCGTCGGAGATTTTTATCAGCATATCGAGAGTAGGGTTTTCCGTGCCGCGTTCCATGCGGCTCCAATAGTTCGGGCTCGTATCAGCTCTCTCTGCGGCCTGGTCCTGCCCGAGGCCTTTGCGTTTTCGCAACTCTTTGATCCGAAGTCCCATGAATGCCTTTTTATTCATTTTCATCTCCGCTGCCTCCCGTTGCCCTATATTGACTGTTTGGAGATAAAAATGAATATTCTAATGGGAACAAAAAACTTGACAAAAAGTTCTTGTCGGGTATAAATTTGTACCTGCTGATGATATTAACAATCAGAAAATAGACCTAATAACCACTGCGACCTGATTTGAGCTGTCCCAAAAATGAGGACATCATGAACAAAATGATATGCTTACTGGCTCCAGATGTTTGCTATGCGCAGCCAGGAAGTTTATAGCAAGGATGTTGATGCAATATGAGCGATTGGGATCTTCTCCTGTTGATGTTCTTGGTAATCGCCATCCCCGCAACAGTGATGCTCTTAATACTGGCATGGAGGATCAAGAAGACTCGCTACGTTTATTTTTCTTACCCCACAGTGCCTGAATATCTTGCCCGACATGGTCAGAACGGTCAGGATGGAATTCACTGTCACAAATGCGGTTCGCGTGTGATATGGCGATATTCATTCAATATAAGCTGGCTAACATGGGGATTTCTCCATCAATGCCATCAATGCAGCACGTGGCTGTATCGAACTTAACATACATGCCCGACCAAGAGACATGCAATAAGAAATAATTACGTGGTATGAAATATGTTCGTGTTGGCAGTGACTTCCGGACTCCAGCCGAATCTTATGTAAATATGGTCAGGCATGGAAATAACCGCATCATACTGCTTTCAGATAGATTTGAGGGGGGGGGCAGTAAGCAATCATTCTCATAAGGGGGTAACACTATTATGAAGATATGGCTTCTTTGTATTGTATTCGTAGGTTTGCTGACGACACAGTCTGTCGCGGCAATAAAAAAAATCGCGGTCCTTGATTTTGAAGACACTTCCATTGCGTCGTCGCAGCTTTCCGAGGTAGATTCTCTGACTGCCCTTGCGATCATGCGTGGCTACCGTCCTCCTCAGCCGGAGAAAGGACAAATAGGGAGAAGCGTTTCAAATATCCTGGTAACAGAGCTCGTAAAAGACGGAACGTACAAAGTTATCGAGCGAAGCCAGCTGGAACAGATATTAAACGAACAAAAGCTGGGAAAAGAAGGCGCAATTTCAGCGGCGGATGCCGCCAGAATCGGCAAGATTCTGGGTGTGAGCGCAGTCGTTATGGGCAGTGTGACCGAATTCAATACCAAGACCGAAAGACAGGGCGTTCTTGTATTTCAAAGAAAAGTCATCGTCGCAACAACAGCCGTAAATGCCCGGGTTGTGGATACCAGCACGGCTGAGATCCTATTCGCAATTGAAGGTCGTGGTCAGGAAGAAGAAACAAATATCAAGGTTGCTGATATCGGCAACAGCTCGTCAGGGGCACGAGAAGCCATCTTGAGCGCTGCAACAAAGAAAGCCATGACCGGCATTATTCAGCAGTTAAAAGACAATGCCGCCAAATTAAAAGACCCGGTCATTGAAGGATTTGTCGCAAATGTAGACCAAAAGAACGTGCTAATTGACGTTGGTTCCGACCACGGTCTTGCCAAAGACCAGAAACTCTATGTGATTAAGGTCGTGAAGGAGATAAAAAGCCGGACCACCGGAGAAGTCATCAAGAAAATCGTGAATGTCGTGGGAGAACTTCAGGTGGCCGAGCTTGATAAAAAGTCCTCAACCTGCCTTTGCGTAACAGGCAGTTGCAGCAGCATCAAGGAAAATGACATGGTTTCAACGTCAAAATAGCGACATACGCTTTTACCGGTCCTTGATCCCTTCTCTGGTAATAGGAGAAAACAAGATGAAAAAGCTTTTCATACTACTTTCCTTTACAGCGTTTTTGTCCGGATGCGGCACCGTCATCTATGGCACGCATCAGGATATCAAGATAGAAACCACCCCTCCCGGCTCCATTGTAAGAATCGAAACCCAGTCATGCATAACGCCCTGCACCCTGCATATCACCCGGAAAGCCGAAACAATTTATATTGCAGACGGGGAACGGGAAGTCCCTTATGAACTGGTGAGCAGGATCAACTGGGGTTCGCAGATTGCAAATCTCATTGCCGGCGGGATTCCAGGCTGGGTATTCGACAAAAAAAGCGGCGGTGTATACACCATTGACGATTTCAGGAAGGATTTGCAGAAAAACCGCCAGACTGAAATGCAAAAACAACAGTAATAACAGGAGTACCGGTACCCATAGGGAGAAACGACCATGATCTCAAAAAAAAGCACGTTTCTTTATTCCACGATACTCATAACCATTCTTCTGTCCGGCTGCGCAACGATTTTTAACGGGACCCATCAGGACGTATCCATTAATACCACACCCCAGGGCATCAAGGCAAAGATCGGGGAAGATTCCTGCATAACTCCGTGCACGCTACATGTCTGGAGAAGGTCGGACAAGATACTATTCCAGGAAGGTGCAACCGAGACTCAGTATGATCTCATAAAGGGAGACAATGCCTGGTCATTCTATGCCGGAAATTTTGTCTCCTGGTTCTTTGTTGGCTGGGTCGCGGACGGCATCTCCGGAGGCAGATTCAACATCGAACCAGTTAATATCATCCTGTTAAAAAGCAAACGAGGTGGCAACTCCACGATAGGGAATGCGCAGTAGGCAGCAAGGGATTAAGAAAAGGAATAACAACCAGAAACAGAACAAGTAGTATTGCACACTTACCTGTATGGCAGAGAGAAAACAGCCGAAAACGTAATCATGCAAAAAGGCCGGCAAAAGGTAAACCGAGAGACCATTCGTCTGCACTACGATTCATTTGACCGGCCGGTTGCAAGCAGAATGCTATGAGAATAATTTTCGTGACGGACTTCCATGGTGACAAGCAGAAGTACGACACCTTAATAGAGGTAGCCAAAAGGACCAGAACCGATCTGGTCATAAACGGCGGCGATATGCTGCCGAACAAGTGCGACTTATTCAAACAGGGTGATTTCATCACGGATTATATTGCTGATCATTTCCTGGCATTTGAAAAAGCAAAGATTCATTATCTCTGTTTTCTTGGAAACGACGATCTG
>Ga0265297_10002752_pt1 | contig 34306 bp, 25 predicted proteins | sample Munlanlwell13791_FD_192502 | JGI IMG/M metagenome (GOLD analysis project Ga0265297, IMG submission 192502) | Leachate microbial communities from a municipal landfill in Southern Ontario, Canada - Leachate well 137-91 | ecosystem: Engineered > Solid waste > Landfill > Unclassified | place... | reverse complement strand
TATAAAGACGGCTGACAATACACGCTTGCTAAATTGTAAATTACTGCCAAATCCTCATCAGCCACAAACCCCAGCCTCAAAATCTCTCCGTTTCCTCTAAACCTATCCTGCAATTTCTCAAAATGCGAAATTTCAGGATGTTGTTTATTAGTCAGAAACCTAATCCAATCTCTCGGCCCGGACAAACTCCCCAAATTAAACCCGGCCTCCTCAATCTCCTTGGCGTGCTTCCCAACGATCACCAAAACCATTCCGGCCTTTTTGCATGCATCAATTAAAGTAACAACGTTTTTGTTATAGTTAACATCCCCAACATACAAAACAAACTTTTTTGGCAGGTTATACCTCTTAGTAACCTCCGCCAGCCTCTTTTTGTCTCTTATTGGTTTAAAAACCTTTTTCGGAGCAAGATAGACAACATCAATTTTTCCCGCAGGAATATTCATAAACCTCACAATATCTTTCTTAGACGTTTCCGTGATAGTAACAATCCGATCAACATCGGCAAGTCGCATCCTCTGCTGCCTAAACCTCCATCTTCCGCGAATTCCGGCGGGATACTTATCAGGATAGATTAGTTGTATCAGGTCCTGAATAGTCACAACCACCCTCTTGTCGCTTTTTTCAGGCACGGTATAAAAATATGGGTGAAAATAAGGGTAATGAAGCACATCATAGTTACTCAAATCAGCAGTAGAAAAGTCCACCCCCTCCGCAACCTTACCCACACTAGCCACAAGTTCCCGTACCATTACTCCTATTCCACGCACCGCGTGGCCGCTGGACAAACTCCTTATATCAATTGCTACTTTTTTCATATTCGTCGGGGTATATTACAATCTCATCCTCAACCTCATCCTCCACAATCCTCCTCACAACCTCATCTGCAACCCATTTAGCATCCAAATACTTTTTGCCATCACTTTGTAGCCTTCTTTTTTCTTCAACATTTAACGGCCCGAAATCAGTCATTGTGCTTCCTAAAGTCACCAAACAAAATACAGGCTTTTTACCCTCATACTCCTCCGACAAGCTCAAGCTCATCCCCCGAAGCGCGAACTTAGATGCACAATACGCCACCCTGCCTGCAAACGGCATAACACCCGCCCCCGAGCCGATATTTACAACAAGCTCCCTCGGCATAAGCTCCTTAATCAACACAAAAGGCGCAGTCGCATTCACCGCCATCGAATCGTTCCACTCCGATACGCTCACCTCCCGAAGGTCTTTATACACACCCACCCCAGCATTGTTTACCAAAATATCCACCGCGCCCCGCTCATTTTTTATTCGGCTACAAATATCCAAAATGTCCTCAACCCTTCTTAAATCCCCATCCTCCCTTGTCAGCCCCACAACCACTGCCCCCGCCTCCCCAAAAGCCCTAACAAACTCACTACCGATACCACCCCCCGCTCCGGTAACCACAACAACCTTATCTTTCATATCCATAATTATACCTTTCTGCCCTGCCAATACTTAAAATACGCAATCGGAAAATGCATGCTTGAATAAAAAGCCCACAAAAACCCCCTAAACCCATCCACAAACCCCTTGTGTCGGACGTACAGCCTCAGAAATACCAAAGCTGGTGTTACAAAAGACCTTTTAAACATCTCAGAATAACTCAAAGCCACTCCTCTTTCTTCAAGCTCCTTTGCATGCAAATCGGTATATCTGTTCAGTCTCGCAAAATACCTCTTAAAAGTCGGTGAGTCATGGTGCTCCAAATCATTTCTTAACCACGCCGCCCGGCCATCTACCTTAATTTGTTCGTGCACGCTTTTCGCGGGAAAGCTGGCACGACCATTCTTCACCAGCCTTATAACCCCATCGGGATAAACCCCGCCGTGTATTAAAGGTTTGCCCAAAAACATATTCTTCCGGGCCACATAAAACGCCACAACGTTACCACCACGAGCTTCACCCCCAATAATCCTCTGGTGTCTGTCAAAAATCCTCCGTTTTCTTTCATCCTTAACCTCGTAATCGTTAAGTTCATCCTGGTCCATATTAATCACCCTAGAAATTTCACTGGCCAGCTGCCCCGTCACTCTCTCATCCGCATCAAGCTGCAAAATCCATTCATACTTAGCTTTCTCAAGTGCTTTCTGTTTTGTTTTATGAAAAATCTCCTCATGCTCCACTTCATACACTCTGGCACCATATTTTTTCGCAATCTTAACTGTTTCATCAATAGACCCCTCGTCCACCACAACTATCTCACTCGCTATACCCTTTACAGCCTCCAAGCAAGGCCCGATATTTTCTCCTTCATTCCTTGTCGCTAGTACAACCGATAGTCCCCTTTTCATTCCACTACTTCAAATGCAACCTCACCATTAGGGAAATAAATCCTTTTCGTAACATTTGCCTCATCTGGGATCTCCTCATCCGTACCAATAATCATAGCATTGGGATTACTGGGCCTATCTACATCAAAATTAATGCTTCTAAACTCATACTTATCAAACACCCTAACAGTTGAAAAACCAAAACCATCTGGTTCAGTCAGGCTATGAGCTCCAATAAAATCTTGTGGGGGATACTTCATATAATACAAAAACAAAATATACGGCTGGTCATATCTATCGGTCACAATAACTTTCGGATGATAATCACCACGCTCTTCAACGTATGAAACCAGCTCATCAACACCATACTGCGAAGAGGATGGATATTCTTTTGGCATATGCACCCAATACATATGCAGGTATCTGCTCACCCCCCAAACCAAAAGCAATATTAGCAATCCCCTTACTTGCCAGCCGAAGCCTCGGCGAAGGCTGGTCTCCCACACCCTCCAAAATCCGTAAGCCGAAATAATCGTGAGGGGAATAACCATGTTTTGTGCCCTTAAGGCATGAGGCGACTGAAAAGTCAAAGCAGCAGCAACCGGTGCCACCAATAGCCACCACACAACAATTTTCCAATTCTCCTGCTTTTTTACGATGAAGTATAAACCAACCAGGACAAATACTATTTCATATATATACATCTGCCCCATTTCCGGCACTTTATTTCGTTGAATCTCATCTCCCGACAAAAACAGAAACTCTCCCCAATAGTGCTCGCTCCAATTCTCCATAAACGCCAGCCCATAATTAGTAGGTTTATTATGAAGAATCTTAGCCGTAATGCCCAAATAATCTTCATGCTCTCCCCTCTGTTCATTTACTCTTGTCAGTGGCCCCGTATCAGCAAACAGCCCCACACCCGAAGCCCTCGAAACACCCGCCGGCCCCAGCATCTCCACTCCAAGCGGGATCAACACAACAAATCCAACCAACCCCGCAATAACCAGGCTTCTAACATTCCCAACGAAATCTTTACGATAAAAAAACACAAGTCCCAAACCCAATAATGGGACCACAATTCTGGCAGCATGGTAAGTATATAAAGACAGTGCAAAGGTCAAAGTGCATAGTACATAGTATCGCGAATCTTTAAGAGATTTCAGGAATAAATATACTCCCAGAACAATGAAAAAAGTTGCAACATTCACTTCCCATCCTCCACGGCTAAAATGTAAATGCCAAGGGCTTACGGCCAGAAATAGCCCAGCAATCTCCGCTAAATACTTCCTCTTTCCTCCAATTTCACGTACAAGCAGATACAAAAGATACACACTGCCAACTCCCATTAATGCGCTTGGCACCCTAACCGCCCAACTGCCCAAACCCATCACTGCCACAAACGGCATCACTATGTAAAAATAAAGCCCCGGCTTATAGTCATTAAAGGATTGAAAATGTATGGGCCATGCTTTCCCATGCTCATCCATCCCGGTTTGCAACAAGCTGTATGCGTTGTACGCAATAGCCGCCTCATCCGCATTAATCGGCGGAAACTCCCCTAGCCTCCAAAAACGCAATACAAATGCTAATAAAACTATAAATATAACTAACAACTTTCTCATTTCTTAACCCCCACAACTCTCTGTGATACACTCTTGCCGTCCAGATATTTTATCTCGGCGATCACTTCAAACTCATCCCCATCCTCAGAATCTTCCGGAGGGATCCTCACAGGGTCCGCAACAAAAAGCGTTCCCGCATCCCCCCTGTTCACAGACCAATCAATTGGCAAGAAATACACGTTATCTGTTTTCTCAACCCTACCCACATCACCATACTCACTTTCTATCAAATTCGCCTGCTTTTGGTAATCTTGCGGAGGATACTTACTATAAAAAAGGAAATAAATATAAGGCTGGGCAAAAGACTGTCTGAAATGCACCTTTTCATAGCGGGATTTATTTTTACTTACAACTTCAACTGCCTGTTTATATCCATACTCCCAATAAGCTGAGTCATGCACCGGCAAATGCACAAAGTAAGCATCCAGAAAATAGACGAAACTTAGGCCGTAAAGCCCAAAAGTTGCCGCCTTAACAAGAATTGATTTTTTCCAAAATACGCTTACCCCCAGCGAGGCCAAAATAACATAGGGAATAACCATGTTAAAAGCTCTGACCGCATGGACCTGATCACGCGACAGAGCCGACGGCAAAGGTGAAAGCAAAAGCCACAAAAACACAAACCATTTAACTTTTTTGTCCTTAACCTTAAATAAAGCAAAAACCCCAATCACTAAAAATAACCCATCGGCCAAAAGCAAAACACCATGGTTTGTTGCCGAATGCCTCGGGTTCTGCCAATCCCCCTCAAAAAAGAGAAATCTGCCGGAGTAATGATTAAACCACCTACCCATTATCCCCCGACTGATATTTAAGGCTTCCGAGTGGAACAAATAATATGTCAAATCCCCGACTTTCTCACCTCCCTGAGCAAGCTGATTCTCCAAATACTCCACCGGCCTGCGGTAAGACAAGACGCTGAAAACCTTAAGCCTGCCTGCCCGCCCCGTAAAAAGCGTCAATACAACCGGTAAACAAACCGCAAAACCCACAATTACCGAAGAAACAACCAGCTTTTTATTAAACCGAAATATCTTTTTCAGATAAAGCCCGGCCAAGATCAAAAGTACTATAGTCGAAGATAGCTTTGCCCCCTGATAACTCAAAAGGCTCAATCCAAAAAATAGCGCCGAAAAAAACAAATATTTCGGCTTTTTCATACTTTTTAGGAAAAACAAAACTCCGGCAAGTGTAAAAGTTAGGGCCAAATTAACCTCCCAGGCACCGCGAGAGAAATGAATGTGCCAGCTTGATATCGCAAACATTAAACCTGCAATATACTTAAGTCTCGGATTTAAAAGACCAAACAACTCTTCTACAATTAAAAACAGCAGATACACCGCCACAACCCCCGCTATGGCACTTGGCAACCTAACCGCAAATTCATTTAGCCCAAAAATCGCCACAGAGGGCGCTGCAGCATAAACATACAAACCAGGCTTATAATCACCGAATGACTTAAATACTAGTGGTAACAATTCACCATACTCATCTCTTCCTGTTTTTAATATCGAATAGGCATTGTAACCAAGTGCTGCCTCATCTGGCGTCAAATGCGGCGGGTTTTCCCCCAGTCTCCAAACACGAAGCACAAACGCCACTCCCAATATCAAAATCAACAAAACACTTTTTTTTCTAATTTTCATAAATCTCAAAAGCTACTTTGCCGTCCAAGAAATATATTGTCCTAACTAGCTTCCAATCAGGCTGATGTTTACCCTGACTGGTTACCAAAAGACATCTTATCAAGTCACACTCAAATTCCAAACCGCTTTCCAAAACAAAATCTTGATCGCTTCTCGTTGGAATCTCCCAATCGTTCACAAAATAAAACTTATCAAAACCATCCACCCAATACCAATCAGACTGTTTATACCTGATCAAGTTGCCATCGTTGCGAAAAGACACTGGGTCCCATGGCCACCAGAAAAGCAAGAAAATGTGCGGCTCGCCGTATTTTTTAGTGAAAATTATCTTGTCATAACTATCATACTTACTCCTCACAAACTCCACGGCCTCTTTGTGGCCGTACTGCCAAGCCCAAGAATATTCTTCCCTATAGGCTCCGCGGTAAATGGATAAATAGTTCGCCAAAGAAAATACTAAGACCAAAATATAAACAATCAAAAACACCTTACCAACCCGCCGGTATACTACACAAACCCCAATAGCAATTAAAATACAGGCAAGCGGCAGCATTGTAACCACACGAAGGCTATGGTAACTATCCCGGGTAATGCTTGCAGCAATAGGCGCAGTCACCAGCCAAAACAAAAGCATTGCCGCCCCCTTATTCTTCCTGACTGCTCCGACCAAAACAAACCCAAGACCAATCAGCAAAAAGGGTATATTTACTAAATACTCAAGACCGTGCCCAACAACGTTATATTGATACTGAGACCCACCCTTAACAAACAAAAAGTTAGGATCAAAATAAGAAATCCAGTTTTTCAAAAACGCGGCGGCAAAATAAGTCGCCTTATTGTAAAAAACCCGCTCTGCAAGTGGCGAGTAGTCTTTCTGGGCCCTTAGTTCATTTATTCTCGCTATCGCTCCCTCATCCAAAATAGCAACTTTAGAATACCTAGCCTGCCCTGCAGGATCAGCCAGTTGAAAAAGCATTGGCACAAAAAACAAAAGCATTAAAGCTATGGAAAAAACAACTGCTTTTGGGTTTAGTAGAAACACCCTTTTCACATCCCTCCAAAACAAAAGCAGTAAACCACAGACAATAAGCGGCGCAAAAATTCTTTCAGAGTTATAGCTCCACATAGACAAACCCAACAAAATTGAAGAAACTGCCAAAAATTTATGTTTCCGCAGTCCCACAAGAAAAAAATACACGCCGGAAATCAAAAAAACCTGTCCAACATTGGCCTCAAACGCCCCCCGCGATAAAAAAAGGCTCCAGGGTTCGGCTGCCCCAACAAAGGCCGCAAGAAGTGCTATGGGAAACTTGGTAAACTTTTTTTCAAAAAGCTTTTTGGTAAGAAAAAATACAAAAACAACATAGCTAACCCCCGCAATCACGCTTGGAAACCTGACCGCAAACTCCGTCAGCCCAAAAAACAGGATTGAAACAGATGTCAGGTATATATAAACAGGAAGTTTATAATCCCCATAAGAGCGAAAAATAAGGGGAAACCTTTCCCCCCATTCGTCTTCTCCACTGGTCAAAACCGAATAAGCATTATATCCGTGGCTTGCCTCATCCCAATTTAATGCCGGTGGAACACTCTCAATATTCACAACGCGCAAAACAAAAGCAAAAATTACAATCAAAATAAGAGCTAAATTTTTTCTCATGGCTCAACAATATAAAGGGCATCCGTGCCATTTGGGTAAGATATAACTTTAGGGCTAACAGATTCCGGGAAATCCTGAGGTTTGCCGATAAAAAGTGTATCTTCTTTTTCGGAATCAACTCCCCAATTAATGGCCCTGAAAGTGTATTTGCCAAGGCGGTATTCTCCTAGTTGATCAACAAACAATAGCCCTTCATCCTCATACCTTAACCAGTCTCTCGATTGCTCTTGTACAAAATAAGGGTCCATGCGAGTATAAAAAGCCACAAACATTTGCGGCTCTGACAAGCTCCTGCTTACAACAATCTCCCTGTAATTTGGTTCTATAGGTGAAACTTCTGACATAACTTCACGCCATCCGTAACTCATTGACTCCGCATTGGCTTGAGGGGCCTGATAAAAATAACTCTCCAAAAATGATACAAGCAATACAAACACAACCAGCAAAACCGCCCGTTTAATAAAAGTGTTTCTTATTGCCATAAAACCCAAAACTGAAACAATCTGAATAAACGGCATCACCAAAGCTACACGGTTAGCAGGAAACCCGGGACCCTTTGATAAAGCAGCCGGAATAGGAAAAACAAGAAGTATTAATAAAATTAAAGTGTACGGATATTTTTTTACATTTTTTGCAAGAATCACTGCCCCAAACAAAATCAACGGCAACTCAACCAGGTACAAAACTCCAACTCCCGGCTTCATCCCATAAGTTGCCTCCCCCGCGCCATTAGTAAACAAAAATTGTGGTGAATAAAAAGCTAGGTAGTTTTCAACAAATTTACCTAAAGTATAAGTCAGTTTATTATTAAAAATTCTGGATACCCAGTCAGGTAAGCCCAATAGGACAGCTTCGTATCGCCTGTCCGAAACTTCCTGCCATCCTCCCGTAGGATTAACTATAGCCACATCAGCACTTCTAGTTCCCCCTCCCGTGAGCATCGTCGCAAAGGCTATTATCAAAAACGGCAAAAAAACCCCTAAAAACAGCTTTTCAAATTTTCTGTTTACCAAAAGAAGTGCAAAAATAAAAATCGGAATTACAAATCTGGCAGAATAATATGAAAAAAGTCCCAAACCAAAAACAAAAGCAGAAAAAACCATCCAAGCCCTGTTGCTTTTCCCATTCTCAAATGCCAGCCATCCTAGGGGAATCAAAAGAACCGGTAAATTAGGCTCAAATGCGCCCCTTGACAAAGCTATGTGCCAGCTCGATATTGCTAAAAAAAAGGCAGCCAGTAAAGAAAGTTTTTGATCATTGCCCAGAATCTTTTTAGTCAAAAAATAAACCACAATAACCGAAGCAGTGCCGATCAATACATTCGGCAAACGAACCGCAAATTCACTCAAGCCAAATATAGCAACAAAAGGTATCGTCAAATAGGTGTATAAAGGAGCCCGATAATCTCCGTACGAGCGCGGCGCAATTGGCAGAGCCTCCCCCCATTCGTCTTTTCCGGTTCGAAGAAGAGAATATGCTGTGTAACCTTGACCGACCTCATCAGCCGAAAAACCGGCCGGGTAATCGCAAATCCCCCAAAATCTCAAAACAAACGCCAAACCTACAATAGCTACAAGCCATTTACTCATTTTTATATTTTACGCCGAATACTCCCAAAACCGCCAAGTTAACAAGCGACAAAACGTTCGACAAGCCCATCTCAAACAAATCCCGGACGTACTTCAAGTTGGGTACCCAAAAAAGATGGTACATGTTTGTCAAATAGCTCAAGCTCAAAATAACATAAAAAACCGCAAAACTGGGTAAAACGGATAATAAAACCGTGGCCAGCGGAAACACTGGGTACATATACCTCTCATGAATTCTTGTCATAAACAAAAACGACGAAAGTGCAACAACCACAAGCGACATCAAAATCCTCTTTGCACCAAATTTCTTATTTACCCACCAAATCAATCCAATATTTACACCAACCGTCACAACCACCCCCCATACCCTTGCAGGTAAACCCAAATACACACTACTATCCAACACTTTTCCGGAGTCAACCAACCACCAAAAATTAAACGCATTTGCAGTCAAATACCCTATTTCTCCCGGCAAAATCCGCTCGTTATATAAACGTACAAGCCAAAGCGGCAAATCCCAAGATGGATGAAACCAAAAACTTACGACAAAAACCACCAAAGCAGATGCTCCCACAGCCTTAACCCAGTTAGCCAAACCAAACTTGTCCTTAACAGCCACAAATAAAAGTATTGGAATAAATATCACCAGAGACCCTTTAAATAGGATCGACAAACCAAACAAGACCCCAAACCTAACCAAATCTTTCTTCAATAAAAACAATATCGCCCATAGTCCCAAAAAATTCACAACGCTGTCCGTTTGCCCCCAAACCGATGAGTTATACATCGTTATCGGGTTAAAAAGCCACAAAAAAGCCATTCCATAAGCCAACTTCTCCCCAGCGCCAAAAACCTTTCTCACAAACTTATATATCAACCAACCAATCCCAAAATCAGCTAAAATGCAAGGCAGTTTAATAAGCAAAATCATTCCCTTCAACTCCCAAAACCAAATAAACGAAGACGGAAACACCCCAAAGTTGTTATTCAAAAACCAAGATAAATCATTAACCCCTTGCCAAACCAGTCTCACAAACCAAAATATTATTATCGTAAGCGGTGGCTGGTTCGGCGCCGAGTACTCCCAAACCTCACCCTCATAAAAGCCATTAAAACCCCGCTCCACCGCCGCCTTAGCCCAAGAAATGTTGTTATTTAAATCTCCATGATAACCCCAAAACACTACTCCAAACCTAACCAAAAAGGCCAAACACAAACCAAGTATTACTATCTTTTTCTTCATTCGACTCGGGCAGCCCTTAATATCTCTTTACCATTATACAAATAAAACCGCTCAACTATCTGATTTTGTCTTGCAGGCAGCACCCACTCACTTCCTATAAACAAAACATTAGGTTTGTACTTATCTCCATCCTTCTTTTCTGTCCAATCAATCGCTCTAAAATTAAAATTTCTAAAGTTAGTCGACCATTCTGCCCCATCTCTTCGTGGATCACCCAAATACTCTGAAGGCTCCACCTTGCCATAAAACAAAAAGTACAAATACGGAGTTCCCACCGTGTAAGGCCCCTGGCTTCCAAAAGTCGGATCAACAACAACCTCCTCATATTCACCCGCATGGGCAACACCGTAAACCGCCGCCTGCTTCCACCCATCCATATCAACCTCTGAATGTGCAAACGGATATTGAATAAAATACAAGTTCAAAAAATACAATACATTTATTGCCAAAAACGCCAATCCAAAATATCTTATAAGCCTCCTGCTATACACAAACCCAATTGCACTCAACAATTGATATATGGGAATCATTGTCAAAAACCTTAAGGGGTGCTGTGCATTATTTGCCAAAGAGGCGCCAAGCGGCGCAACCAGCAGCCAAGATAGAATAAATGCTCTCGCTTTCCCCGCCAACACTTTACCACCAAACAACAAATCATACACGCCAATCACAAAAAACGGCAGTTCAACCAAATACAAAAGCCCCACATCAAAAGCCCTTTCATAACTCATCCCCATCGCATCAACAAAAATAAAATTAGGATCAAAGTAACCCAAATATCGCTCTACCCAAAACTGAAAAGCCACAACCAAATCAGTCAACCACTCACCGGTCAGCCTCATCACAAGCTCAATATCCCCAATAAAAAACGTAGATTTAACCCGCTCACCCCCTCCATCCAGAAACGTTGCCAACAGCGGCAGCAGTATTACCCCAGCAACAATCAATCCTTTTTTCGCACCTTTTACATAAACTTTTTCCTTTCTACCAAACAAAACCCATATGGTTCCAAAAAGTAGCGGTGCAAATATTCTATGCGAATGATAGGTGTACATCGATAGTGCAAACAAAATCACACTTAAGTACAAATTTCTCATTTTCTTACCCAACACGAATACATAAACTCCGCCGAGCAAGAAAAATTGACCAACTACGGCCTCATAAGTGGAGCGGCTGAATTTAGTATGCCAAGCGCTTACGGCCAGCAAAAGCATACAAATCAAAGCAACACGCCAGTCACCTAAAAGTTTTTTTACCAAAAGGTACACCACCACACAAGTTACCGCCCCAAAAAATGCCGTCACAATCCTCACACCGAATTCATTTAACCCAAATATCCCCACGCCAATTGTGCCAAGGTAAACCAAAACCGGCGGCTTATAATCACCAATCGACCTGAACTGAAGAGGTAAGAATTTGCCCCACTCATCTGTACCGGTCTTTAAAATCGAAAAACTGTTATACCCAATTGCAACCTCGTCCATCCTCATCGAAACCGGGTATTGTCCAAGTCTGAAAACCCTCAATGCCAAAGCCACCAAAAAAACTAGACCAACCAGTATTTCTGTCTTACTGACTTTCATTATTCAGTTCACATTCCGAGTACAACCAATAGCTCTCCAGTGTCTCGTGCTTCCCACAGATAATCAACTGCTCCCGGCTGATCTCGTCCACCTCCACATCTGTCAACAAATAGTAATCATATTCTTTCTTACCAACTCTCTCATCAAATGCACCAATATCAACATTTCCAATCCTATCCAGCCACCCGGCATAATCAACATAATCCAATTTGTTATAAAAACCAATTTTAGCTCCGGGGTTCGCATCTTTCTCATCACTCATCCATACACTTTCATCCGACAAGCCCTTAACAAAAATAGCCACTTCTCTTGTATCCCCCCAAAATCCATTCTCCACAAAATAACCCTTCTTCACCGAATAATCCAAAACCACTATACAGTTAAACACCAGAATCACCAGTACAACCGCTTTTACAAATATATTTTTAGTCTGGGTCAAAAAGTAGGCAATCATAACAATTGGAACTATCACAAAAACCCCATACTTTTCTTTGTTTCTTATATAAAAGTAGGCACCTAAAATACCCAATATGCTTCCGGTGGCAGTGTAATATTCAACCAGATTCCTGGGGTCCAACTGCTTCAACAGAAATGATATTCCATAGATTGCGTACTGAAGCTTATTGAAAAATATCTTTCCTAAAATCACCTGGCCAACTTCAATATTTTGTCCACGCAACAAATTAACATTTGCTATTATCGACCGATCATTCCAAAAACCGTAATCTGATAAGCTGAATCTGGGAAGTATAGAAAAATATACCGACAAAGGAACAATAGCATAAACTAACCCTGACCAAAAGGCCAAACTTCCCTTCTTAGGTGCAAAAATTTTTACAAATAAAACCAAAACCACACCTCCAAGCGATCCCGCAACAACAAATATAACCCTAACAGCAATAACACTTACCTCACCCACCATATTCTGCAACCTCCAAGCAAAATCAGCCTCAAAAGAAGAAAGTTCGGGCAGTCTAATGGCCACAGCTAACCTCACCAAAAACGATATTGCAAATACCACAAACAATCTATTTCTCATTTCTATAATAACGAAGATATAGCCCAATATTGGATAAAATCAAAATCTTCTCAACTACATAGTTAGACAGTAAATTAACTAACAACCCAACTCTTGGCACCCACCAGAAGTGATATAGATTCATAAAATGAATACCAGCAATTGCAATATACAATTTCCAAAATTCTTTCTTGAGCCCCACCAGAACAACCATCAATAAAAGTGCAAGATAAAAATACCTCTCATGCATCCGCGGCAGAAACATAAAAGCACTGAAAGCACTTAGTGCCAACAAATAAATCTGTTTTGTATAATCATCGCTTTTAGCCTTTAAGCTCCACCACACAACCGGAATAATAAAAACAACATAAGGGATATAGCCTACAAGCCCGATATCGGCCCGATTATCAAACCCAAACAAAAAGCCCCATATATTAAATGCATTAGCCACCATATAATCAAGCTCCCCGCCAAGTCCCTTAACAAAAAACCCGATAGCCCAACCCAAAGTACCTTCAGGATGAAAGGGGAAATACAACAAATAAACCGCCACCACCCCAAGAATCAGTGTCACAACAAACCGCTTAACTCCCGCAAGCTTTAACCACCATATCCCCAGTGCCGGCAGGACAAAAAAAGCCGTAGGCTTAGTCAGAACCGAAACAAGATAAAATAAACCCGACAAGACAACCCTTCTGGTAACCAGTAAATAAACAGACACAATCAAAAAAAATCCATAAATCGAATCTGTCTGTCCCCAAACAGACGAGTTATACCAAAAAGGCAAAGAAAACAAAAATAAAGTACACGCAAGCCTCGCCCTGCTTCGACTAACAATCTTTTTTACAAGCAAATAAATCACCCAGGCAATCCCAAGATCAGACAATATTGAAGGAATTTTTAAGACAAAGTACCATCCCCGCACACTCTCCAGCCAAAAAATAAAATTAGAAGGGAAAACGGGCACCCTATGATTAATAAACCAAGAAACCTCCCAAATTAATCTGTGAAGCTGGCCAACAAAATAGAATACATAAGTAGTTACCGGCGGGTAGGTTGGCGGCATCGCATTATCAATGCTTCGCCCGTAAAATCCCAACAGCCCCTCAGAAACCAAATCCTTACTCCACCACAAGTAGTTAATTATATCTCCGTGTTCAGCAAGAGGAGCGGATAAAATTCTCACCAGTGCCCCAAATAAAAAAATCCAAAACATTTATCCTTTTTTTGACACAAGATAAAATGCCGGTTCCCCCGAAGGATAGGCTATAGCCTCTATTAACCTCAACCCGGAAGGCAATCTCCCCGGCTCCATAATAAGGTTAACCCCGGCTTCACTGGCAACCGCAAGATATAAAGTACCCTCATCCAAAATCTTATCCCACTCATAAAAGTCATACTTCTCCAAATTCCCAAAATAAAACTTATCTATATGCGACACCCTCCCAAATCCCTCAAGCTGGATATCATTCCCGATTGGAAACTCTTTCTGCCACCTGTCGGGCGGGTATTCATACCACCCGGCAAAAAATATCCACGGAGGTTCGTTTACCGTAGAAATAACTACTTTATCGTACTCATTCTCATGCTTCTTAACTGCATCAATTGCCTGCTCATAACCTGCATGCCACCATCGCTCGCTGTACCAAGGGTTATGAAACCAATAATTATGCTGGTAAAAAATAAAACCAATTAAAAGCCCCAATGCATACAATAGCCCGATATACTTATTTATCTTAGATACGCCATACGCAATCAAAATCACCAGGGGTGGCAATAGTAAAATCAATCTTGTTGCATGATTCCCGCCATCCCTGGTTAAGGCAGCAGGAAGAGGTGCCAACACCAACCAGCCCACAATCAACCACTTCACCTTTGTGTCCCTTTGTTTAGCCAAAAAAACCACAATACCAACCCCCAACGCAACAAACTCAATGGCATAAAACATCCCCATACCCTCAATGGTGTGCCGAAGGTTCGGATCGCCATCAGCAAACAAAAAATCAAACGAATAGCTCGTCATATAATTGCCAATAATAGAATCGCCCCAAATAACATATTTGTTATGCAGCAACCTATCTACTAACTTTGGGGACAAGCCCTCTCCAAGCTCACCTCTCACCCTAGCATCATTTAACCTTGCCACCCCAACTTCATGCTCAATTGTGGGATCAGAGAAAATACCCACATACGAAAATCTCTGTGCCGCCCCACCCGCAACAATCGTATATCCAAGCACCCCCCACAAAAACACCATCACCACAATCGCCCCAGCCAAATACTTTTTAGACAATTCGAATAGCTTCTTTCGATAAACAACTATTAAAAGCAAAATAAAAAAGGGCATAAAAAGCTTAGCCGTGCTATAGATCCAGGGAGTTAGTGACAAACCAAGTGCAGACAGCCACAGCCACCTGCCGTCCTCAAGCCCTTTATAAAACAAATAAAGCCCGCCCAAAAAAAACAACAGAAGCATAGTCACCTCAAAAGCCGCACGGCTGTATTGCAGATGCCAGGGGCTTATCGCCAGCACCAAGCTCGAAAGTATCGCCACTTTCCCATCTCCGCTTATTTTTTTGACAAGTAGCCACATCATCCATACTCCCATAACCCCAAAAATCGCCGCAGGCAGCCTTACCCCCAAAGAACTGATCCCAAACAAAGCCACAGTTGGCACTGCAGAGTACAAATACAGTGGTGTGCGCCACTCAGCCAAAGAATGAAAATGAAGCGGCATTAAGTTCCCCTGATAATCTCTGCCGGTTTTTAGTATAGACAAAGCATGATAACCAACATCAAGCTCATCCCCAAACAGAGAAACCGGCACGCTCTCTATTTTATAAAGGCGCAAAAACGCCGCTACAACAAGGATCACAATTAACCATTTAGTATTTTTATTCACTTGTATCCATCCATTTCTCAAGTGTAAGCTGGCCGAAGTCACGCCCCCAAACCAAATCCATATCTTTTTCAAACTCTTTATGCCAATTCTCTTTATGAACAACCTCACGCTCGTTCGGTTCAGAAATCGTGTACATCGGGCTCCCCCTTTCTTCTACAGGTTGATACCCATATTTTTCCTCTCCATACCAATCAAACAGGTAAAGCCATGCCTGGGGCAGCCAGTATGGAAACGTATAATAATTGTACGCTATCTTGCCGCCATCTGCGTCCTCATACATATAATCCAACAGATTCAACATATCCCCAAGATAGGTCCGCTGTGAATGATGGATAAAGTTCGCCTTCGATTCCGGCAATCGTTGCCATACGGCTATCAAATTACCAACAACAACAAGACCCACAAACAAAACAGACAAAACCCTGCCTCTTTCCCATAGCCAACCGGCCGAAACGGCTACAATCACAGGCAAAAACACCGCCAAAGTAACATAAAAATGCCTAAGTGGTCGCAGGCCCGCAACAAAAAATATTATCGGGGCAGACAATGCAAAAAGTAAAGGCAAACGACTAGTTTTATTTTTTAAAGTAACCAAAAGTGCTATAACTAAAGCTCCCCAAAAAACCACAAGAGCAAAATTCTTAGCAGAAGGAAAAATACCGTCAACAACTTCGTTTCGCATCTCATCCCAAAAAGAAAACCTATCAACCCCAAGCGCTCCCCCGGTCAAAAAGTTCCTCCTAATACCCTCAAGAAGGATATGTTGATTTTTAAAGTCAAACAAAACATACGGTAAAAGTATCAATACAACAAAAACCAAGCTCATAAATAACCACTTACGATTAACTCGGCCTTTTTCTGCAAAAAGAAAAACAACAGAAGCAACAAACAAAGCCACAGCAGCAACCACCTGCAAGTGAAAAATAACAGACCAAAAAATCGCAGCCAACACAAGCATCCGGTTATTGTCTCGACTTTTAACCAAACTGTAAAAGAAAAGAATAACAAGAGCCGGGACCAGATTTGGGTTAGAAATCCAGCGGGAGTATATGATAAGCGAATACGAAACCGCATATAAAACACAGGCAAGACTCGCCACTCTTTTGCCTAAAATCTCCCTCACCCCCAAATACAAAAAGACAATGGCTGCACAATTTACAAAAATATACGCCAGAGAGACCATAAATGGATTACCCGCAAAAACAACAAAAAACGGCAGCGGCAAATAGTAAGAAAGAGCTCCATGGAAAACGCCTTCCAAATCCGTCTTGGGACCGATAAAAACCAAGTCCCCCGAGGCAACTTCTTGGAGTTTCAAAAAATCCCTGCCCTGCTCCCATCCAAAAAATAAATTATGCTCTAACCACGCAGTCCTTAGCAAAAACGCCACCGCTACAATAAAAATCAAAAATATAAGCTCCCTTTTGTTTACCTTTATTGCATCCATCCGGCAAAAATCGCCTCATCAGAAACACTCGACTCCTTCATTTCCCTCTTTCTCGCCGTAAGAACCGTCCGCAGTCTCTTCAAAGCAGCCATAACAACCACAACATAGCCTGGGTTTCTCATCACCCGTCTGGCCAGGCCTCTCAAATGCTTCCTCATCAAATTAGAACTGGTCAAATTCTTCCAAATAAAAAGTAGCTGGTTCCTCTCTTTAATAATATTCAGGTGCCTCTTCCCAAAGCTACTCACATTAATAACTGACTCGTGCTTATGCTCAACTTTTGCATTTGGCTCCCAAATGCAAATATATCCCCGCTTCTGCGCCCGATAACATAACTCCACATCCTCCCAATAAAAAGGCGACATAAGCCGGCCATCCATTCCTCCCAGCTTCATCCAATACTCTCGTCTAAACACTCCGCTTCCCCCGCTCACCCAAAATGTCCTTTTAGGCTTACCCGCCTCCTCGCCGGGATCATGCTCAATAAAACCATTTCTAAACCTTGCTTTTGCGTATCCATACCCTTTCTCATGCAAGCTCACACCAAAAACACTCTTGTTCGCAAAGTGTTTCGCTACGCTAACCAAAAAATCATCGCTTGGGATTACATCCGTATTCAATAGACAAACATAAGGATACTTCGCATATCTTACCCCGGTGTTAACAGCATAGGAAAACCCCTTGTTTACGCCATGTTTTACCAATCGAACATCCGTACCGAATTGTTCTTTCACTAAACTCACCGAATCGTCGCTCGACCCATCATCCACCACAATCACTTCACCAATTTTGTTTTTCTTGTTCGCACATGCCTCCAAAACAACCGGCAGGTTTTTTTCTAGTAACTTTTTCCCGTTCCAGTTTGGGATTATAATGCTAAATTTTGCCTCCACTACTTTTTCTTTCTAACCTTAACCACATGAAGCATCCCCAGTAAAAACTTCTTATCCTCCTCCACCTTAAATCCAACCCGCTTGCACAGCTTTGGCAACCACCCCTTCTTAAAGCTCTGTATATGAGTATCATGCCAAATCCTGCCTCTCCATTTTGTCCAGAAAAACCATATCACTTCAAACAACAAATTATCCGCAGGAACCAAAAAAACCGCATATCCTCCCTTCTTCAAAACCCGCTTAACTCCCTTAAGTACAGCTTCAGGGTCATCAACATGCTCCAGCACCTCCAATGCAAAAACGCTATCAAAACTATTAGCCTTAAATTCCAATTTATGGGCGTCCCCCAGCCTAAACTCCATCTTCCCGGTATCCTTATGCCTGGCATTTGCCCAATCTACAGAAGCCTTTAGTACGTCTATTCCGATAACATACTCTCCTTTTGACCTGTCAAGAATTATTCTCGAAAAGGTACCGTCAGCACTTCCAATATCCAGAATTTTACCACCGGTTTTCTCTACTAATTTTGCAACCTCTTTAAATCTCTTTTTATGCCAAAACCTCTGAAGTATATTTTCCTTTATCGACCTTTCATACCAATCAGGGGGCACATTCGAGTGTCTTTTAATTGCTGTCTTAGTTCTTCTTGTTAACTTTTTTCTCATAAACTATACCAAGTAACAACCCCAAACTTGTAGTAAGAGCAGTCACTTCTCCTATTCTAAACGATAACGGCCGATAAATAAATCTCACCTCATGCTCACCGGAAGGCACCTCGACTTTCATAAAAATATCCCCGGACTTATCAATTTTCACTTCAACTCCATCAACATAAGCCTTCCATCCATCATCAAAACTTTGCGACACAAACACCCCCACACTCTCCCGGGCGAAAACCTCAAACCCGAATTCATTTTGTTTTTGATAATACCCGTTTGCCTCCCCCTCACCATCTATTACCCAAACTCGCGGTTTAACATCTTTGTTCTCAAAAACACTTACTCTCCCAAAACTATAAACCTCTTCATATTTATCACTATCTATCCCCTTATAATATTCCCCATCGGCAGCTACACCTCCCACATTTTTCTTGTAATCAACAACATAGCCCACATTTGCATAGTCCACCAGCTCAGACCCGTAGTTTCTTATTTCACCATACCTTCTCGCAGGATACTCCTCATGCCCAAAATTCACTTTGGAAAACCACTTTCCATTCTGCATAGGATAAATCGGGTCATATCCTTCAGCAGACTCCAACCCATAAGGCATATGAAGGTTTAGGGGAATTCCGCCCGCAATCCTAAAATTGCCTTCACGCGAGAGCAAAAATTCAATCACCGGATTGTCAGGAAACACAAATCTGCTTTCAGAAAAAGGCGTATTCTTGTACCCAAACCGAAGCATATCCAAAAACAAAATGCCAATAACGACAAAAGCCAAAATTTTTCTGGAAACATATCTAGACAAAAACCAGATTAAAAATAGCATCACAATAATACCTGTAGTCAAAATCATATTTCTAAGCGACACCACATATTCGGGCCTAACATTAGTAATCAAATACACCGCAACCACAAGCGTCACACCAAACAGGCTACCTAAAACCCATCCAATATTTGCCTTACCGTCAATCCACTTAGAAAAACCAATAGCACCTAAAGTGGCTAAACAAAAATCCACCAAAAATATAATTCTGCTTGCGGAACTTGTTCCCAATGCCGGAATATGCAACTTATAAGGTAAAAAACCCAGCGGCGTCGGAAATAAAAACAACAGTGCGATTACCAGTGCCATCCAAAAAAACCACTCATACCGCAGTTTCTTTAATGAAAGCGAGTAAAATGCAAACACCAAAGTGGCAACTCCGCCATATGCTAAATATTCATGATAATCAAACTTCCCCCAGTAATTCCTTGTAACAACATTTCCAAAAAAATCCGGCCAGACAAAATTTGCCACATTCTCCCAATGCATAAGTCCATAAAAATAATCCCCAATGTAAGCATCATCCACCCTTACAGATTTATTAAATAGCTCCAAGCTTGGCAACAGTTGTGGCAAAGACAACAACACACCAAACAATAACCCCGCAATAACCCCCACAAAACTCCTCAAAACCTTCTTATTGCCCAAACTAAGATAAAACCCAAATAATAGATAGGCACCACTAACGTAAACTGGTACCTGAAAATCCCCGGCAGTAAAGACAAAGTAAAATATACAAGCTATGCCAACAAGCCAAATAAACTTCAGGCTTTTGATAAATTTAATAAGCAACACAAGTACCAGCGGCAGCCACAAACCGGCATGCCCTCCCGTACCAAACTCAAGCCAGGCAATCATATAGCCACTCATCGCAAAACCAACTGCGCCTAACAGGCAGGCAATCTTTCTAAGCCTTATCTCATCCAAAAATAGGTACATAAAAACCGCAGACAAAAACACTTGCAAAAACACCAATAAATTCCACGAAGCCGCATTAGAAAACAATAGATACACAAAATTAAGTGGATAAAGCCCTGCTGAATGAAGGGTCGCCAAAAAAGGTGTCCCCGAAAACATATAATAATTCCAAAGCGGTGCTTTACCTTCTCTCCAAAACTGCCCTACCAGACTCCTCCACGGATAAAAATGAGAGAAAGCGTCGGTTATCTCAAGATTTTTTATGGGCACGCCGGCGGGATAGCCTTCCCACTCACTCTCCACCCATGGAATATGGGCCCCAACCAACGCATCCACCGGAAGTGCTACGCGGGCCTCGCCCCAAACCGGGTAAAAAAACACCAGGCAAAACGTCAAAATAGCCAATAACGCTAAACCGTGTTCATTCCAGAAGTTTTTTAACTTCCTCCTTAAACCTTTCATACCCAAATCGCCTGCTTTCTGCCACACACCTCTTAGAAATACTGGCATATTCTTTTTTATCCGCAACCAAGCTGGCGGTCCTTTCCACAAGCTCCTCAATGTTGTTCCACAAAAATCCACTTTCACCCTCCTTCACAATTTCCTTGTGCCCCCCCGCATTAAAGACCAAAGGCACAGCTCCCGCAGCCATTGCCTCAACAACAGATATACCAAAATGCTCCACCCGCTCCGGCCGCCTATCCTCATCAACACCATATCCACCCGCAGACCAAAAAAACTTCGCCTTGCCATAATACTCCAACAGCTTCTTATAGCTTGGGCTCTCAACGATACTAATCGGGTATCCCTCTGCCTCCTTTCGAAGTCCGTCAACAAAATCCCCAACTCCCACCTCAACCCCCCCGGCCAGAACCAGCCGAAAAGACTTATTCCCCCCATCATAAAAAAACCTAAACGCTTCAACAAGTTTCTCCTGCCCCTTTGATTGCTTTAAAGTAGAAAACCTACCCACGTATAGGATCAAGTTTTCTTTTCTTTTTGCCTTAATTTTATCCACATCAACCGGCGGGTATATTACACTGCTTTTGACACCAAATTCCTCGTCTATAAAAGACTTTGTAAAGTATGAATTACAAACCACACTGCCAAATCTAAATAGCTTCATTCTATTAAGAAGCGTCTTGCCGCCAACTTTCCTAAACGGCACCTGAAAATGCAGGACATTCCTCCTCGCCCGGACCATCGGGATACTTCCATCCGACACCCAAAAGCAAACATCATATCCGTCACCCCTGCCAATATCATCAACAACACTTACTCCATCAAGTTTGCTTCCAAACCTATCTTCAAGCTTCTTTTTAATTTCCCTGTCTTTCCACTCAACTTCAACTGCATACCCAAGCTCAACCAAAGCCTTCGCAAAAGCCATACTGTAGCGTTCACCGCCACCCAAAGTATCAAGATAAGGATTATAAACTGCCGCTCTCATGACCTTAATTTTAACAGTCTAACACTATCAGTTCGAATTAAAGTATCAAAAGACCCATATTCTCCATTATCTCCAGACACCATTAAATAATCTATACCTTTCTGCTTCATAAAACGCCCCACATCTTCCTCGCCCTTACTAAATACCTCTTTAACCTCGGCAGACCGCACGTCAACATCCAATCCATGAGCCCTCAAAATGCCCTCCCCTGAATAATACAACCTCACTCCGGAAAAGGCCGCAGGATACGGCGAAAACCCAGCCAAGGGGTCACTGTTGTCGGTCAGCACAACATTCCGCGCTCCCACTATCTCACCCATCTGTCTGTAAAAATTATATTCATCCCATTCCAACTGCATCCCGCTTTTTAACCTGTATAAATTCCAAAATCTTTTGGCGTCATAAGCACTTCTCGGGACCGCCAATACCAAAACAACAATAATAAACGAGGCCCCGATATATTTATGTCTTATGTACAACTCACTTAAATAGACAGAGGCAAACAAAGCCATAATTAGCGCCGAAACTGCGATAAAATTAAAAATCTCAAACGGGCCCGACTGCTGCAAAAAGAAAACACTCATCAAAACAAACAATATCATTGGTACACCCAAAATCTTCAGGACCATATTTTTTTTCGTAGCCAAAGTCCTCACATATCCCCACACTCCCAAAATCCTCGTACCCAACACAACAAATAAAAATACTGCAGTCATCTGTGTGTACAAAATCGCAAGACGCAAGCTGTTGCCATGCACTCTAAACTCATCCTCCTGCAAATGCCACATTAAACTACTCGCTGTCCCCTCGGCAAAAAAATGCCTCGGCCAGCTCAAAGGAGACCAGAAAATCCCTCCCGCCCCGCTGTTTACAGGGAAATATATAATTGCTGATATTACACCCGCCAAAACAACAGGTAGCAGTTGTTTGTATTCTTTCTTATATAAAAGTACAAACCCCACAATTCCTAAAACAATACATCCAAAAATACCAACATAAACCTTTACCCCAACCAATATCCCAATAACCACCGCAGCTAATAATCCCGCAAACAGGTTCCTCTTACTCAACCAAATATATGTCGCTAACAGTCCCACAAGCAGCAAGCATTGAGCCAACGCCCTGGGTGGGTTTGTAAATAAAAGTGCACCGTTATCAAGAGAATTTACACTAAACACCAGCTTCCCCGAGAGTACCAGCATCATCAAATATCCAAGCCCGCCGGCAAAATACATAAAAAAAACAAAAATCCTCGCCGCCATTTTGCTTTCAGACAGCCTCAAAACGAAAACATAACCGGCCAAACCATACAAAATGCTGACAAGGATCGGAAAATATTGATAAAAAAGATTCACACAAGGCAATCCAAAAACTCTCACAAGCTCCGCTAATATTAAATCCGACCAATAATGATAATTCTGCACCAAGCTTCCGGCCATTCCCGGCTCCTCTGGTGGAAAATGCCGAATTATAGATTCAATCAATGCAAGATGATAGCTTCCGTCAATAGGATTAATCCCATAAAAGCCAATCGCCTCCCCCGGCAAACCGGAGGTAATCACACCGGACAAGCTCACCATCATGCCTCCCGCAACCAAAACAACCAACCACCAACTAACCTTCATACGAAACTTTGCCGACCTTTTCTCCTTCACCTGCAACAACACAAACACAACCAAATAGACCCAGCTGGCCCACCTGACACCCAAATATCCAAAAACAAATCCCTGCAGTCCCCACAAACAAATCCCCAAACCAACAGACAAAACAAACCTCTCCAATAGATCAGGACCTTTCAGTTTTCTAATAAAATAATTCCCAGGGGCCCAAAAAGCCAAGAAAAAGACAAACAAGCTGTATATTCCATATAGCCACAATTCAACCCACGAAGAGACTACCATTAATTTTGACTTTTAACTTTTGACGTTTGACTTTTATCTTGCATCTCCCAAAGTTTCGCATAACTTACAAATCTACTAAAAACTTGATAAACAATCTCAATCACTCCAACCACACCATCTAAAAACCCCAGTTTGACAACCGCCCTATACCAAAATTCCCTAAACATCGCGCTCAGAAATCTTGCTGTGTTCATAGGTGGGTGCCCCGCATCAAACATCAGTTTAGCCTCAATCTCGGACCATTTGTTTGTCTTTTCTATCATCTCAGACAAACTTCTGTGTGTAATGTGGACCAAGTGACCCTCCAAACTCCCAACCCTTCCATCAATCTTCGGCTGCTCATGAAGCTGGCCTTCATACCCCTTCAACTTATCCTTTTTAATAAGCCTCAAAACCTTATCAGGCCACCATCCACCATGTTTCATAGGGTGCCCCAATAAAACATTTTGCCTCGGCATATCATACCCGCTGTAGTCTGTAGTCTGTTTGCCGTAGACTAATTCTTTAATATCCTCCCTCAAACCATCGCTAATCCGCTCATCAGCGTCTAGATAAAATATCCACTCTCCCCTTGCCTTTTTCGCCCCATACTCCCTCCAATCATCAAAACTTCCCTCTCCGGAATACTGATACACTTTTGCGCCAAACTTTCGTGCAATCTGCGCAGTTCTGTCTATTGAACGACTATCAACCACAACCAACTCATCCGCCCACCCAGCAGACTCCAAAGCCTTCCCAATCATGCTTTCCTCATTTTTGGCAATAATGACAACACTCAACTTCATACTCTTAATTTCCTTCGAAGCTTCTCAACCAGTCCCTCTCCGCTACTCACCTTTAAGTCGGCATTCCAATACGCCATCTCTCTCCCCACTTTCCTAAACTCATCGACAACCCTTGTCGGCTGGACCACAACCTTCTCAAACTTCTCCATTTGCCAAATCTTCAGGTAAAGCACGAATTCACTAAACGCCTGAAGCCCTGCCAAAGCTAAGCCGTGCAAACCGTCTCGATATCCCCTATTTGCAAAGTACCTCGCAAAAAACTCACGGGAGGGTGCAGCTATCAAATCCTTCCAGGAAAAACTATATCCTTCCTTCTTTTTCCCTGCCGCCATCACACCGGTGTAGCGATTAAGCCTCTCAACATATTGCTCAATAGTCTCATAATGATGATGTAAAATTGCATACTCCTCCCTTGCTTCCAAATCCATCCCTTCTCCCCTGGTTTCGGGAACACTGTGAATAATTTCGCTCCAAACAACAGTGCCTTTTTTAAACAACCTAATATTGTAATCAGGCCACCAACCACTATGTCTTACCCAGCTTCCAAAAATATAATTTCTCCTTGGCACTCTGAAATAGTCATACTTATCTTCCTTGACAACGCGCTTCACCTCAGCCGCCAAACTCCCGGGAACTTCTTCATCAGCATCCAACAAAAATATCCACTCTCCCCCCGCTTTAGAGATTGCATAATTTCGGGCCGGCTCAACATATCCGGTCCGCTCATGTTCATACACACGGGCGCCCATTCTCCCGGCAATCACGGCAGTATCATCATCGCTTTTCATATCAACAACCACAATCTCATCAGCCAAACTCTCCACGGATTTTATTGCCCTTCTAATATTTTTTTCCTCGTTTAACGTATTAATTACTACAGAAATCTTCATTGCTACCAACTATTTTACCCTATAAACTACAGTATCTTCACTAACGTAAAGTGCCTCTACCCCCGCCACTTTTGCATGCCTATTCCTCCCGGTCAAATAAACATAACTAATATTGTTATTCTTCAAAAACTCCTCGCTTGGATTTGCAAAATACTGCATTACCTCCTCTCTACGCCCTCTCCAGTCGTAACCCGTAATATCCAAGTTCACCTGATCCTCCAAAAATACCGGTTTACTAGAGAAGGCAGACACATAAGCAGTAGACTCATACAAATAAAGAGGCACCGGCGGCTCCCCCTTATCAGTCCCATCATACGGGTATGTTAGCACCACACCATTCGGCTCTTTTTCTAAGGCCCTCAAAGCTACCATCTCCCCTTTAGGCAACATCGCCGGAGGCCTACCCGGCAAATAATGGTTAAATAAAGTGGCTACGGCAGTCGGAACTGTCAAAATAATAATCACCAGCTTCCATAGCCCCTTCTTTACATGCTCTCCAACAAAAATCCCTGCCATTATTCCTGCAAAAAATAGGCTGTAATAAAAAAACTGTATAGTATTCCAGGCTGTACCTTTTTGCACAAATAATAACGGCACTATAACTCCCGCAAGAATAGTTAAAATCATAAAAATATAAATTGCGTCCATCAATTTTCTACGAATTAATATCCTAGCCGCTTGCAGCTCCGCTAAAAATCTTGTCCCCATATTTCCATACCAGAAAATCAAGAAAGTCAAAATATACGCGGGGATAGCTTTATAGTAAATTCCACCTGTTTTGTAATTCACCATAGCCTCCGCAAAACGTGGAAAATTAAGTCTATCCGAAAACTGCATCATAGTCTCCAGAAACCAAAATGGCTTAAATTCAAAAAAACTCCCGCTTTCTTTTAGAGCGGGGACCAAAAGGACCAATGCTACCACAAAAGCTCCACCGCAAACTATTAAAACATCTTTCTTTTTCCGATTAAGGTATTCGTAAAGGCCGGCAAAACCCAACCCTACTATTGCCAAGATCCCCGCATAAGCTTTTATTTGTACAATGCTCCCAAATAAAACAATTGCAGCCGCAATTAAAATCCAATTCGACTTCTGTTTTATTCGTAAAATCAGAATTAAGCCTAATAAAAGCACTAACAAAGACATTGCAAACGGGGGATTGATTAAACTCGAAATTGACTGCTGCGACCAGTACATGCTTTCTCTCCACCCAAAGCCCCCGCCGAAGTACACAAAAAACATACTCCATACTGCCGCACTTCTTGATTTTTTCCATAAATAAACAAATGTATAAGTTGCCAGTCCCGTAAAAGACGCCAACACTACAGGAATAATCTGAAAATACAATGTCAGCGTTGAAATCCCACTGATTCTATTGATTAAAGCAGCCGCCAAGTCGAACCCTATGTGATAGTTCTGAAGCGCCTCTCCGGCAAAAACCGGCATCTCAATACTCCCCCGTGCGAGTGAATTTATTATCGCCAGATGCCAAACCCCGTCATGCCCATTTGCTCCCCAAAAACCCAATCCAAAGCCATACTCAATACCACTTTTAACCATAGTGGCAGACCAAGCCATTGTACCCAATATCAACACGACAACTGCGCGCCTATCTCCCCAAAACTGCTTTAATGCCTCTTTTAACATCATCAACTAGCCTCGGCCCAACCAAAAGAAACGACGCTGCGGCGTAGCACACACACCCCACAACAACTATTACAAAAAACGAAACCAAGCTGGTGGGCACCATCTGCCTAACAGCAAAAATAATTCCCCCCATAATTCCAGAGGCAACAAGCGGCTTTACAACCCCATCCACCAATGAAAAAGGAACCAATTTGTACGCGATATAAACAGCAACTACGGAACTTACGCCAACTAGCATGTAACCCACTGAAGCCCCTACCACACCGGAAAAGTAGGCAAGCAATGGAACAAAAAGTAGCGTCAACACGCTCCACATCACCATCAACTTAAACCTGGTCTTCACCTTACCAATTGCGTCCAGCATGTTAGTAAGCTGTGTCGTAAAAGCCGCAAACATACTGTTCACCCCAATTAACATTAGAGGCAAAAGAGCAGGCCTCCACTTTTCATATCTCGGGATCACATCCACCAAAACCGGCGCCAAAACCACAAGCCCTACAACACTAGGAAAAACAAAAAAACAAATAAAAAAGATAGACCTTGTAACTGCTCTGGCCAGCTGCAGCCTATCATCCTGCATACGGCTAAATGCGGGAAAGCTCACTTTTGTCACATTATCCATAAAAAACCTCAATGGATATTGCGCAAGCCTCTGCGCTGTCCCTAGTATCCCCACACCGGCCGGCCCTAAAATTGCCCCCAAAGCAATCGTGACCCCATCATCCTTCACAACAGCCAATAGCGAACTGGCCTGATAAGGCAAACCAAATCTCAAAAGCTCTCTCAAAGATTTCCTTTTAATCCCAAGTTTGGGCATCCAAGGTTGCAAAATATATACACTGACAAGCCCAACAACCCCCCTCACAATCACAGCATACGAAAAGCTGGCTATCCCATAACCGTTTATAGCAAAATATACAACAACAATATTATAAAAAAATGTCTCCAGAACTTGAGGCAAAATAAACTTCCCAAACTCAAGTTTCCTTTCCATCAAGACAGAAGGAATGGTCTTAAGCGAAGACAAAAAAAACGAAAACCCCAACGCATACAGCAAAGTCCTGCCTTCACTGCTCAACGATTGGGTTCTCACAAGTATCGGGCTCAAAACCAAAAGCACCGCAAGAAGAACAATCACAAGTCCCTGCTGCACGGTAAAAGTAGTTCTAAGATCATCCTCGCTCACCTTTTCCTTCTTCTGGATCAAAGCCGCAGCAAGCCCGATATCAGAAAAGTAAACCAAAAAATTAACAACTGCAGAAACAATCCAAAAAACCCCAAACTGATACTCATCCAAGTAGGCCCATAAAAATCCTTGTGCAACAAGCGCAATAATATTTAATATCAGAGTTCTGCCCGTAAGGGCCAATACTCCCTTCACGGCCCTACTCTTTACCGTCTCAAGGCTAATCTCTAAATTGGGGTCCATAGCTAGATTGTACAATAGTATAATTACGCTATGCTAACCGCAGCGCTTCTACTCATAACTCCTTGGTTCTGGCACACCCTCAAAATCAGTGTTCCCATCGCCATCCTGCTTGCCCTTACAAGTATCAGCCTTTTTTTCGCCCTAATAAACATTAACAAAAAAAATCTGATTATTTTCATCCTACTTTTCACAGCCACCTTGATTGTGCAAGTAAAATATACAAAAGTACAGGATTTAGCCTACTTCACCGAAGATCAAAAACGAGTCCAACGGGAATACTTAAACGCTTATCCACCAATCTACTGGATTCCACTTGCACATTGGCTTGAAGGCCGGCCGGAAACCGTGGCCTTTTATCGCATCAAAAACAATCTCGGTGAAGCACTCGATGTTAACCAGTACTTTTTCGCCACTCACCCCAGGGCGCGGGTCGGCATCAACGAATTCCATAAATTCCACTTCATATTTCTTCCCTTCTTCGTTCTCGGTCTTGTCTATATATCCAAAAAGGCCGAATCACGCACTATCTACCTGCCTGCACTCGTCGTCGGTCTTGCGCTAACAGCCTATATTTCAGACTCATCCAGCCTTGGAGCAATATTTGCATTCCCCCTAATTCTTTCTGCTATAACACTCGGTATAAAAAACATAAAATGAAAAAAATTGAAATCATCATCCTACTAGTAATTCTCTTCCTCTCAATTTTTATCTACTCTCATCAACTATCCTCAATCCCCCCGGGCTTCTACATCGATGAGGCAATGCCGGCCTATTCTGCTTACTCAATTCTCAAGACTGCTAAAGACGAGTACGGTAAATTGCTACCAGTCGCATTCCGCTTTTTCGGCTCCTACAACACCCCCCTGTTCATCTACTCGCTAGTCCCGGCCGTGTCGGCTCTGGGCTTAAGCATCACCACAGTCAGGCTCACAAGCGTGGTCTTTGGGATCCTACTCATCCCAACCATCTGGTTTCTTATTCAAAAAATGAAAATATCTTCCGGTTTCATTGCACTTTTAGGCACTTTCATATTCGCAATCTCACCATGGAACATTTTCTACGCAAGGATCGGCTACGAAGTAACCCTTGCTTTCTTTCTTTCTACCCTCGCAGCTACCACCCTCTGGTTATCATTCAAAAACAACAAGTACCTGCCAATCTCTGCTCTTCTGTTTTCTTTGGCAACCTACGCCGCCTACACTCAAAGATTTCTTGTACCCATCTTTCTATTGTTTTTTCTGCTGGTGTTTAGAAAACAAGTCTTCACTAAATCAAATCATAAGGCACTAACTCGTTCCCTGATAATAATTCTTGTTACCCAAATTCCAAACTTTTTTTTGCTTACAACCCCGGCCTTCTTTCCAAAATCCGACGTTTCCTCCTCATCTTACTTTCTGGCAAAGCTGGTCTCATACTTTTCCCCCCGTTCACTCTTCTTCACACCAGATCCGGACCCGCAACGCTCCATTCCAGAGCTCTCAACTCTGTATTTCTGGCTTGTAGTCCCTTACATTATTGGCGCAATCAAGCTTTTTCAAAAACCACGCCTCCCGCAAAATAAATTCATTCTGCTTTTGCTTTTTACGGCTCCAATTCCAGCCTCGTTAACCAAAGACCCCTTCTCAACCCACCGTGCCATGCCTCTGCTACTCCCTGTAATTCTAATCATTACCATGGGGCTGGAAACACTGTCACAAAAAATCAAAAAGTATTTATTTATCCCAGCTTTGATACCACTAATCGTCTACTCGTTCCTAATGCTCTACAGAGGCTATTTCGTCCTTCTTCCCCAACAAAGGGCAATGGTCTGGGGAGCCGGTGTAGACAAACTCGCAGAATATATCCTTTCTAACCCTAATTCATTTTTTATTATAGATACAAACAGGGTCAAGCCTCCATACGCCGCGCTTGCATTTTATCTTGCCTACCCCCCGGAGAAATTCCAAAAACAAGTCGATCAAACCATAAAAAATAACTATTATCAAAACCCTCCATTCTCCAACCACTTCAAATTCGCAAATTTAGAAACCAGGCCAATCAATTGGGGAGTAGATATTTACAAAAAAGTGATTCTGGTAGGGGACAATATCGCAATATCCCAAACACAGGCCGCTGAACACTCTCTCGAAAAAGTTTTCGAAGTCAAAGACCCTCTGGACAAAATAGTCTTCGAGGCCTACAAAACCAATCCGAAAGAAAAATGCCTCAACTCCATCCAAAAAGATCCTTTATGTGAAGATATCCTTTCTTCTGTAGATAACAACACCACCCAAAACTAACCAGCTCACCAAGCTCAAGCTATTTCCAATACTCCGAACCGGTGTATCCTCAAACTTACCTGTTACTTTATGCTCCCCCGCCGGCAACTCAATCCACATCCTTCCCCAAACTTCCTCTTCGGCTACATAGTGCTCGGTAACCTCACCATCCGCTCTCACAGTCCACCCCGGAAAATCGAAGTTATTTATCCTAACAACCGCCAACTCACTCTCCACATCCACATCAAACTCAAACCAATCCGTTCCCTTCTCTTCGCCGCCAATTACACCTTCGCCTTCCATAAACTCAGCCAAACCATAGTAACCACCGGTTGGCGCGACATCAGCAGCCTTTGGCAGATAATCGTATATACCGGCAGTCTGTTGAATCTTCCAAGCCTCACCGCTGAATTTCTCCTCATCGGTCAAAGGACCCAGCTTTCCATTGTTTGGCCGAAAATAGTTCCAATTCCACGCAACCAAAAAAACAATTAACACCAGTGCCCCCAGACGCTTAAATCCCCTCGGAAACACATAAACCAGTGTCCCAATCAGCACAGAAAAACTCAAAATAACCAAAGCCAACATTCTCCAAGGAAACTGTAAAAATTCCAACGGATAAATTGCCTTCCAGATAAACACGGACCTCGAATGCACCAAAAATGCCGAAAACCAACCGCTCACAAAAAACAAACCACCCAAAATAATAAGTCTGTCTATCTTTCGCCTGCGAATAAATCTGTATACCACATACAAACCGACAACCATCGATCCAATCCAATGCACATGCCCAATCTGAAAACTCATCCCATCATCAGCTTCCAACCACACTGAAGGGCCATATCCCCAGAACCTAGAAAACAAAAGCTGCTTAATACTCGCGTAGTGAGCACTATAGTCATAATAGCCGCCAACCGCGCTCTCGATATGTGTATATTTATTTTCAAACACCGCAGGCAATGTAAAAAACGCAGCTAAACCAAAAGCCCACAAACCAACAAGGATCAAGTGGGGAATTTTATTGTACGCTTTATAATACACCAGCCAAATCAAAGCCCATACTCCAAACAAAGGAGTAAAAATCATAACCATAAGATTGTGCGACGTCAACAATCCAAACCAAGACAGTGCTAATACAATAATCCAACGTACCGTGCCCTTCCGTAGCCTTGGCGAAGGAGGGTCACTTATCAACTTATAAGAGCTCCAAAGTATCAACGGAAACCAAATCAGCGCCCAGCTCTCGTTCATCGCCCCCCGAACAAATACGTCCACCGCATGATATGGCACCCAAACATAAAACACACTAGCCAAAACCCCGCCGGTACGGCCAAAAAACTGCTTTGCCAACAGATACATCGCAAGCCCCGAAGCAATCAAAGAAATTGCGAACAATATTTTTGCCGTATCAACAAACTCAAATCCCAAAACCCTTATCCCCTGCCCCACTAAGTAGGGCAGTGGGGGATAAAAATTAAATAGCGGAAAACCAAAACCAAATCCCATATCTGGCACCCACCTACAAGGAAACTGTCCATCCAAAAAGCACTTCTCCATCTGAAGCTGCCTCATCATCTGCAAATCATCATGCATCGAAAAGTAGCCCACGCCAAACAAGTGCCTGGAGGCCAAAACCCCTGAAACCAAAACCAGCAAAAGCGCCCAAAACTCCTTTTTTACAATAAACTTCATATCACTTTCAAAAAATAAAAAGTATCTTGCGGACCGTTCAACGCCTTTTCTCTAGAAAATTCTGTATCACGAATAGCCTTCTTAACAGAATAGACAATCTCAAGACCCATCTGCTCCGGGGTAACATTATCAAGCCTCGAGCTATTCACAACCAAATATGTGCTGTTTCCTGAATTGTAAGACTCTACAAGGCTACTATGAACATCCTTGATAGCCAACCCAACACCTATTACAGTAACGTTTCTTACCCCTTCAAGATACATCTGCAACCCATCAGGCAGTGTTCCAAAAAAACCTTCCGTTCCAACCACAATATGCCTATCAGGGTTATTCCTGGCCTCCTCTTTTATATAATCCGCCACCCAGGCTATACCCGTTCCCGCAGTCCACTCCTCCAAATAACCACTTCGCTCGCTTCTTGGCAAATAAGCTTTTTCTGGGTTTGTCAGTAGCAGATAATCAAACCACACGGCATTCACAACAAACAAAAACAAAACAACATACAAGTACTTTCTGATCTTTTTTAAACCAAATGAGCTCGCGGCCAAAATAAAATAAAAAGGTATTGTATAAAAAATATACCTGGCAGTAAACACTTTTGCATACATGGCGGAGGCACTAACCAAACCCACCGACCACAACACTAACAAGAGAACCTCCCGCCAATTCTTCTTTAAGTTTCCCACTCCCCCAACAAAAATAAAAACCAACACAAACCCCGGGCCCATCATCCACAACCACTCCAGATGTCTATGAAAATGTGGTAAAAATGGGTCTAATGAACTAGATATAATATGACTAATTGGATATACGTAATCTACATTTCGTTGAGCAATAAGATGATAATTCGGTCCTAAACGCAATATGTTTTGCATACCAAAACCTATCACCCAAATCACCACTACATATAATCCCAATTTAATAGAATGAACTAGCCTTTTCTCTCTTCCTTCGGGCAGTTTCGCGAACAAAAGCGCAGAGGGGATCAGCAACAAAAAAAACAATGCAGGAGACTTTGTTAAAAAAGCAAGCCCCAGCAAAAACCCCGTTATCATCGCCATATCAAGCCTTGCATACTTCACTGTCAAAACAGCAAAAATCACAATCCAAACCGCCAGTGACGCAACTAAACCATCTACCAGCGCCATCCTGTCAAAAAACACACTAAAAGGAGAAATTGCCCACAACAAAGAAGAGACTAAGCTGACACACTTGGAACGAAACAGCAGGTACGACAACACAAATACTCCACCCAAACTAACAAGCCCCGCGGCAACCGACACCATCCTACCAATCACAAGCGGATCATCAGCAATGCCAACCAGTACCATCACAATCCACATAAACAAAGGCTGTTTCCCATCCGAAAGCGGTAAAAAACGCAAAGTCGGCTCATTAGCCATAATTTGGGCCCAACGTATATATATAGCCTCATCAGCGAAAACAGGTAAAATAGTTAAATTAATAATTCGAACCAAAAAAGCAACCAGAAAAACTACACAAAATACAACAATCGTTAATTTCCACTCCTGAAATATACTTTTGACTTTTTCGTCCAAAGTACGATCAGGCTTTGACTGAGACATTTGAGTTTTGCGTTCCAGCACCATACTTACCACTTAAATCATTTAACCGTATCTTTATCATATCCCGCAAACCACTGATTGATTCTTTGACGGGATTTTTTCCCACTGCGCCCTCCTCAAAATGCCACTCAACCTCAACTGGGGCTACTTTTAGCTTCAGCTTTCTGGCAATAAACAAAAGCTCAATATCAAACCCGGCAGTAGTAAGTGCCCCCTCTACCCTCTTAGCCTTATTAAACAACTGCATCCTGCCAAAAATATCATCTACAGAACTACGACTAAAAGCTTTAAACCCGCACTGCGTATCGGCATACGGCAACCCCAAAACCACGGCCCTTAATACAGAAAACCCATACGCCATC
>Ga0265297_10002751_pt1 | contig 34309 bp, 43 predicted proteins | sample Munlanlwell13791_FD_192502 | JGI IMG/M metagenome (GOLD analysis project Ga0265297, IMG submission 192502) | Leachate microbial communities from a municipal landfill in Southern Ontario, Canada - Leachate well 137-91 | ecosystem: Engineered > Solid waste > Landfill > Unclassified | place... | reverse complement strand
CTTGTAAAATATGATAGCGGTCATCTTCGTCAATCCATTTCTCATTGACATAAGGTTCACCCCAGTGAATGGAAAGCCGATAAACCCCTTGAACCAACCCATTGTCATATGTGTCATAAATAACGCAACATTGCTGAGGATCATGCTTGAAACCGATGACCATCGGGCTGTTCCAGTTCTGTCCCTGGAACTCTACAAGCACTTCATCATCAACCTTGAAGGCCATTCCGTCACAGTTCATGTAGGAAATGGGGACATCGGAAAGGTTTCTGGTTTGATTGATATCCAGGCCCGTTTCGCTGTTTGATGCGTTTTCGAGAGAAACAGAACAGAAATTCCCCGAAATGGCCGTGATCGTCCCGAATCGGTAGGTTGGCATCCACTTTTGCCAACCCGGTTTCATGGCCAGGTTGTAAAAGGTAGCGGCCGGAGACAAGGAGGGGGTCGGTGCCAGGATACCATCAAAGGCCGGATCCCATGAAGGCCCCCCAGGGTAAATCATGACGGTGCCTCTTTCACCCGGCACTTCGATTGTTCCAACGGTTCCGGTCAAGTCCTCCGAAAAATCAGCACACCACGCAGACACAACGGGGTTGCTCGGTGTGTAGTTTTCCAGGTAGGATTTTTTCTTCTGCAAGGACGTTAGAAGAAGTCGGAACCGGCTTTTTCTTTTCCCTTCTTCGATGGTTTCCAATAGTGCTTCATACCATGCGATCCGATACGACAGCCGAGCAATCTCCAACTGGATGCGGGTAGTTTCCAGAACCACTTCAACTTCATACTGTCCACCGGTTCCCCCGCCCAGGATGATTCCTTTCCCCATGTTACTGACCCGCTATTTCCATGGAACTCATGGAAGGACCGACAAAGATGGAGATCTGCTCCACGGTGATCGTGTCTTCATCATAGGAAGCATAGTCCCCGGGCTTCAGGTAAAGATCCGGGATCGCCGTCCGGAGCCGGGTGATCCCGTTTGTCGTTCTCCTGTAAGTGACGCCGGAAAGGGGGACTGTCTTGGCCTCGCCCCAATCGATGGTCTTGTGACCGGAAAGCACAATGGAGCTGTTCGTCCCGCCTTCGTGGATGTCGATGGTCTCCAGGTCCGTCCGGACGATCTCCTCCCGGTGCATTTCGACCCCTGCAATAAGATAGGCCATGTCTATCACTATATGCCCGTTTGGGCGGTTGCTGATATCGTCCGCCTGGTCCAGCCCCGGGATGGAGACGGAAAGAAAAGTGGGTTCCAGGTTCCGGATCCGGGTTTGAAACGAGGCGATAGGAATCACGACATCCTCGAGACCGTCTTCCGCTCCCGTCAGGGTGCAGAAGTATCTTTTGACCGCCTGGTCCCCGTATAGCCGGAGAAACTCCGTCCAGTTGAAGCCGTCGAAGGAAGCGGAAAGAATTGCGGTATTTTCATTCTCCCTGGAGGCCTCCAGGTTGCCTTGGAATGTTCCCTGGGTCCCTATCCCCGCCGTGATGATATCGGTCAAGGAAAGGGCCTCCATCACCACCTGGAGGCTTATGGAAGGGAGGATCCCCCCCAGGTACTCGGCCTCGGCGGTGAACTCTCCCGAGAGTCCAGCCCCTTCGCCCAGGTCCCCGACCAGGTGGAGGGCGTCGAAGGAGATATCCAGGGCGATCCCTGACGTAATGCCGTATTCTTCCTGTTCTACGAAAAAGGCGACGGCAAGCCCGACGATAGAGGCAACAGACCCTTCGACAAGCTCGGCGGAGAAGGAAGCATCAATCCCCACCTGTGCGATCAAATCCCGGTGCGGACTGTCCCCCTCAAACGAAACGGAGAGACCGGCTGTGTTCTCGATCTCTCCAGTTTTCCCGGTTGCCTGGGTAAACTTCCAGATAGGCATCGGCTATCCTCTACGGGGTATATTCAATGATTAGTTCAGGCTTATAAATGCCGGAGGACACTTCGTATGTGTAATAATCCCGGCAATTCGGAAAAGTCGTTGCATTGTTGCCGAGATAAAGGATCATGGCGTTCCCGCTCGACCATCCAGGCCGGTTTACGATTTCCTGAATAACCGTAGTGAAATCCGGTGATTCATACCATTCATCCTGGGTCCATGTCTCAGGATTCCACTCAACGTATGCCGTGGTCTTGGCCGTGCTGTTGATTTCGGAAGCAGTTGACGGCGCACTTGGATTGTCTTCGTTGACGGCCTTGATCCGGACCGCCACAGCGGCTGACTGAGTTGAATAGGCTTTAAATCGCGCCTTTGCCGATAAAATCGTGACCCCTGGAGGAATGGTAACATTAGGGAAGCGGATGTAGCCGCCTTGGGTTGCAAAGTTCGCCCTGTTTCCGATCTCGACATAATCCCGTTGATTGTAAAGAATACTTGTTGATAGGTGATATCCGTCATCCGTACCCGTGGCTGGATGAGCCGTTATCGTGAAAAGCTGGTTCAACACCTTCACAAAATCGGCAAGGCTCTTTACAATTTGAAGATCCTCGAATCCCATGATTACACCCCTGCGACATAAAAGGAGACATTCCCGGAAGCCGGTGCGGTCGTGATAACGATTTTCAGTCCGGAAGCCCCGAAGGAATTGTCCACGGCGGTCATGTTTCCCACGTACCGGGAGTTGTCCTGGACCCCCGTGTTGGAGATGTCCATCTCGTCGCTCTGCCCGATCAGGCTCCCCGCCGAATCGAAGAACTGGAGCCGCGCCTTGGCCGTACCGTCATTCGCTGAGAAGTCGGCTTTGATGATGACCCGCGCCTTTCCGGTGATGTCAATAGCAGAAGCCGGATAGGCCCCCGTGGAAGTCTGCTCCGCAACTTGGGCCGTTCCGGGAATGGTGATTACCCCGGCACCCGGGGCTACCCGCTCAACGTGCTTCGTTTCCGCGTCTTCGGTGAAGCTGTGGGAAGCAACGGCTTTATCGCTTCCCTCGGCGACTGTTATTTTTCCCGTGGCCATGGTTCATTCCTCCCGTTATGCGACATTCGAAGCCGACACGATGGCGGTGATCTTCAATGTATCCCCGGATTCACAGGGCTTTGCGGAACTGAACTTGGCCGCACAGAGCAGGACTCCGCCCCCGGCTGTGTCGCCCTTAGTATCTCCGTCCGTTCCTCCGCCCACCAGGGCCGCCCCATAGATAGTCTTCGTGTCGTTGATGTTGAACGTGGCCTTGTTCGCCGAGTTGGTCACGGACTGACTCGATGAAGCCGCTTCGTTGAAGGCCACCCGGTTTGCCTCGGTATAGGCGGTGCATTCCGTGTACCCCGGGACGGCGTAGGTCTCATCCCCGTCCGCCGTGAAATCGTCCTCGAAGGGAACGACGTACCAGGTCCCAATCTGTGTGCCTCCGTGGAGGAGGACGTTAAGGAGATGGTCCAGCCCTTCGGCTGTCATGACGTTGGGGTTCTGAAGGCTTTTCCACTTGAGTTTCCCGTCCGGGCCGTAACATTCAACGTCCCAAAGGGATTGCATGAGGAGGGCGGCGAGAAGGTCCTTCCTGAAAGTGATTTCCCCGCCCGACTTCATTCCGATCTTGAGTTGATGGTTCATGGCTTTTTCTCCTTTGCTATGCTGAAAGTTTTTCTTTGATAAGGATCCGGATCCGGACCTTCGCTTCCTCGGCGTTCAGATATTCAATGGTCCCCAGGAAGAGGCCTTCCCGGGTGGATACCATGACCTGGGTATGGTTCCTGGTGAGGTTCCATAGGACGGTCCACCTTTCCGTCTCATACGGGGTCACGATCTCCATGGTCCGGTCTCCGTGAGAGAAGCCGCCGTCATTGATGACGCACCCCCCGTCCAGGGTCTGAATCCTCGAGACCCGCCGGGATCCGCCCAGGGTCTTCGACTCCGGGAGGACCGGAAGGAACACTCCTCCGGATCCGTCCTGTAATGTCGCTGATAAACCAATCATTTCAGCCATGGCTTATATCCCCAGGAGAAATTCCGCTCCGGTGGCGTTCACCCGGACCTGGATCGCCTCCAGGACCTCGAACATGAATCCCTCCAGGTGAGGCTGAAGCCCGGCTCCGTCAATGGTGATGAGGGCGTCCCCCCGCTGAAGGGCATCGATCTTGAGTTGAGTCAGGTCGATCTGCTGTTCCGTCAACTGCTTCTGAAGGTCGAACTGTTGTTGCCTTCGCCGGTTCTCATCATCTATGTACCGCTCAAGGTGCATCTGTTGGCCGATGTCCAGGTTCCCGCCGGCGAGGGTATCCCAAAAGGACGACATGGTTTGACCCGTGCTTTCGATTCCCACGTTCACGGAATTAAACATGGCCTCCCACTTCTTCGTTTCCGATTCAAGGGTGGCCGTGATGACCTGAGCTTGGGCCTTGATCATCTCCTTTTGAAGATCCACTTCTATTTTGTGTTCCTTCGGGAGCTTCGCATCCAGAGTGGCTTTCACTTGATTGATGGATGCTTCGTCCGCCGTTGCCTGGAATTTAACCCCGCCTCCTATCTTCAAGTCCTCGTTGATCTGCGTGCTTGCGTCCAGCATGATCCGCTCTATCTCGGACATATCATCGATAGTGCGCGATTTATCGAGGAGTTCTATTTCTTTCATGCCCTCGGAAATTTTCCGACCCGCATCGACCATATAGTCGAAGACCTCATCGATGTCTTCTTTTGCGGTTGCCGTATCCACGGCCAGGGCGATCAGGTAAGGCCCTGAGCCCAGGAGCGCCAGTTCTCCATGCAGATCACGAGCTTCGTCGGATGCTTCCCCGACAGCTTCAGAGGCATCTTTAGCACCGATGACCATCGTTGAAAAAGGGTCGCCCATGATGTCCAACTGCGACAGGCTATCGTCCAGCGCATCCGCTTTTCCCGTCAGCGCGATGAGTATGGTACCGAAGATGCCCCCGAACTTCTCGATGATCATGGCGTCGGCCAGCCGGTTTCCGGCCGCTCTCTGACTGTTCGCATCCCATTTATTGACGCCCTCCGTCCAGTCAACGAAAAGCTCGATGAGCGGATTGATCCTTTCGATGATTCCGGAGGTGATGTTGGTCAAAGTCGTGATCGTGTCCACGACCTTTTGGATGGCTTTCGCCAAGTCCTCCGGTTTCGTCAGGTCCAGGTCCCCGAAGATCGCCTCGAAGGTTCCCCGGAAGGATCCCTTCAGGTTGTCCAGGGACTCCAGGAGGCCCTCGAAGTCGACCATCTCGAAGGCCTCGGGCATGGCCGCGGCGATTCCCTTGAGGAGGTCCCCGAACTCCGTCCCGTAGGACCGGAGCCTGTCGAAAATGGGTGCGAAAGTGTCGTCCTTGACGAGCTCCTGAAGAGTCGTTTCGATGTCCGTCCCGCCCTGGACGATGTCCTTCGCCGCTTCGAGGAACTCCTTCCCGACTTCTATCCCAAGGTTCTCGAATCCTGTCGCGAACCTTTTCACGGCCACTTCCGCTGTTTCGAGCCTTATCTTGACCTCGTTTGCGGCGGACCCTGCGGCGTTCATGGCGGCCGCCGTCACTTCGGTCGATTTCCCGAGACCGTCAAAGACCTCCACCATCTTTCCCGCCTGGTGGATCCCGACAAGCTGGGAGGCGACGTACATTTTCTGATTCTGGTCCAATCCCTGGAAAGCCACGGATACATCGTGAAGGATGTCTTTCCCGGATCGTAAGGCCCCGTTTGCGTCCTTCTGAGAAACTCCGATGGAATCCAGGGCGTCCCTGACCGGCTTTGAATCATCGATGAGCTTCAATAACCCGGTTTTGAGGGCATTCGCGGCCTCATCGCCGGAGCGGAAGATCTCGATCACGGGGGTCAGAATCCCGGCGGTCTCCTCCATGGAGAAGCCCATTCCCTTCGCAATGGGGGAGAGGGCCGCCATGCCGGTTCCGAGTTCCCGGACATTTGTGGCGTAAGTGTTTGAGACTTCGTTCAGGAGGTCCGTCAGCCGGACGGAATCCTCCGCCGGCGCCTTGAATCCTTTCAAGGAAGCGACGAGGATGTCACTCGCTTCGGCGGCGTCCAGGTCTCCGGCGATGACCAAGTCCAGGGCCGATTTCGTCAGAGTCATCGATTCATTAAGATCGAACCCGGCCTGTTTGAAGTTGGCCATGGACTGCAGAATCTCGGAACTGCTCACCCCATAGGCCTGAGAAAGCTCCAGCGCCTTATTCTGGGCTTCGCCCAGTCGAGCCGATTCGTCACCCAGGACCTTATTCAGATCTGCGGATGCGGCCTCGAAGTCGATGGCCTTGGTGATGGCGTAGGCAAGGCCCCCCAGGGCCAGGGCGGAGATGGCCGCCTCCACCTTCAGGATGTTTTGTCCCAATATGGCGAACGGATGGGCGATGTCCTCTATGACACCCCCGACACGGGTCAGGTTCGTTCCGATCTTCCCGCTTATGTCGGAAACGTTGTCGATCCCGTTGAAGACGATATCGATGACACGCTGCGTATCGGCCATCAAGCGAACCCCTTAGCTCTTTTTGATGTAGGTTCCCCACCCATAGGATCCGAAGAAAAAGACCATGATCGGCACGACGGCATAGGAGACGATCTCCACCAACCGGAGGATGAAGGCCGTCCATTCCTTGTCAAGGGGATAAAGGACAACGGCGGCCAGGATAAGGAAGATGTAAACCCGGGTGAAGTCCTGGGCCAGGAGCCGCCGGGTGATGGAACGGATCTGCCCCTGTTCCTGGTTCGCTTTTTCTGTTTCCAGGACCATTGCGAACCACTCCTTCCGCGCCTGGTCCTTCTCCTGGTCCGTGTAGAAAACGGCATCGATGGCGGAGGCCCCCTGTTTCAGAAGGTCCATTCCCGCCGTGGCGGTGGCAACGGGAGTTGAAAAGATTCCCGTGATGGCTGTCCATATCGACATCAGAACACCTTGTTCCATAGGATTTTGATCCAGTACCAGGGACCCCAAACCGGACGGTCCACCGGCACTTCTATGATTTTTTCCACCACCTTGATTTCCGGTTCGCATGGAGGACAGGGATCCGGATCCGGACATGGAGGGCAAGGGTCACAATCTCGGCACACCGAGAAGGGTTTCCCGCATTTCGGGCAAGTCGGGCAAGGTTCGCACGGAGGACATGGATCCGGATCCGGACACGGCGGACAGGGATCGCATTTGGAGCATCGATCCAGGGGTCCCCCGCACTTCGGACAGGTTGGGCAAACTGGGCAAGGGTCACAGGGCGGACATGGAGGATCTTCCGGGACGGGAGGAGGCTCCGGCAGGGGTTCCGGAACGATCACCGAATCAGGATCCTCCACAGCCGTCACTTCCTGAAACGTAATTTCATATCCCGTCAGACTTTCGGCATCGGTCACTTTCACATACTCCCCTTTCGAAGAATCCCCCTGGATTCCGACGATGAACGGATGTTTCTCCACCGGCTCCACGGCCTTGTAACAGAACCGGATGCTCCCGTCAGGGCGAAGCAAAACGAGAAATTGATTCAAGGGTTTGTTCAGTCCCGCCCATGGAACGTTTTTGTATTGAACGAAAAACTCAGAATTGTTCAGAACCCCACGGGTCCCGTAAAGGATCGTATTCGAGCCTCACCCGGGAGTCGGGTTCAAGTCGCCGAATAGTGGGAACAGCGCATAATCGAACCGCTGCGGCCATATCAGCTTTCCGTCCCTGTCCGTTTCAGGGTAAAGACCGCTTGATCCAGGAAGCATTTCAACTAAACTCAAAACCCCGTTCGCTCCGATGATGACCTTATCAAATACCTTCCCGAAGAAAGGGAACTTGATATACATGGGGCGAAAGTCACTTTGTCCTTCATCCGTCAGTTTCACAGAGTTCCCGGTGGCAATTTCCTCATACGCTTTCTGTATTTTCGCAAACTGGTACATGGTTCACTCCTTTCCCTCGGGGATCCGCTCGAAATGGCCCAGGTCTCTGAACCGTTCATCCTTGATCTGTGTGTTCCTGTTCCAGTCTCCACCCCACCGGATCGGGATCCCCAGGCAGTGGGCAATCCCTTTCACGATCCCGGCGAAATAACAGATTCTTTCAAAGTCATGCTCGTCATAGGGCCAGGGATAGGCGTCCACGGCATCCGAAGGGATCCGGTTGTGTTTCCCTTCGGGCCATGGCTTCTCTGATTTTCCATTCTGGAAAGCCTCATCCTGTTCATTCTTCCCCCGATGGCCGCAGTTGATGGAATGGTCTATGACCTTCAGGACCTCCCGGAAAAGCCTCCGGAGGTCGAAATGGCAGGTGGAGAGACGTTCCTCCGAGGATTTGGAATATGCGTTCATATTTCCGGGTCCTCCTCCCGCCTCATCTCCACCCCGTACTTTCGGGCCAGCATCCCGAGGATCGTCTTGACCCCCTGGAGCTGACGGCACAGGTCATTCATGATGGCCTGATTTTCCTTCATGAGGGTTTCCAGAGTCTGGAACCGGGCGTTCCCTGAAATCAGGTGGTCATCGATCCTTCGGCAGTATTCCTGGAAGGTGTCCCGGGAAACCTTGTCATCCAGTTTCCGGAGGAGATAGCCAACGGTAAGACCGAAGAGGCCGACAACGGCCAGGACTCCAGCGAATACTTCCACCCAACTCATGGTCATGTTCTGTCCCTCCGTTGGCTGAGATATTTCCCCCACAACTCAATCTCCAGGTTTGTAAGGAACCCATGGGGGAAGAGGTCCGCCCTCACTTCAAAGAGAAACCGCCTGTGGTGATGACAGAGGGCGAGGGCCGCCTGAACGTCCGGTCTCCGCCACAGGCTCGCTATTTTCCCGGTTCCGCACCTTGGAGCGTGAGGGTGAGGATCCGGTTCGTTATATGCGTCAAGGTGTTCCCGAAATTCTCGCCGATCTTCACGGCGATCTCTTTCGTCACCTTCGGCTCCACCGATCCGAGGCAGAGCGTCTCCAGGCGGCGGACATACTCCGTGGGGGTCTTCCCGGGGAGCGTCATCACCAACTCCTTCACAGCGTCCACCCGTTCCTTCCGGTCTCCGGACATAATCGCTTCAAGGGCCTCGTTCTTCCGGGAGTTGCGCTCCATGGCCTCAGCGACAATGAAGATCTCCATGCCCGTGAGGTTCCGGATCTTCCAGACGGGTTCTTCGCCCTCTTCGAAAAAAGACTTCAGTTCCGGGACGGGGATTTCCTCTTCCCGGAACTGAAAGTTTGCCGATTGAAATTTATCCAGGTCAAAGCTCATGGATCCCCCTTTTAGCTTGAGAACTCGACACTCGCTTCTTCCGCCGAGACGGTCACGGCGGCCTGGATCTGATCGCCGGCGGGATAACTCCTCTTGATCCCGAGCTTGCCCTGGGTGAGGACGTAGGGAGCTTTGTTCTCATCCGGGAAAAACTTCAGCGTGAGGATCTGGTTTTTCTCCGAGACGATGAGGTCCTGAATGGCGTCATCCAGGAGGGCCGTGAATCCGCCCTGGCCGATGCTCTCCGTCACGGAAGCGATAGCTCCCCGGTAGTATTCCTTCGAGGAAACTCCGTGAGACGTTTCCACGGGGACAAAATCGAAGATCCTCCCCAGGTCCTGGAAGGCCGGAGCGTAATACTGGATAAACACTCCCTTGGGAATGGCTCCGGTGTGGCTCTTGGGAAGTGCGGCGGCGAACTCCACATAGGCGTTCTTCTTTGCCGACACGGAAGCTTGGAGTCCGTCCCCCAGGTTCTTCACGGCAAAGATCGGGTAATTTGACCGCTCTACATGGTCCCCGTCATTCTGGAAGATTTCCGAAGCGGCGACAACAGCGGATGTATCGCTCGTAAACCGGACCTGACCTATTTCGATGGATCCCACGGGGATCAGAGGAGGCCCCCCGGCGGCGTCCCTCGTTTCCGAGAAGGTGGACCCGGATCCGTCCGTTCCTTCCACAACCGTGATAGCTCCCGCATCATTGATGGTGATGGAACAGACTTTTGCGACAGCGGTGGCCGGTCTGACGGCTGTGGCGGTTCCCGCCGATATGCTGGTCAGCACCCCGGCCAGGTAACAGGTGAACCCGGCAACCGTGACCTTGTTGGCATCGGCGTGGGGAGAAAGGAGATTTCTCCCGGAGACGATCCCGTCGGGCCGTACATCGGGAGCAAACCCGCTCTTCCCCGAAAAGATGGATCCACCGGAGATGTTGAAGACCGTCTGGTCCCCGGAGTCGGTCATGGCGGCGAAGGAGTGAAGCGTCCTCCCCCCCTCTATCTGAAGTTTTGCGTTCTTGGCGGTAGGCATGGCTTATTCCTCCTGAAAAAGGTTTATTCTTCTATTTCCCCGGCCTTGGATCCGGACAGGCCCACCGTCTCGCTGATCTCGCCTTCGGGTTCGTACTCGGTTTCCCCGAGATCCGTTTCATAGGTGACGGCGAAATCGGCATAGGCCCCGACAGCGACTTGACCTTCCTCCGGGTAGGTTTCCGTTCCCCCTTCCCGATAGTAAATATCGGTGACAAGCTCGGGATCCCGGGTCCAGGTCTTGGCCATGACGCACTTGATCAGGTCCCCCAGGATCCGCTCCGAGACTTCAGAAGGGTTCTCGGATCCGAACAATGCCAGACCCTCCACCCGGAGCATCATGGAACATTGCGTGATCCCATAGATCTCTTTCGCTGTCTCCGGCCCGGGCCACAGGACGGAAACAGGAAGCTCATTATCGTCGATGGATCTTCTCGCCCGGATCACCTTCGTACCCAGGTCCGTTCCATACCCGTTCAAAGTGGTGATCACAGACAACCTGGTCATGAATTGACGGATGATCTTTTCCCGGACGGTCAGGCTCATCTCGTCATCCTCGCCGTCCTCCCGTTGTTCTCCAGAAGAACTTCCTTGATCGTGAAAGTATCGTCTCCGATTTCGAGGGAGTCCCCCCGGTTCGGTTCCCGGCCCAGGTCCTCCAGGAGGGCCTTCACCGAGGTCACCGTGGCGAGAACCTCGGCGTCGTACCCTGAAGGCTGAAGGACGGTGCTTTTCTGGATAATAAGTTTCAGGGTCACGGGTTCCCCTCCGGACGGGGTGTAAACGGCGACTTTCACGCTATCGCTTTTCTGATAGAGTCCCGTCAGGATGGCCCGAAAAGCCTGAACAAACAAATCCGCCATGGATCCCCCTCTTAGGTGTGGATGTTGGAAAAGAGGTAAATACAGGCGGCGGCAATGTCGCTCACCACGGTTCCGGAGTCGTTGTAAGACCGCATGTAGGCCTCATCGACATGATGGCGGACCCGGTAAATGTCGCTCCGGACGCCTTCGTCCCGGTACTCCTCCACAATGGGATTCGTGGGGCTGTCTTCGGTCCACAAGAAGGTTCTCCCGATACAGGGTTCGGAAAGGTCCTCGCCGCTTCCGATCTTCACCAGGGCGGCGTACTCGGAGGACCAGACATCGGCGATGGAAGCGGTTTTGTTCTTCTTGGCCGAGTTGTAAACGGATCCCCCGATCATGACCCGGGGAACATTGAACACGGCGGCGAGTTGGTCGCTCGACATTCTGTTCAGGTCTATCCCTGGGAAGGTGTACTTCAGCCGGTCCACGACCTGAGCACAGTTTTTGAGGTCCTGGAACGTCTCATAGGCGATGACCAGGGCGTCCGGAAGCATCCCGCATTGAAGCCGGAAGGCGGATATCCCGTCCCTGACATCGGTAATAGGCGTGGCCGTGGCCGATGTGTCCCATTCAGTAGTGACTCCGGTAGCCGAAAAGGTGACGGCGTTGAAGATTTTGTCGGCGATCCGCTTTTCCTGGTTCCGGAGGATATGATTCAAGGCCCGTTTCGTGGCGATGAAATCGGCCATGCCGGGGGCCTCCATATCGAAAAGGCTCCGTTCGGAGTCATCAATGGGCTCTTCCCACCCCTTTTCAACGGTGGAGAATTTCCCCCGCTCGTAAACCCAATCTCCCCGGTTGTAATTTCCCCGGGGAGCACGGGAAACGTCAGGGATATTGAGAAGGGCTTCCTTCGGGATCACCGGGTAAGAGGCGGACTGCTTGGGGGTCCGGAAGATCGGCATGATCTCCAGGCCGATATACCCCATGGTGGCCCCCTCCAAATACTCAAAGACCGCCATACCCAGGTCGGGCCGGTAAACTGCGGCGTTGGTGGCTGTTCTCATGATATGTTACCTCCTGTCATTCGTTGTTCTTTAGGCGGTGAGGAGCTTCTTCTGGTACTCGATCCACGCCGCAAGCATGATCACGTCATCCGTCCCGAGGGTTGCGTCCTTCGGCTTGATGGTGAGTTCAATCGCCGCCGGGTAAGCCGTGAGATCCGCCAGGGCCAGGGTGAGGGTCACTTCCTGGATCGATTTCGTCGTGGCGTCTCCGGTCATAGCTGAGGAATCCCCGCCGAAGTCGTCGTCCGCATCATAGGCGGCCCCGACATCGTTGTTGTAGGCGGCAACGGTGAACTTGGTCGCATCCCCTACAGTCGCTCCGACTTTGGCCGCCAGGATATGAAGCACCATATTGGCGGTGACATCGGCATCGGGCGGGACGATCACCTTGGTTCCAACCGCTCCCGGTGTGGCATGGTTGTTCCAGCGGATTCCAAGACCCTTCGCCGTGACACAGAAGCCGGGGACATCCGAGTCCCCATCGGAGAAGGCGGCAAGGGCCGCTCCCGCATCGGTGATGTTCGGCATGGGAATGTTGATGATCCCCTTCGCCGTGAGAAGGCTCTGATAGAGTTCCGCCAGGGCCGCTTCAACGGTGGCCTGGTCCGTGAATCCACCGGAGTCGTCAATGGAGACCAGGGCGGCGGTGGTGGGTTTCACGTTATACAAGCCGACTTCGATGAAGGCGTTATCCTCCCCGGCTTCCAGGGCTACGGCCTGGGCGGATCCGGAGGAGGCATCGGAGAGACGCCCATCAGCCGCTCCGTACAGGACCGTTCCCCGGGCGATTGCCGAGTCAACGAGACATTCGACTTCGAATGTCCCGGAAGAGTTTCTCAGCTTGATAGCCACCGGCTGGCCGTCCAGGACGGCGTATTCGGTGACGCCGATGAAGTCTTCCCCGGCATCGGCATAAACGACTTCCGGGGGGGTCGTAACCGTCCCGGATTCGATCTTCACTCTCCGCCGGGCGGCGAGGTCCTCCCCTGCGGTAAACGTCTTGATTCCATTGTTCCAGGTCATGGCAGTTTCCTCCTTTGCCCGGGGTTTATGCGTTCATTTTCTGGATATAGGCCTTGTGAGCCTCGGGATGACTTTTCATGACGGCTTTCATGGCCGCCGTCTTCTTGACCTTGTGGGCCAGGGCGTATTCCTCGACAAGCACCATGAAGTCCTTGTCTCCCTGGGTGGCCGGTGGATGTCCAGCTCCGGGGTTATCCGCCCCGGACCTTTTCAGGCCTTCGAGGATCTCCGCTTTCAGGGAGTCCTCCCGGGATTTGCCCTTAACAGGCCCCAGGGCCTCCATAACGGCTTTGAAGGCTTCGGGTGTGATTCCCTGTTCTGCAATAGCCCGGAGCTTTTTCCCGGTCTCCTCCCCGCTTTGGATGGATACGAGGCCGAGGATCCTTTCCCGTTCCGTTTTGGTGGCCTCCATCCTGGTCTTTTCCAGGTCAATGGATCTCGCCCCCTCTTCCCGGAGGGCCTGGGCGAAGTCCGGATAGGCCGCCGCCAGAGCCTCCACCGTCACAAACATTGTTTCCTTGCTCATTTGAAACTCCTTTCCCGGAGACCTTCCCCCGGCGATATTGAATTTATTCTTCGGGTTTTGCTCTTCGACCAGGGCTTGGGCGGCCCCGATAGCTTCCTTGAGGTTCCCCGTTCTATCCGCCAGCCCCGCTTCCACGGCCTGGGACCCGATAAAGATCCGTCCTTCAGCCATTGCCTCGATGACGGTTCCGGGATCCGCTTGCCGGTTTCGGGCCACGGCATTGACGAAAAGAGTGTAGTAGTAGTCCAACTGCTCTTCGAACACGGCCCGGGCCTCCCGGGTGAGCGGTTCGGAGTCGTTCCCGAGGGCCTTATATTTACCGGCGGAAAGATAGGTCCGCTTCATCCCCTGTTGCCGGTCCTGTTCCGAGAAGTCGTAATGGACCATGAGAACGCCGATGCTCCCCGCCTGGGCGGTCTCCTCGATGATCACGGAGCTTGCGGCACTCCCGATCCAGTAGGCCGCACTTGTGATCATCCCGTTCCCGAAGGCCACAACAGGCTTGGAGGAATTGAAGATCAAATCTCCCAGGGTCTCGATGCCGCTCACCGTCCCCCCGGGGGAGTCTATTGACAGGACAACGGCGGAAACTTCCGGGTCCTCCAGGGCGGCGGCGAAGGACCTGGTGATTCCTTCGATGGATGTTCCGCCGAAGATTAACGACCATATCGTTTCCCGTTTCATGATCGGCCCGGCGACAGGAATCACAGCCACCCCGTTCTGGATCCGATAGGGTTTCGATTCCCCGGATCCTCGAGACAGGAGGCTTGCCGCCCCGATGGACAGCCCCTTCAGTTCCTGGGTGTCCCCGTATCTCCGGATAAGGCCGTCCAGGACCTCGGGCTGTATGCTCCAGACGCTCCCCTGGGGAAAGTCCGTCAGTTCCATGATTCGCTCCTATGATTGATCCAGGCCGTCACCGGCGTTTTCCATATCGTCAACAACGGGATCCCCGTCCCCGGGATCCTCCTCGGCTTCATCGTCAATATCGGCCTCCGAAATGTTCAGGCCGCCGGTGGTCAGGCCCCGCTCCCTCATCATGTCTTCCTCTTCCTGGAGTTGATCGAAGGTGGACCGGATATCCCCGCCCCGCTCGGCGATGGACTCCGCCCTGGTCTTGAGGTTGTGTTGGATCGCCAGGATATCGGCCTTGACCGCCTTGATCGGTTCGATGTCTCCCTTCGGAGATCCCCGCCACTCGGCTTTCGTGACGGCGTACATATTCGTGTAAAAGTCCTCGACATCCAGGTCTCCCCGAAGCCAGGCCTCTTCCATGAGCATCGTGTAAATCCGCTGGCAAAGCTCTTGCCCTAACCAGGTCCTCCGGTGCATGAACACCCGCCAGGCGTCCAACATGGCGGACCGGAACCCGGCGAAGTTGGTCCCCTCGACATCCTTGAAGAGGACCGGATAAGGGATGTTCAGGGCCATGGAGATTGCCTTTTTTATGACTTTCGTGAACGGCTCGAAGGTGGATCCCGGACGGCTTGCCGCTATGGGATAAGGCTTTTCCCCCGGGTTTCCGTACATGATCATTCCGGGGACCATCTCCTGGTAGCGGGTAGTCTTCTCCGTCCCGTCATGACCCATTTTAATTTCACTGAACGCGGCTAAATTGTTCCCCACTTCAAAGGGGTCCGTCACCTTGGATTCGATGAATATGGCGAAAGCCGCCGTGACGATGTTACTCACCAGCTCGGCGTCCAGGTAATCGTTCAGGTCCCGGAAGAACTTCATGGCCGGGGCGAAAAAGGGGATCCCCCGGACCTGTTCCGGTTCGAGGACGAGGAAGTCGTGAATGACGTTCCACCGGTGGCCCCTCTTCGCCGGGATCCGGACGAAGTTGGCTGAAGTGTCGGGAAGGATGTCCCCGAAGGCCCGGGGTTCCGTCTTCTTTATCCAATAAGCTACGGGTTCCCCGTATCGCCCGAGTTCGATCCCGTCCCGGATGGACGGGGCGTTCATCTTGTCCACCGGGGTTTTAAGACGAAGCGGGTGGATCACCTGACAGGCCAGGCAGTAGGGCCGGGTGCTGTCATCGATCATGTGATTGAGGACGATATACTCGCCAAAGGTGATGATGTTTCGCATGGCGAGAAATTGGATCTCCCCGAAGTTCATCCTCCCGCCGGCATCGGCCCATGGAGACCACGACAGGTAAACCCGCTTTTGCTGTGATTGGATCCGCCTGGTCTCCTCTTTCGTGAGGTCCAGCGTGTCCGGGTCCAGGGTGGGGTGAGGCACAAGGCCCGAACCGATGACGGTGGTGGCGAAGCTGTCGACAACCCCCGAGGCGTGGGGATCGTTATTCGTGAGGTCAACGGACCGCTCGACAATCCGTTCCCGCTCCAGGGCCTCTTGTCCCCTGGAAATGAGCCGCCTGGGAATCCAGTTTTTCATGGACCCCGCCCGTTTCGAGGCGGACCGGCTTATTCCGTAGGATGGCGAGGGAGGAAGAGGGTTGTTGTCCGCCCCGTAAAGGAGAGGCTTTTTCAGGGAGGCGGCGATGTAATTGACGGCTTTCGTGAAGATCTCCGACTGAGTGGCGTTCATCAGTAGTCCCTCCCACGCAAACCTATGTTGAAAGCCGGGTGCCTGGTGGACCCGCCCAGGGACTTCACCATGCCATTCCAGAATTTGATTTGCCCGAGAATTTTATCGGAATCGGCAAGGGTTAACCTTTCTTCGCCCATTTGGTAGCTCTGACCCTGGGCGACGGCCGTGTTCGCCGCCAGCCATGCCGTCAACTGATCATTGGCTTGCGTGAGTGTGATTCCAGCCATTTGCACCCCATATATAGCGGTCCTTTGATATGGGACCACCATATCATGGGTTTTTAGACGGCCTTTTTGGATCACGGGTCTTTGGGGGGTTATTGGGGGGTTATTGGGGGGTCTTTGGGGGGTTATTGGGGGGTTATTTTACTTGACAAGGGTTTTAGATGTCATCTGGAATCTGGTTAAGGATGCTTTTCATGGACACCCTGGTGTAAATGCGGAAGTACTCATCGATGTTGTCCGCATGGGCGATCCATCGCTTATCCTCATATCGCGCCGGAAGGCCGCGTTCCACGTATTTTTTGAAGAGATACTCCGTACATGCCTCACCTGTAACATGCTCGATGTAATCAATGATGATGGCCTTGCTCACGAGAACCCGGACAACACGATAATTTTTCACCGATCCAGCCATGACGGTCTCCTGTAGGATAATCTTGACGATTCCGTTCCCGGATCCGGTCTGTCCTTGGTCAGGTTCGGGGTATGGGAAACATCTTTTTTCGCCGCGATATAAGGCACGAGCATCTGAAGAGACGGGATCCATTCGGGATCGGCGCAGGCGGCGGCCAGGACCTCGCAGTCCAAAAGATGATTGTCTTTGGCAAAGGCTTTCCATTTGCGTTTTCCGGATCGTTTTTCACGTACCAGCTGCTCGGCGAGAATTTGCTTTGCATAGTCTGATTTCGTTTCCTTGTGAAGATGAAATGTTTGGCTTTCTCCTTCGTTTCTTTCTAATCGCCAGTGCAAGATGTACTTGAAGGACGAGGTATCGATAAGCCGAAGATCGAGGCCCCCGGGAATTGATCTGTTTGTGCTGGGATATTTGTCTATCTGAGACACTTTTATCCTCCTAATTTGAGGCCTTGACGCTCCTTTTGTCCCAAAGACAATATTATTGCCGTTTTTCCGCAGCCACTGATAGACCTCTTCCGTCCTGGATATCGCTGATTCCTCGTCTTTCCCGCCTCCGGTATCGATGGCCGCCCGCCATATCCCCAGGGTCGCGCCTTCTTTCCCCTGCATGGGATAACGTGTCTTGAAAAGCAGGGACTCCAAATCATCCCATGAAGACAAATAACCATATTGGATAAGCCAGCTGGTCAGGTCCGCCGCCCAAGCCCTGACGACGAACCAGAATCCGCGATGCTGCATATCGATCCCACAGGTGAGGGCCAGGGCCCCTTCTGGTATAATTCCGGGGGCCAGGTCCGTCCTCAGTCGGAGAATCTGGCCCTCCTCTTTCTCTTCCACGGTCTCGCGCCACGGTTCTGCTTTGTGCTGAGTGATAAATATCTGGTGTTTGCCGGGATCGTCCTTACCTCGCAAAAAGGCAGCCGCCGGTTCAGACATGGACAGAAAAGGAGAATACCAGGACGGAAGATGGAAAGCGACGGCCAGCGGTCGTTCTAATGGTTTGTCGGCTTTCCATATACCGAGACGGACGGCGGTGTTACGCATGGCATCGGTCCACAGCATGCCGCATGTGTTACATGCATACCTGGCATGTCTTTCCCGAACCATGCGCCTGGGTTCCCGAACGTCCTTCGGCCAGGTAATGTTTTCCCAAACCATCCGCTGGTATTCTCCGCAAACCGGACAGGGTACATGATAGCGCCGGACCTCGTCCGCCTCTTTTTCCATAAGTTGGTTGATAATGCCCGTGTCATCCGTGGGAGTAGATAAGTATAGAATTTTCTTTGTGTGAGGATACGCGTTCGTTCTCACTTCCGCCAAGGCGATCGGATCCACTTCCCGGCCGGCTGCTTCCGGCCATTTGTCCGTTTCGTCCATGAACAAGTAACGGACGGATTCGGATGAAAGTTCGGCGGCTGATGTCGCCCAGGCCATCATTAGATCCATCCCGTTCCGAAAGTTGATGTGATAGGACGTTGTATCAAAAGACCTCAGAGACAGCATGGATGACAACCTGGGGGAATTCCTGATCATGGGGATGATCCGCCGCCGGCTGATTCGTTTCGTAACGCGTTCATCCGGCATGACATACATCGCCGGGCCGGGATCCTGGTCTATGGCATATCCCAAGCAGTTGAAGGCCACCTGGGTCTTCCCGGTCTGCGGCGCGAAGCACAGAATGATCTTCCGGATCCACGGAATGTTCCAGCAATCCATGGGTTCTCTTAAATACGGCGTGACATGGTTTCTCCATTTTCCCGGCGCCGGACCGCGTTCGACCACACGGTGCCGTTCCGCCCATTCGCTGACGGTTAATTTTTCACGGCGGCGGAACACCAGACGTTCGCCAGAAGTGAAAATGATCTGATGAATATTTTGCGCTTGAGAGGTTGCCGGTAAATTCATCATCAAATCATAACCGTTTTATGGAAGGGTCGTTCCGTCTCATGGAATGACTATTCCGTTTCATCATCCTCATCTTTTTCGTCGGCGTCGTCATCGGAATCCTCCAGGATCTTCCCGGTGACCGGCTCAACCTTAAACACATGATCGCCGGAATATCGATCCAACCAATCTTCCGCCTGAGAAAGACAAAAGTCGATCAGATCAGGGGCCTTCTGTGGGTCTCCGGACACCATCTGGATAATCGCTTCAGCCTGTCCCCGGAAGAAGTTTTCAATATCGCTCTTAAATATAATTGCTCTTGTTGCAAGCTCACTTTCCAAGGCGGTGCGCTCAACATACTCGCCTTTAATGATCTTCGTTTTGACATCCCAATGGATGGCTTTGGAGCGAATAATGTCCGTTTCAGCCTGTGCCCGTTGCTCCTGGAGCTTGTCCAGGATCTCGCTGGTCCGCCGGCCATCCTTCTGTTTCAGAAATGTCGAAGCGTATTTGTCAAGATCCCTCGTGGATATGGTTCCGTCTTCGAGGATCCGGATCCGGCCGTCCTTGTGATGCTGGTAAAGCGTGGATTTCGAGACACGCCAGCCCTGCCGATGCAAATAATCGTGCGCTTTCAGAAGATTCGGCAGATTGGCTCCCTGGGTCATATCGATACCATTTCTGCCTGGACCGCGATGGCGCGGATCTTCCGTCGGAGGATCCGTATCGTTTCGGTGTGATAACCCATGCGGTCGGCGATCCGCCGGTTCGTCCACCCGCACCCCATGAATATTGCAAGAAGAACTATTTCACGGTAATCCATGTGCCAGCCGCTCAACGCGGTGCCTGTCAACCCGGAGAAGAACTTCCCGCAGACGGAGCACTGCACCCTCTTCCCCTGCCAGTAATTTTGTAGGGTGTATTCCGCCATGGTTTCACCGCATGCAGGACAGGCGGGCCCGGCGGGATGGAAAAGGGTCAGGAGGAACCGGCGGCAGGAATCGGCGTCGAGAAACGAGGGGTTCACGCTATCGAAGATGACCGAGGACAAGGCCGCCGTATTTTTGGTGCTTTCCATTTTTCCACCTAATTTCCAATCGAACATTAGAGAAAAGACGGGGTTCGAATTACCCGTATACGGCCCTTTCTTAGGAAGGACCCGCGTTTATTTTTTCGTGGAGATCGCATCATCGAAAGCCTGATAAAATTCGTTCTCCCATACTTTGTCGGCCGTCGTCTGTCCGACCCCGTGAAAATCGAATCGTTTTTTATATCTGGTACTCCGAACAAAAATGAGTACGGGCTTGATGGCCGTACCCCAGGCGAAACCCGTCCTCTGGTAAATACCGGGGTAGATATGTTTACCGGGTGGTATTGCGAAGTAGGCAAAGCCACGGGTGGTCTTCTTCCCTTTGGCCAGCTTCTTGATCTTCTGGCCGGTCATGTTCGCCCGGTATCCCTGTTCTCCGAAGCCCTGGAAATAGGAGATGAGTTGAACTATTTGTCCCTTGTCCATATTGCCGTACCGGTCCATTTTCGCGCCACTGCCGGGAACGGCGTAGTATCCCCTCGGGAGAACACCGGCGTATTGTAGAGCTTTCTCGAACCGTTTCAGTTGTCTTTCTCCCCCATGGACCTGAGGCCACAGAAAATCGGCGGCGGCAGTTCCTTTACCGGCCTGGAGTTTATCCTTCAGCCATACCCGCGCCGTAAGGTTTGATTTACTGGCCGTTTTCACGTAGACGCCTCCAAGAGTGTAAGGCGTCGGACGATCGAAGACCTTCCGCATCTCGTCCACTTCCGCTCCCTTGACCGCTACCGCCGTCTTGGAGAGGGTTCTGGCCAGAATATAGGGTGCCTGGCCCTGAACCTCTTTTGCGATTTTAACGGCCTCATCGAGTCCACGGAGTTCTATTTTCATTTGTTCACCCTCCTGCTATGTTCAAATCAGATGAAGACAGGGCCAGCAGGTTATGTTCCAGCAGGTAGCGCAGATCCGGCAACGCCTCTTCGAATAGAGAGATGGCGTTACTGGCTATTTTCCAGCGGTCTTCCGGCTCCCGCTTCAGCCCTGGCGAGAATTGAATGCAGGGTCTCCCGCATTGCCGTTTCAGTACGAGCCGGATCCCCTGATCCGCATGCTGTTTGAGATACAGCGACAAACGCATGACAGGAGCGCTGTCCTTCCAGTTGTTGAACATGAGGCGCCTGGCCACGTCATCTTTTGAATCTTTCGGCGTCTCAATCTCGATGATTCCAGATGATTGGCTCTGTAATGCGGAGTCCGATCCCACAGGCTGATATTTTTCGAGAAGCTTTCCGATCATCGAGGCCTCCATGACGTTATTCACTGAAACCCGCGTCATTACTCGCCTGGTCCAGGTGGTCCAGGTGGTCCAGGCGGATGGTCCAAGCCAAAACCATTGCTATCATTGGCCTGGTCCAGGTGGTCCAAGTGTTTTTTATAAAAACAAATATGTAATGAAAATTTACGACGTGCGCGCGCACACGCACATGCGCGCATGTGCAATATGTTGAATTCCGCTTGGACCACCTGGACCACCTTAAACAAGTCCACGAAATAACTTTATTAAAACGGTCCAAGTTAAAGTAACCTTGCATGGACCACCTGGACCACCCTTGGACCCATTGACTTTTTTTACCTTTTGGGTGGTCTTTCAGGCCAGTCTCAGAGGGGAAAGAGGGGGGCGCGGGGCGGTCGATCATGAAATCCTCCGGTTCCTTTTTCGGCTCTGAAAAGCAATTTCGTTCCGACGGCGGTTTCGTGCGACCCGCTTGGCAGTTGCCCTTATCGCAGAAGAACACGGGGCCTTCGTCTGAACGCTCTTTCGACTTTCTTGCATATATTCCAGGAACTTCTTCAGCCATGATGACTTAAATTCCATAATATCTCCAAGGCATATCGTCATGCGTCCGGCAATCGAGGAAGCGGCCCGCTTTGTTGCGGCCAACGCGGTAGGCCCAATTACGGTAAAATGGATATGGGGGTATTACGCCAGGGTTCCAACAATATGCCCTTGTGAATGGAGGATACATTTCATCTAATGGAGAAGATTTATCCTTCGTGATCCACTCCCCCCATTGCTTAAACAGGAACGGCACCCCGACCGCCGAGCATTGATCCCTCACAGACCGTACCCAATCCGGGTGCATAGGCCTTGCCTTCGGGCCAGTTTCGCCACCAAGGATGACGGCGTTGATTCTGCCATCACACCACCACTCGGGATCAGCGTCATCAAGGTCTATCGGCCCGAGCATCGGTTCGATAGAAATGAATTTATTCCCCGGAACTGACATGCTCCATCCTGATAGCTCGTTGTATGCCTCTTCCTGATTGCAGACGGTGAGGCCGTGCCATATATTCCGAGTAACATTGAACTTGCTATGTTTTGTTGCATGGAAGCGAATCATCTCTTGCGGACGTTTTGTAAGAACCAAGAACGCATGCAAGGGTAAATCTGGATACAGTTGACCCTTGCGACCACCATACATTCCTCGCGGCGCGCCATGCCGGGCCATGATCTCGTATGCCCTTACTCTGAACTCATCCGGAACATCTCCATGGAACAGGTCATTCCAGACGCAATAAACTGTCGGCTTCTTCCGGCGTGTGGGGATTTCGAGGCGGTCATGGCGCGGGACAACGGCACCTGTGAACCTTCCGTTTTCATCGGTCAGAACGCTATTAGTATGCCCAGGCTCTCCCTCCCGGATGAATCTGTGCGCCCAAGACGCCGCCCAACAATGATCGCATCCCGGTGAACACGGGGTGCAACCATCAACTAAACTCCATGCACGATCCCAATACTTCATTGCACAGATCCCTTTAATCTTTCCTGAATCTCGCCCTAATCCGGGCGAGCCGCTCCAGTTCCTCCCGGGACGGCTCGTAGGCCTCGCAGGTATGGTCCAGGCGGACCCGGTAGCGGATTGACTCATGCAGTCCCATGACCCCGCATCTGGGCTCGACAAGTAACCGCCCCAAGGGGATCCCTTTCACGACATAATCCGGGACGAAATGAGTACAGACCCGGCACCATCGCAGTTCCGACGTGGAGCCTTTCCGATACCGGAGTTTATCCTTCTTTTCGAGTCTCGGCTGTGCCCCCATCTTGCGTCCTCCTTTAGTCCGCAAATCCCACCTGCCGGTTAGGAAGCAGGGGGCGGATGAGATCGTTTAAATTTGACGGACGAAACATTGCTCATCTTCGTTTTTCCAGCACGGACGGCGCTCATCTCTTCAGGCGATCTGCCGATTCCTTTTCGCTTGGGATTCTTTCCCATGCGGTAGGGGTGACAGAGGCAATCCATTGTTTGGCAATCCTTTACGAAATCGGCATGATTTCCCATGCAGAGAAGGCAAAACTTCCGGATCGCCTTCACGGACGGTCTTCCTTTGCCCAGGCGGTAAGGATGGAAAGGGCAGGCATGATATTTAGGGTCATTCGCGTCACAGGCCCAAACGTCCGTATAACCGCCTCCGACACAGTGGAGACAGTATGAACGTATCGCTTTCCCGGGCGTCATGTATGCTGAAAGTTCCTCCACGCTATTGCCTCTCCGTTTGATTGCTTTTTCTCTCCTTTATGACGATCACGACGGCCGCCAGGTAGTTGATCGCTCCCAGGAGGTCTTCGATGGCCCTGTCCGGGTCCAGGCGGAGGGCTTCCTTTGCCTTTTTTCTGGCCTGGCCGACGGGATAGGCAAAGCCCAGGTCCCGGGCCTCCTGGCAGATGTCTTGTTCATGGAATCCCTTGCCGCCCTCCGCATGCCGCTCACGTCCCTTGCCGAATTGCGCCTGGTTCAGGGCCTCCTGCAGCACATCGAACAGCAACTCATAGCCCTCAGCAACTTCAGCGGGATAGGCGTTGACCATCACATGGGTTGAAGTTTTCATTTCACGGTCCTTATCGAGTGTCTTCATTCCGGCATGGCGATCCAGGATATGACCCATTCTCTGGATCCGCTGTGGCCTCCTCGTCTGCGATCGCAAACATATCGTGGATCAACCCTGTTTTTTTATCCGTAAAATGAACGGGGTTCAGCCGGAATAGACCGCCACCGGCATAATTGCAGGGTCCTCCAGTCTTATCGAAAATCTCCTTATTGGTTCCGAGGCTGCGCCCAACGCAAGAGAATGCTATCTGCCCGCATGATGCCCCGGAATCAGTCCAGTCCTGCGCCGATGCGACATATCCACAAGACGGACATTTAAATTTCCACTTCATTCTATCTGCCCCGTATAGCCTTTCGCCAGTCTGTGTCCATTCTGAAATCGTCATCACTATTCTCCGGTGGCGGGAGGATCGCTTGACAGGGCGATCCCCGATATGACCCGTTCCCTGGATCCGCTGTTCCGGGGGCGGATCTGCTTCAGGTTGTTCACGGCCACATACAGTTCCCGGAAGAAATTCTCCCGGTTCATGATCTGATAGCCGTTTTCTCCGCAGTATTTCCGGTACTCGGTGTAAAGAGTCTGTTTCGCCGTCTCGAAATGATCGCCGATAGCGCATTGATCCTGGACGAAGCAGAGAACGGGGTTGTTCACCCGTCGATACTCCATGAGCAGCTCGCGGGTTTCATCGCATTCCGTGAATTTCCCCTGGGTGACCAGCCGGTGGAGGCCCACGATCGCCCAGGAAAAGATCTCCGACAGTTCCGCTCTCAAATCTTCGAACAGGTTCGGATCCGCGTCCTCGAGGAACTGCCGCTTGAAGCGAATGGGAAGCACCCGGCGGAAAAAGCCGTCCGAATTATCGATCACCCGGGGGAGGCGGTTGGCCGCGAACGCGAGCTTGCAGTATGGCGAGAAGGTGAACGTGTTTTTGTGTTTGAAAGCGGCGTTGATCGGATCTCCGGACACGATCGCCTTGAAGTAGGGAGACTCCAAGGCTTTCCAGCCCACTTCCGCGGAGATGTTCAGGAGCTTGCTGTAAAGGGAGGACCGTTGAAACTGGTCCTCAAGGTCCTGAAAGGAGACGGCGGCGCAGTTCTCGTTCCCCACGAGCTCCTTCAGGATCTTCAGGAAAGTGCTCTTCCCGTCGGCGCCGGGGCCCAGGAGAAGGAGGCATTTTTCGAATTTCGTATGCCTGACCAGGATATACCCGGTGAACTCCTGCAGTTGGAGAATCGCCTCCCGGGTCTGGACCGATTCGGCCAGGAAGCGCTCCCACCTGTCGCATCGGGCGCTCGATTCCGGATTGAATTCCACGGGCAGCGAATACGTGCAGTAAAACTCGGGGGCATGGGGTTTCGTCTCGAAATTGACGAGGTTCAGCATGCCGTTTTTAACACAGATCCAGTCGGCCTGGTCGTTCGTCTTGCAGCCGTGGGGAATCGTCGAAAGGGACCGCACCTGATACAGGGCGTCCTCCACACGGCTTTTCTGAGACTCGTTCTCCAGGTATTTGATCCCGATCGCCCGGACGTGATCCTCGTCGTAAACTTCCCAAATATGGCCCTGCCAGCGATACAGGAGGCCCGTGTCCGGATCCGAGAGGAGCGTCATGTCTTTAAGCATCTGCTCAGCCAGCAGCCGGGATTTGAAGGAGAGCCGGTCGTTCACCCCCCGCTCGAAGAACGTCATCATGGAAATGACCTCCGGTTGCTCCGAACCCAAGGAGGGGGAATGGTCCATGAGCTCCCGGAGGTCTTTGGGAGTCTTTTTGTGTCTGACGAAGAAGTCCGTCAGATCCTGGCCGTGATTCGCCGGTATTTGCCCCGTGTCGCCCGATCCCATGAAGGCGGGCCAGGACATCACCTTGACCGACTTGACGGCGGATTGCAGACTGTGAGCGGCGTAGCGGGCGTATTTCTGGCCGGGCTCATCCTGGTCATAGGCAATGATGGCATCGCGGCTCTTGAACGGGGCCAGGTGACGGTCCGGCCAGGATTTCAGCTTCGAGGTCTGCGTGATGGCGTTGAACCCGTTCGACAGGGCGCAGATGGTATCCGATTCGCCCTCGCAAAGGAGGATCGTGTCCGAGTCCGAAAACGGCTTTGCCGGGAAGAGCCTGGACGATCCGAACGACTTTCCCCAGGAAATGATTTTGTGAATTGAGGCTCCCGGCTTATAAAGACGCAGATTGACCAGCTTGCCCTTCTCATCCCGAACAGGGATCGCGATCCTCTCCGGGGTCCGGACCTGGCGGATCTTCCCCGTTTTCTTGTCCAGGTATTTCGTCTGCAGCCGCAGATCCAGGATCTCCATGATCCGACGGCTCCAGCCCCTCTTTTCCTCGAGCCGGGCGAGCCACTCCTCCGGCAGGGGAGGGAAGGTCTGAAAGACCTCTTCCAGGTCATAAGACGCCGGCGGCGGCTCTCCGCCCCCCCCTTCCGCGCCCGCGTCGTCTTGTTTACCACCCATGAGAGAGATGCCGTGCTCCTCGCAAAATGCCTTGAACCCTTCTTTTTGGCCGAGGTTCCTGACTTCGGTCCACAGGCGCAGCAGGTCCCCGGAGGCATTGCAGGAAAAACACGAATAAATGTCTTTCTTGTAATTGTAGGAAAAGGAGGGGTGCTTCTCCCCGTGGATGGGACAAAGGCCGTGGAGCTCCCCCTTGTTCTCGTCCTTCTCCTTCACGGTGAAGAGTTGGGAGGCGATCCGGATCCGCTCCGCATCGGACAGGTGCTTCAGGGCGATTCCCATTAAACGGGGCCCTCCTGCACCGGTTTGACGTTTCGCATGGCCGCTTTCCTACGTGGTCTTTCCATTTTTTCCGTTTCTCTGCCGTTCCATCTTTTCGATCCAGACCCTCTTTTCCGTCTCGTACCGGTCCAGAATAGATTCAATCATTTCGAGGGCCCGCGCCGGCGAATCGGGCAGGTGGCGGGCGAAAAGAAGCTCCTCGAGGGTGGAGTGCATCAGGTCATAGACGGACCGAAGATACTCCCAGGTTCGATCCGGCGGATTCGTTGCCGTCGTTTTGTTTGTAGTTTCCATGGCCTTCGGATCGTCAAGCCGGATCCCTTTCAAGATTTCAGCCATGCTTTCCTCCAGTAACGTTTCGAGCCCCGATCCGTCGATCGTTACGGTTTGGGCATCCACCCGTATTTTTGTTTTCCATTCGCGGGCGATCCCTGCTTTTACGGTGCGGTCCATCATCTTTTCGACGTATTCGTCTCTCCCCTGGAAGGGGCCCAGGGTGAGGGTAACTCCCCTCTGGAATGTTATTTCGTAGGTGGTCATCGTTTGAAATCCTCCGCTCTGTTTCTGAGATATCCAGCACAATGTTTGTATGTCTGAGCAGCCTTCATGATCATTTTCCGGGTGTAGAAGACATTCTTGGTTTCGGCGATCTTGCGGTTTTCATCGGAAAGGTTCTGGAGTGTTTCAGCACACTGGAGAAGGACATGGCGGATTGAGACTGCTTTATTCTCCTCAATCTCGGCTCTCAGGGATTCGTTTTCCTCCTCGAGATGGTCCAGGTGCTGCATGAGAGCCACGCGTTCCTTGAGGAGGGAATCACGGGCTTCTGCGGCCTCTCGGACTTTTCTCCGTTCCATCAGTTCATACTCCTTCAGCACTTCGAGGATTCGGTCCCGTTGCAACGGTGTCTGGTAGAACTGCACCTTAACAATGGGATCCGGATTGTTTGCGCAGTTAAATTTGAAGTCCATAACCGTTACATGTTCAAGACTGAAGATTTTGGCTATCCTTTCACCGAGCTTCATTGTCTTTACCCCCCTGGTTTTTATGTGCCGGTGATTCCACAGGGCGGCTCACCGGCGAAGCCTGAGATGTGACAGACACGACAAGGAAGGAGGCGGCCCGATACTCATCCCGCCTCGGCGCCGGGCGGGCGGCGTGAATCAAGCTGAAACGACTTTTGAACGAGGGTTGCAAGACCGGCGGCATTCGCCTGCAGGAGCTGCCGCACGGAATCCATGCTTTCGATGATTCCGTTCAGAATTTTCTCACTCTTGGGGTCGAGTCTGATGTCCAGGAGCATGGCGTTTTCCTGGACATCTATCCCGCAGGTCAGTTGAGAGGAATAGGGCGGACAGGAAAGCAAGAAGTACTGGTCCAGAATCCATAAAATGTGCTCTTTCAGAGACCCGCGGCGGCAGTTCTTGGCATCCGTTACAAGCCTTTCATACAGTGGCTGATCGTCTGAGAAGTCCAGTTCCAAGGGAGAACCTTCGCCGTTCCGCTGTCTGATTGACTCAAGGATCTCTTGCATAACGGATTTGAGCTCGGGGGAAAGACCGGGCGAAAATGATGCGAGATCGAAACGTTTACGTTGTTCGAGGAGGGCGGCTATCTTCGAATCGATGAGTTTGATCTTGTCATGTTTAGATTCTTCGTAGGCCTCTTTGTTTTCGCGCTCAACATCCGCCCGTGATTTGATGCCTTCCATGAGATCGGCGGGAAGAGTAGGCAGGTCCCCGGGTTTTATCTTGAATTCGGATGTCGTTGTTTTCCTTCCGTCGGCTGGATGAGCTGCGGTTTTCGAAGCTGGAGCGGCCTTCTTGATGACGGCTCCTGCCGCCTGAAACGCCGCCTTTTTGTTGGCGAGCATCTTCTCCCGCTCGGGGCCAGGACGGTAAGCCCTTGTGACATCACGGCAGGAAGCGCAATACCTCTCTTTCCCGCCGGAAACCTTAAAAATGGCCATGTCCGGCCGCTTGCAATTTTCGCATTTGCCTCTTGGTGCTTCTGCCATGGTTTCTCCCTCCCGGATATCCGTGGAATCGCATTTTTTGCAGATCCATTCTTTCTTGACGCCGTCAAAATCTGTTACGACGGTCGATATCCCGATCCATCGAGACCCGCAGTTTCCACATTGCATGAGATTTCCCCTTGGCCCGGTTGTGATAGCATTACACTTCCGTTACCATCACAGCATCCCGGCCATCCACCAACTCACCAGTGCGGCGGCTGTGATAGAAACAACAACTCTCATGTAACGGACCTGTCGACGTTGCCTGAGTTCTTCTTTGCGCCTCAGGTAGGATGTCACAAATTGGGCTCTCTCAAGCGTCATTTGCATTTTCCCCTCTCCTTTCATTGATGGTCACCGCCTCACTCATGATCTTCTCGACGGAAACTAATCGGGAAAACCGCCTGAAAAGGTAATAGTCTGCCATGGCACCACGGGAAGGGCCTGAAGTCCATGAACTTCGATGAGTACGAAACCCTTGAAACCGGATAGGTCCTTCATGGCAGTCTCAACGTCATAAGTGTTCCCGGCCACCGAGACCCATGAAATGCCGTTTTCTTTGTAATATTTGATAAGGGATTTCTTCAGGAGGGTCTTGCCCATGCCTGTGCCCTGGAATACGACGACTTTCGGCCAGAGGGGATCGGGTGTCGATTTATGTTTCGTCCAGCGTTTTTCTGAAACGGGTTCATTGGGGATGGGCATTTGCGGACCAGACTGGACTAATTTTTCGATCAACTTAAAATTTTCTTCCAGCATAACGGCCATATTGATTGTGGTCGGGCAATAGCCGATACTAATAGTCTTGTTGCCGTTTTTGAGGGAAGCAATTTGGAACGAGGAAGTGAGGATGTCGTGCCGAATAAACCCGTTTTCAGTGTGAGGATCTCGTTTAAGGAAAGTTAAAACGGGTGGGACGGCTGGCTTTCGACCTTCGAACAGTCTTTTTATCTGAGGATTACTCATTACCTGCTCCCGAACTTCGTCCCGCAGAAGGTCAAGAGCGATATCCAGGAAGGTAAGATCGTGATCGGCATTTGTTGCGGAGTACTTACTCATGGGAACCCTCCTCCTTTCATGTTCTCAGTGGACTCGGCCAACCTCTACGATGCCATTCAATCAAGGGGCCATAGTCCTTTTTCTTGATACCTTCTTCGACCTTCTCCCAGGTCAACTCGCCTTCCTGGGGAAGAAGGGCCTGGACCTGTTTTTTCAGACGGGCTATTTCAGCGTCCTGTGTTTCAAGCCGAGATTCTAAATCCTTTTTTAGTTCAAGAATGTCAGCGTTCATGCGTGTTTCCGAAATAAATAATAAAATATAATTTCTATAATTTTTAAGTTTTGCTGTTCATTCCTACTTCCCGGAGGAATCCCTTAATGACGGCAAGGTCTCTCTGGAGACGTTCATTTTCAGCCCGGAGGGAATCGTTCTCTTTTTCAACTGTGGATTTCAGGGGCTTGAGTTCATAGCCATAACGAAGGGCCAACCACTGGAGAGGGATGATGTTCTCGCAGAGGTCCATAAAGTTTTCTATTTTATCTACAGGGAAATATGCCCTTGAAACCCAAACCCTGGCCCAATGTGACGGATCCATTTCGAGTTCCTGTGCAAGTTGCAAATCGGTTAAGCCAGAAACCTCCTTACAGAGGCGGAGGGCATCAAGAAACGTTTTTGCCCGGAGAATAATGTCATCTGATACTTTGCGGTTCTTTTCTTCCCTGAGTAACAATTGCGCCTGCTTTGCCACGGAATCCTCCCGTCAGTCCATGTCAGTCCATGTCAGTCCATTTTATGGACTTGCATGGACTGACGGTTTTCGGACAATACATTTTTACGGAGGTTAAAGTGTTCAACTATCGCTTCACGAATCTGATCACCCGAACCATCAATCCAGAGGACGGGATCAGTCCCGGTGGCCACAGCGAGATTTTTTGCCGTAGTCCATGAGGGACGTTTCTTCCCGGACAGAATCAGAGACAACATTGCTGGGCTGATTTTGGCTTTTTTCGCGATTTCAGATTGATTGACTTTCATGGGTGCATATTAAACCTGAGTAAAAATATAAGTCAAGCATTATTTTACTCTGGTTTAATCTTTTTTTATTGAACGATTGTTTACCGTGGTTTAATGTATTGACATGGAATCGGATATCGTTAAAATCACATACGAATTTTTCAGGCTCGCAATGCGGAATTGTATTGTCAATAAAGACAAAACGGGGCTTTCTGTCAAAAAAATAGCCTATGAATTGGGGGTAAAACCGTCCCGGATCAGCACAATGCATAAGGAGGGAACGAAAAAACCGGCTAATTTTCAGCAACAGATTTTAATCGCTAACCTCGCTGGGATGTCATACGAAGATTTTCTTGAATTCGGGAAAGATCTTTATGGATCCAAGCATGGCCGTCAGACCGTTACCCCCTATATTCCCGTCCCCGCCCCCATAGAAGATCCTCGCCTTATTGACTCCTTAATGGGCCAAATCCGAGGCTTTGAAAAACGCATGGATGAACAAAAGGCCAGGATAGACGATCTTGCAAATGCTATAAAATCACTGTCGAAGGCCGTAACAAATCTGCATGATCATTGCAATGAGGTCAATCGAGTGCTATTGGAGGTCGCCGGGACGGGGGACGTTTCCGTTTTGGGTATGCTGCGCGGCAAGGGATGAGTTCCGCCGCGCCTTGTCGCTATGGGGGATATTGGCGGAACAACGTCTATTTTTTGGGACAGAAAGGGGGGAACCATGAAGAAAGCACTCTTGATTATTACGGTCCTGATCCTCGGGATTAGCCCGGCATGGGGCATGAAGGCGACGACGACGAATAATTGCATCGCCTGTTTTACGGAAGAATCAATAAACGACATCGTTTCTTTTGTGGCTTCCGGCGATAGGACGAACTTCGATGCCTACGTCAAGATGCAGAAATGCATAATCCTAAAGGGTGGCGTCGATGTCACTGTTACCAAATCGCCCGGAATGTTCGGCGGAAATACACAGTTTGTAATTCGAGGCATAAAGCTGTGGAGTACGAGTGGCGGCCTGACGGATTACCGGGTTGAATAATGTCCCTTGAATGGCGTTCCGGCAGATGGGTTGTCGTTTATTATCCCAATGGCCGTATAGCTAAAAAAGAGAGGTTCCCCCTGCCGGCAGGGACTACCGAGGACCAGGCCCGAGAGATTGACGCGGATCTACGCGCCGTTAGTTTGAAAGCCAGATCCTCGAAACCGCAGCCACGGGCAATGGGTCAAACGGTAAGCACCCTGTTTGAAAAATATCTGGATTATTACCGTATCCACCGTTCACCCAAAACCCACTATGACATCCGATCCGTTTACCGGTGTCATATAAGCCCCCATTTAGGAAGCAGGATAACCGATAAAATAGGAAGTGATGAAATCCTCCTTTACAAAAAGATTCGGCAAGCGGGAGGAGGATCAAACAACTCGATCAATAAGGAACTTTCATATTTCAGCGGATTCCTGAAATGGGCGGCCCGGGAAAAATATATTACCCCCAGGGATCTTTATATTGAAAAACTAAAATACGAGCGGCCGCTTCCAACGGTCCTTTCATTCGATGAGGTCATGGCGATTCTCAAGGCGGCGGACCCCTTTTACCGGACCTTTATCCTTTGCCTTTATTCCCTGGGGCTCCGGCTCCGGGAGGCCCGGCTTTTGAAATGGGAAAACATCGACTTTCAAAACGATTCGGTCAAGGTCTTGCAAAAGGGCGGACGCATGAAAAGGCTTCCCATGGGTCCGCTCCTGCGGGGTCATTTTTTAACGATCCCCCGCTATCCCAATGTTCCTTATGTGTTCTGGAACGAGAAGAAGCAAACACCCCTCCTGGACCCCAGGAAGGCGATTCAGAGGGCGGTCAAGAAAGCCGGGATCACGAAACGGGTAACGCCTCATGTGTTTCGTCACAGCATGGCGACTCAATTAGTCGGGAATCGGGTCAATCTCCGGGTAGTTCAAGAGATTCTCGGCCATGCTTCTATCGAGACAACGGAGTTTTACACCCACGTGGCCCTTGAACATCTTCGTGATGCATCAAACGGCCTCATGGCTACAATCGATATAGACGGATAAAGAAGTTGGATACAGAGTCCCGATATAACCATTTAATATTATTGATTTCACACCTTATTCGTAATCAGTAGGTCCGCGGTTCGAATCCGCGCATCGGCTCCAAAAATCAAGGCCTCCCGCGTGGGAGGCCTTTTTTCTTTTGGCTACGCTTGGCTACGGAATTCAGGGTTCCGAAAACTGATACTAAGATCTCCCTGGGGGACGGATTTGAACCCAACTTATTGTATTTATTAACTGTGGCACATTGAAAATATCCTAAAAAACGCTATTTTTAGGGTTAACGGTAGACCGTTTTCATTTTTACCTCCTTTGCCTTTTTGTATTATCCGTTCCCCTACCGACAATGTCTATGGAAACAATCATGGAATCGATAACGGTCATTTTATAGATGAAGTCATTGCTGCCGAGGTCATAGTACCATTTCTCAATCGATTCCCAATGTCCATTATATTTCTCCACCGTAAAATCCTTATGGTCCGGCCGACCACACCTTGCCATCAGTGTTGCCACAGAATCACCTTTCGAGACGATTTCACTCCCGCAACGAAAGGCAAGGGCATCATCCGCTAACAAAAATCCAAAAACCAGAAAAAAGAATAAAAACTGTTTCATCGGATCTCTCCCTTCCATGTGGATTTTATAATCCGTACCATTGTCCCCTGCTTTTGTCTAATTCTTTTCCGAGCCGGTACGCAAACCCCGGACCCGGGGGCGACTTTCACTACTTCGGGCAAAGGGTGATAAAATCAATGACAGCTTCCATATTCCAATAAACCAAAACCCTGACAGTAGCCACCGTAACACCGGAACCCTCGCCCATCAATTCCACAAGGTCGATTTCCTGGACTCCGGGACCGACATACTCAGCGATATAATCCGGAGGGTTCGATACACAGAACAGATCTCTAAAAGCACTTAAATCCGGATCTTCCCTTACAAATGTATCCTGCAACCACCAGGCGTATGTTCTTGTCTCATCTTCGCCGGGGAACCAAAACAAAACCTCCAATATAATGAAGCCACCGCCGGCCAGGGCTTCTCCGGGATTGATGCTCCACCTTAATACCGGATATTTCTCGATGTCTATGAAGGTGCCTACACCACCGATTTCGTAATGAACACCTGCGTTTCCTTGTAAAATATGATAGCGGTCATCTTCGTCAATCCATTTCTCATTGACGTAAGGTTCACCCCAGTGAATGGAAAGCCGATAAACCCCTTGAACCAACCCATTGTCGTATGTGTCATAAATAACGCAACATTGCTGAGGATCATGCTTAAAGCCTATGACCATCGGGCTGTTCCAGTTCTGTCCCTGGAACTCTACAAGCACTTCATCGTCAACCTTGAAGGCCGCCCCGTCACAATTCATGTAGGAAATGGGGACATCGGAAAGGTTTCTGGTTTGATTGATATCCAAACCCGTTTCGCTGTTTGACGCATTTTCCAGAGAGACAGAACAGAAATTCCCGTCAAGGGCCGTGATCGTCCCGAATCGGTAGGTTGGCATCCATTTTTGCCAGCCCGGTTTCATGGCCAGGTTGTAAAAGGTAGCGGCCGGGGACAGGGAGGGAGTCGGTGCCAGGATACCATCAAAGGCCGGATCCCATGAAGGACCGCCGGGATAGATCATAACGGTGCCTCTTTCACCCGGTACTTCTATTGTTCCAACGGTTCCGGATAAATCCTCCGAAAAATCAGCACACCACGCAGACACAACGGGGTTGCTCGGAGTGTAGTTTTCCAGGTAGGATTTTTTCTTCTGCAAGGACGTTAGAAGAAGTCGGAACCGGCTTTTTCTTTTCCCTTCTTCGATGGTTTCCAATAGTGCTTCATACCATGCGATCCGATACGACAGCC
>Ga0265297_10002750_pt1 | contig 34318 bp, 30 predicted proteins | sample Munlanlwell13791_FD_192502 | JGI IMG/M metagenome (GOLD analysis project Ga0265297, IMG submission 192502) | Leachate microbial communities from a municipal landfill in Southern Ontario, Canada - Leachate well 137-91 | ecosystem: Engineered > Solid waste > Landfill > Unclassified | place... | reverse complement strand
CAATACGGTTTATATGTGCCAGGGATGGACCACCAACAATGCGCAGCCGGCTTCCGGACCGGTTGTAACGCGCCTGGCAAACGGAGGCCCGTCATTTTCTTTAGCCACTTGCGATACCGCCTATCCTGTCGCCTGCTGTAGATAAAAAACACGCATAATAGGACGGTTTATTTTTGTTAGATCGCCCCTCCTTTTTACGTCTCTTAAGAGTAGAAAGGAGGTTTTTATTTGTTTGACACTCAAAGCGCTATAAGATATAATAATTTTCTTAAAATCGGAGGCTAAAATGGTTACAAAAGAGAAAAAAGAAGAGTCAAGGAACGTTTCTGACAGGCAAAAGGCGCTGGAACTGGCGCTTTCGCAGATAGAAAAACAGTTTGGCAAAGGCTCAATAATGAAGCTGGGTGGTGAGGTAAGAGCCGATGTAGATGCTATTCCTACAGGAGCGCTTGGCCTTGACTTGGCTTTAGGCGTGGGCGGGCTTCCCCGCGGCAGGATCATCGAGATATTCGGGCCTGAGGCATCAGGCAAGACTACTCTTACCTTGTGCGTGATAAGGGAGATCCAGAAAAAAGGCGGCGTAGCTGCTTTTATAGACGCTGAACATGCCTTTGATTCCACGTATGCCAAGATCATCGGGGTTAACCTGGACGACCTGTTGATCTCCCAGCCGGATACGGGAGAGCAGGCGTTGGAGATCGCAGAGACACTTGTGCGTTCAAACGCGGTCGATCTGATCGTGATCGACTCTGTTGCCGCACTTACCCCGCGGGCGGAAATCGAAGGAGAGATGGGTGATTCGCACATGGGCCTGCAGGCGCGGCTTATGTCGCAGGCGCTGCGCAAGCTTACCGCGGCGATCAGCAAATCCCATACCTGCGTCATTTTCATCAACCAGCTGAGGGAAAAGATCGGGGTGATGTTCGGTTCGCCTGAGACTACGCCGGGCGGCCGCGCGCTCAAATTCTATTCTTCGGTCAGGCTCGATCTAAGAAAAATACAGACTTTAAAATCAGGTGATGAAGTAATAGGCTCCAGGGTCAGGGCGCGCGTGGTAAAGAATAAGGTAGCCCCGCCGTTTAAAGAAGCTGAGTTCGAGATCCTGCATAACGAAGGGATAGCCAAGACAAACAGCATGCTTGATACCGCGGTTAACCTTAATATCGTAGAGAAGAGCGGCACATGGCTTTCTTTTCAGAGTGAAAAACTTGGCCAGGGCAGGGAAGCGGCGATCAAGCTGCTGAAGGAAAAGCCTAAATTACAGGAAGAGCTTGAAAAAGAAATCAGGAAAAAAATGGCTTTAGCTTGATAATAAGGAGGTGCCCTTGAGAAAAAAAATCATTTTCTTTAGCGGCCTGTGTTTGGCGGCCGGCATAGTTTTAGGCGTATCGTTATGCGTGAAGCTTAGTTTATTTACTCCGGTAAGCGCGCAGGTCCCTGCCAAACCAGCAGCGGGCCTTCAGCCGGAACAGGCAAGGCAGTTTTCCGCCGGAGCGGGGCTTGAAGATTCAGTAATAAACGTTGCCGGCTCTACAGGCAAGGCAGTAGTATCGATCAGCACCGAACATACCGAGAAAATAAAAGGTTCAAGGAGATTCTATTTCAGCCGGCCTTTTGGCGATTCCCCATACGGAGAAGATGATACGCTTCGTAAATTCTTTGAAGATTTCTTCGGCTCAATGCCCGAGCGTGAATACAAGCAGATGGGGTTAGGTTCAGGCGTGATCATCAATAATGACGGTTATATCCTGACGAATCAGCATGTCATCGATGAGGCCGACAAGATCACGGTTACTCTTTCCGATGGCAGGGAATTTAAGGCTGAACTTAAGGGAAGCGATCCCCGTTCAGACCTGGCAGTGATCAAAATAAACGCAAAGAATCTTCCCGTTGCGGGCCTTGGTGATTCCGATGATCTGAGGATCGGGCAGTGGGTAGTAGCTATCGGCAATCCTTACAGTTTTGCCATGCAGAACCCCGAGCCTACGGTAACGGCCGGGGTCGTCAGCGCCCTGCACAGGTCTTTGGGCAGGTCCATGTCAAGGGACCGCGATTATAACGATCTCATTCAGACGGATGCCGCTATTAATCCCGGGAACTCAGGAGGACCTCTTGTTAATCTTAAGGGAGAGGTTGTCGGGATCAACGTGGCGATATTCTCAACGACCGGCGGATACCAGGGTATCGGCTTTGCCGTGCCCGTAAACAGCGCGAAAAGGATCATTTCCAGGCTTATTGAGGGTAAAAAAATAGCCTATGGCTGGTTAGGCTTAAGCGTGCAGAATTTAACCGAGGACCTGGCGCAGCATTTCGGCACTCCTGATAAGAACGGCGTGCTGGTTGCAAAGGTATTAGAAGACGGCCCGGGGAAGAAGGCCGGTATCAAAGAAGGGGATATAATCGTGCAGATAGACGCAACGCCGATCAATAACGTAAGGGAATTGTTAAATGTAGTCGGTAAGATCGATGTCGGCAGGCGCGTCAAGGTTTCCCTTATCCGTGACAGGCGCCAGGTATCCGTTGATGTTGCTATCGGTGAAAGGCCGCTTGACCTGGAAGAAGTAACTGAAACCCGGCAGGCAGCAGTCGAAAAGAAATGGCGCGGCATTGAGGTGCAGAACCTGACCCCGGAGTCTGCCAGGAGATTCATGGTAGATGAGAAGAAAGGGGTATTGATCACCGATGTCGAGCCCGGTTCGGCGGCTGATGAAGCGGGATTAAGAAGGGGATACGTGATCGAAGAAATAAACAAGCAGCCCATAGCGGATGTCGCTGGTTATGAGAAAGTCACCGGGTCTTTAAAAGGCAGCGCGCTAGTGCGCACTTCCCGCGGCTTCTTTCTGGTCAAAGAGAAAAGTGAAGGAAAATAAGCTTAAGGCCAGGGAATACGTCTTTCTGCTCCTTAAATACCGCAGCCGCAGTGAAAAGGAGCTTTATGGCCGCCTGAAGAGGAAAAAATTCGAGGAAGGTGTCATAAGAGAGGTTATCCAGGAGTTAAAGGGCAAGGGGTTCATCAACGACGAAGATTTTGCCAGGGCATGGGTTGAATCCCGCATAAAAAAACCTCTCGGCTTAAGGAGGTTGGCGCAGGAACTGAAGCAGAAAGGCGTAAACAGGCAGATTATTGATAACCAGATACAGAAGGCAGCGCAAGGGTATCCCGAGAGGGAGATAGTTTCTAGGATAGCCCGGCAAAGGCTGGAGAGGCTAAAAGGCATAGATCAGCAAAAGGCAAGGACGCGCATATATTCCTATCTTTCGCGCCGCGGTTTTTCACCCGAAGTAATTATTGACTGCATAAACGGACTATAAAACAATTTAACCGGCATGACCGCAGATATATTAAGAAAAAAGTTCCTGGATTTTTTTAAGGCCAGGAAACACAGGATAGTCGAAAGCGATTCGCTCGTCCCCGCGGGGGACCCTACCGTCCTTTTTACGCCGGCAGGGATGAACCAGTTCAAAAAGCAGTTTTTAGGGATCAATACGGGTTTTACCCGCGCTGCTTCTTCTCAGAGGTGCCTGCGCACGGATGACCTGGATAAGGTCGGGCTTACCAGCGGGCATCATACCTTTTTTGAGATGCTGGGGAACTTTTCCTTCGGTGATTATTTCAAGAAAGAGGCAATTGCATGGGCATGGGAGTTCCTTACGGAGGAATTAAAGATCAGCAGAGAAAAGCTCTGGGTGTCGGTTTATAAAGACGACGAAGAGGCCTTTAAAATTTGGAAAGACTCTGTTAAGGTCCCCCAGGACAGGATTGTCAAGCTCGGGGATAAAGAAAACTTCTGGCCATCCGAGGCAAAAGAAAAAGGCCCTAACGGGCCCTGTGGTCCATGTTCAGAGATATTCTATGATTTCGGCCGGGATGTCGGATGCAAAGAAAAAGGCTGCGATCCGTCATGTGACTGCGGCAGGTTTGTGGAAATATGGAACCTCGTGTTCACCCAGTTCAACCGCAAGGCTGACGGAGCGTTGGAGCCTCTGCCTAAGAAGAACATTGATACGGGAATGGGGCTGGAGAGGTTGACCGCGGTAATGCAGGGCGCCCGTAATAATTTTGAGACCGAATTGTTCCTGCCTTTGATAAAAGAGATCAAATCCGAGCAGAAGGTCGCCGGGCAACAGAAGGAGAGCCTATACGCTGTTTCAGACCACATCCGCGCGATAACCTTTGCGATTTATGACGGCGTCCTTCCTTCTAATGAAGGCCGGGGGTATGTGGTAAGGAAGCTGATACGTAAAAGCGTGCTGCATCTGAAGGCATTAGGGATAAACAAGCCCTTCGCCTACAAATTAGTCCCTGTCTTGTGCGATATAATGAAAGCCCCTTATCCTGAGCTGGAAAGGCGCAGAGAGAACATATCTGAGATTATCTTGTCGGAGGAGAAGGGCTTTATCTCTACGCTGGCTTCAAGCGAGGCGCTCTTTGAAGAAAAATTCAAGGGCCTGTCCAGGTCGAATGACCCTGAAAAGGCAGGAGCCATTGTGTTTCAGCTTTACGATACCTATGGTATCCCGCCGGAGCTCACGAAAGACTGGCTGGGAAAGAACAAGATAGAGTTTTCTATTGCCGCATTTAACAATCAGCTTAATATGCAGAAGTCGCGTTCAAAATCACAAAGCGCCATGCAGGGGGATGTTTTTAGCATAAAAGACGTTGTGAGAGGGATAAAAGAGACGAAATTCAGGGGCTATAAAGACACTATCGCAAAGGCAAAGATATTAAAGATCATCAAGCAGGATATAGAGGCAAAAAAGATAGGCGCAGGCGATACCGCGGAGATCATCCTTGACGCGTCTCCTTTTTATGCCGAGTCAGGCGGACAAGTAGGCGATACGGGTGAAATTATCCGGGGAAAAAATATATTTGAGGTCCTGGATACGAAAAAAATAGATAAAGTGATTGTGCATGCCGGCAGGGTAAAGGCAGGCAGTTTTAGAAAATCCGATGAAGTTACTGCCAAGATCAATGCGGGCCGCAGGCTTTCAATTGCCAGGAATCATACAGCCACGCATCTCCTGCAGGCTGCTTTAAGAGAAGTTTTGGGCGATCATGTGCGGCAGCAGGGTTCATTAGTCGCGGAAGAGAAATTCCGTTTTGATTTCACGCATTTTAAGGACCTTTCCGGGGAGCAGCTGGAAAGAGTGGAAGAGATCGTGAATGGTTACATTCTCGGTAACTCGCCCCTTAAAACCGAGGTTATGACTCAAGCCGCGGCGAAAAAGACGCAGGCCCTGGCTTTTTTCGGGGAAAAATACGAAGAGAAGGTGCGCGTAGTTTCAATTGCCGGGTTCTCCAAGGAATTTTGCGGCGGGACGCATCTGGATTCGACTTCCCAGATCGGTTATTTTAAAATCATTCATGAAGGTTCTGTGTCAAGCGGCGTCAGGCGCATTGAGGCGGTTACAGGGACTTTCGCGCAGAAGCTGATCAGGGAGGAAGAAAATATCCTTTCGGAGGCCCAAGACCTGTTGAATGTGCCCAGGCAGCGGCTGGTGGATGAACTTAAGGCCGGCCTTGAGCGTATAAGGTCTCTGGAAAAACAGCTTGAGGTCAGGAAATTGAGCGGTGCCCGGGAGGCAGCAGAAGGACTGCTTGAGAAATCGGAAAGCATAGGCGGCATAAAACTGATCGCGCAGGTATTGCAGGATATGGATTTGAACCTGTTAAGAGGCAACATTGATTCCCTTAAGGCGCAGGCAAAGGAAAATACGGTCATTGCCCTGGGGTCTTCAGCCGGCGGAAAGGCGATGTTAGTTATCGGTGTTACTGCGGATCTGTGCGCGAAAAACATTGATGCATCGGCCCTGATCAAAGAAGCGGCGCAGTTCATCGGCGGTTCAGGGGGCGGAAGGAAAGATTTTGCCCAGGCAGGAGGGAATGATCCGGAGAATTTCCAGAAGGCCTTTGCGGCGCTCAAGGAAACGTTGGGCAGGTTAAAATGAAGATAATACATCCCACAAGCAAAAATTTGGAAAAGATCTACAGCCGCGGTTTTCGCAGGTCGCGGCGCGTTGAAGACAAGGTCAGGCAGATAATCGAGGATGTCCGGCTTTATGGGGATGATGCCCTGATAAAGTATACGAAGAAGTTTGATTTTGTAAAATTGTCAACCCGCCAATTGAGGGTTTCCGAGATAGAGATAAGCGGGGCATACCAGAACCTGACGCCTAATTTTGTTTCCACGCTTAAAATAGTCATCGAGAATGTAAACAGGTTTTACCGCAGGACGATCAAGAAATCCTGGAAAATGAAGGACGCCGACGGGGTTATCCTGGGTGAGAAATGCATGCCCCTGGAGAAAATAGGCATCTATATACCGGCGGGGACAGCGCCCCTGGTATCCACGGTTTACATGACCGTGCTGCCTGCCAAGTTGGCGGGGGTGAAGAAGATCGTCCTGATCAGCCCGCCCGACAAAAACGGATATATAAATCCTCACATACTCGTGGTCGCGGATTTATTAAAAGTGGATGAAATATACCGGGTAGGCGGGGCTCAAGGGGTTGCCGCGCTGGCTTACGGCACAAAAACCATACCTAAAGTGGATAAGATTGTCGGGCCAGGCAATATATATGTTACGGAAGCAAAACGGCAGGTCTTCGGGTATTGCGATATAGACATGGTTGCCGGCCCAACAGAGCTTGTCATTATAGCCAACCGTTATAGCGAGCCAAAATTTATCATCGCGGACCTTAAGGCGCAGGCGGAACACAGAGGGGGGCTGGCGATCTTAATTACAAATTCCAAGACCTTGGCAAAAGAGGTAAAATCTCAATGTATCGAAGATAACGGGTTCATAGTTTTGACGGAGAACCTCCAACAGGCGGTGGATATATCAAACAGGATCGCGCCTGAACATCTGGAAATACTGGTCCAGAACCCTAAAGAACTGATAAAAGGAATAAGGAATGCCGGCGCGATATTCTTAGGACCTTTTAGCCCGGCAGCCCTGGGAGATTATGTGGCCGGACCAAGCCATGTCCTGCCTACTTCCGGCACGGCGCGGTTTTTTTCCGGGCTGTCGCTGTCGGATTTTGTTAAAACCAGCCACATCATCGGGTACTCCAGGAAGGCATTAGAAAAGATAAGAGAGCCGTTGGAAAAGATCGCGGCTATTGAAGGCTTAAGTAAACATCTTGAATCAGTCAAGACGCGTTTTTAAAGGGGATTTATTTTAAGGAAGAGGGCACCATATGAAGAAGAGAACGGCGTCAATTAAACGTAAGACAAAGGAAACGGAAATAATCGCTAAGGCCGTCATTGACGGCAAAGGTTCATCCGGTATTGATACCGGTATAGGCATATTGGACCATCTGCTTGAGTTATTTGCCTTCCACGGCTTGTTTGACCTGGAAATAAAGGCAAAGGGAGACCTGAAAGTAGATATCCATCACACAAACGAGGATATCGGCATCGTATTGGGAGAGGTATTTAAGAGTGCCTTGGGCGACAAGAAAGGGATACACAGGTTTGGTTCTGCCTCTGTCCCGATGGAAGAAGTAATTGCCTCTGTAGTGATGGACTTAAGCGGCAGGGGCTCATTCCGTTTCTATATACCTAAGACCATTCCTGTGAGAGAAAGCGAAAAAGAAGGATATACCATAAAGGATGCGGAGCATTTCTTTGAGTCTTTTGCGAAACACCTGGGTTTAAACCTTAATATCACCATAAACCCCGTGTCTTACGATTTACACACCACTTTAGAGCCTGTCTTTAAGGCGTTAGGGCTGGCGCTGGATGAAGCGACCCAAATAGACCCGCGCAGAAAAGGCATCCCCTCGACAAAAGGCGTAATCGATTAGATGATCGGCGTAATTGACTATGGCATGGGCAATATTCACAGCGTCCTGAAGGCCTTAGAACATTTAGGGGCCAAGGCGATAATTGCCGATAACGGGGACAAAGTGAAAGGCTGCGATAAGCTTGTTTTCCCGGGGGTGGGCGCTTTTGAAGACGCGGTCCTGGAGTTAAAAGAGCGCCGCCTTATAGATCCGATACTTAAAGGCATAGGCGAAAAGAAGATCTTTCTGGGGATATGCCTGGGGATGCAGCTTCTCTTTGAAAAAAGCCAGGAGGCATCCAAAGCCAGCGGCCTTGGGGTCTTAAAGGGTGATGTCAGGAAATTCCCTTCCAGGAAAGGCCTTAAGGTGCCGCATATGGGCTGGAATCAGCTGAAAATAGTGCAGAGTGCCTGCCCATTGCTTAAGGGAGTGGCGGAAGGCTCTTACGTATACTTCTGCCATTCTTATTACCCGCAGCTGAAGGAGCCTGGTTTAATCGCTGCCGGTTGTGATTATGGGATAGAGTTTGCCTGCGTTGTCTCAAGCGGTAATGTTTTCGGCGTGCAGTTCCATCCTGAGAAGAGTCAGGAAACGGGCTTGCAAATATTGAAGAATTTTGTCGAAATGTAATGTCTCTTTTTTCGAGATAACGAGACAACGAAATAACGAGTAAACGATTATGCTTATTATTCCGGCTATTGACATACAAGACGGTTGCGTTGTGAGGTTCGTCCAGGGCAAACTGGATAAAAAGGTTTACTCTAAAGACCCTGTTAAGACAGCGCGTTATTGGGTGAATCTCGGAGGAGAATTCTTACATGTAGTGGATCTTGACGGCGCGCGCTCCGGAGAAGTAAAAAATTTACAAATCATAAAAGATATTGCTTCGTCCGTCAACGTCCCCATCGAGGTCGGAGGCGGGGTGCGCACCCTGGAATCGATAAAGGACCTGCTCATGTCCGGGGTGAGCCGTGTAATCCTGGGCACAAAGGCAGCGCAGGACAGAGGTTTTCTTGAAAAGGCCTTCAGTCTTTTTAAAGACAAGATCATTGTAAGCATAGACGCGAAAGACGGCTTCGTTTCCATAAAAGGGTGGGATGAAAGCCTCAAGGGCAAGGGCGCTACAGAGTTCGGCCGCAGCCTGAAAAAAATGGGTTTTAAACAGGCCATATATACCGATATATCCAAGGATGGGACGTTAAAAGGCCCTGATATAAAAGGTATAAAGTCCCTGATAAAAGAAACGGGCCTTGAAATAATAGGTTCGGGCGGCATTTCCAGCCTTAAGGATCTGCAAAAATTAAAATCGCTGGAAAAAAAAGGGTTAGCGGGTATAATCATAGGGAAGGCATTATACGAGGGAAAATTTACTTTAACTGAGGCGTTGAAATTAACCCGGGAAAGGAGTTAATATGCTGAAGCTCGCTTCTTTTGTAATAGGCGTATTTATTTTTGTTTTTTCTCTCAGCGGCTGCGCTTCCATGCAGAAACAGAAAGATATGGAGATCCAGGGCCTAAAGAACCAGGTTTCGTTCCTTGAATCACAGGTCCAGTCTAAAGATGAAGAGATCAATGCCTTAAGGGAATCATTGGACAGGGCCGAACAGGGAGCCGGGTCCAGCCTCGTTCTGAAGCAAAAAAAACGGGTAATCCCTGAAGCAAAGTTCCGCCCCAGCGTAAAACAGATCCAGGTTGCCTTAAGGAACGCAGGTTATAATCCCGGTTCAGTAGACGGTAAAATGGGCAGGCAGACTAAGGATGCGATAAAGGCTTTTCAGAGGGCAAATAACCTACAGGCAGACGGAAGGGTCGGCAGGAAGACCTGGGATTTACTGAAGGAATACCTTCAAAAGAAGGCAAAATAGTTGATAGTTGTCAGTTGTTAGTTTTTAGTTGTCAGACAAACTTATCTGACAACCGACAACCGACAACTAAAAACCGACAACTAAGAACTGGCGGGTATGCTTACTAAACGTATAATTCCCTGTCTTGATATTAAAGACGGCAGGGTCGTCAAAGGAGTAAAATTCCTGGGCCTTAAGGACGCAGGCGACCCGGTTGAGGTAGCTAAAATTTACGATAGGCAGCAGGCGGATGAGTTGGTATTCCTGGATATAACCGCAAGCTTCGAGAACAGAAAAACTTTGATCGGCCTGGTCGAAGCGATAGCAGAAAATATATATATGCCGTTCACGGTGGGCGGCGGCATAAGAGGGATTGACGATATCAGGGATTTATTGAATGCCGGTGCAGATAAGATATCTATTAATACCGCCGCGGTAAAATCCCCTGATTTAATCACGGATTCTTCGCGCAGGTTCGGAAGCCAATGTATCGTGGTAGCGATAGACGCGAAGTCCGTTTCCGGCCAGGACAGGAAATGGCAGGTCTTTATAAACGGAGGCAGGACGCCCGCTGACTTAGACGCAATACAGTGGGCAAAAAAGTCCGAAGAGCTGGGTGCCGGAGAAATACTGCTGACAAGCATGGATTATGACGGGACAAAAGACGGGTTTGACTGCGGCCTGACCAAGGCGGTAACCGGATCCGTGAATATTCCCGTGATTGCCTCCGGCGGAGCGGGAAAACCGGAACATTTCTATGAAGTTTTCACGCAGTCAGGAGCCGATGCGGGCCTGGCGGCTTCGATCTTCCATTATCAGGAGTATTCAGTCAGGCAGGTAAAGGAATATTTATCGGAAAGGGGCATTGCGGTAAGGCTATGAAGAAAACGATTGTGCGCGTCAGGTCTTTGAAATATGACAAAAAAGGATTGATCCCGGCAATAATCCAGGATTATAGGACTGGCGAGGTCCTCATGGTCGCTTATATGAATGAGGAATCGCTGCGACGCACTATCAGGTCAGGTAAGACGTGTTTCTGGTCACGCTCAAGGAAAGAATATTGGGTCAAGGGAGCGACTTCCGGAAATTTTCAGTTCGTAAAGGGTATTTATTACGATTGCGATATGGACGCGCTTTTGATAAAGGTCAGGCAGGTCGGGGTCGCCTGCCACACCGGCAACCGGAGCTGTTTTTACAGAAAAATAAATTAGCCGTATGTATAATCCCTCATTTAGCGAATTTCTCAGGCTTTCTAAGCATGGTAACGTTATCCCTGTGTATAAGGAGATCAACGCCGACCTTGATACGCCGGTCTCTGCGTTCCTGAAGATCAAAAAGTCGGATTACGCGTTTTTGCTTGAGTCGGTAGAGGGGCAGGAAAAAATAGCCCGTTATTCATTTTTAGGCAGCAACCCCTGCCTGGTCCTGCGCAGCAAGGCTAAGACAGTAAAGATAATCCGGCCGCAGCAAAACCGCATAGAAGAGTTTGTAACAGAAGACCCTCTTGCCGACATAAAGGATTTGATGAAGGGTTTTAAAGCAGTCACCTTAAAAGGACTGCCGCGTTTCTGCGGAGGACTGGTAGGTTTCTTAAGCTATGACGCGGTAAGGTTCTTTGAAAGGCTGCCCGATAAGAACAGCGATGACCTGAGCGTTCCAGAAGCGGTTTTTATGCTTGTCGATACAATGCTGGTATTTGACCACGTCAACCATACCATCAAGATCGTCAGCAACATCATCCTGCCTAAGGGCAGGAAGCTCGCCGCGCCGGCATTAAAAAAAATGTATTCCTGCGCCGGGAAAAAAATAGAGCTGATACATAAAGAGATCCGGTCGTGCCTGATAAAGAAGGATATCCCGGAAAAGGGGAAAGACAATGTCTTGAGTGTTTCGAGTAACTGCACCAAGGCCGGGTTTAAAAAGATGGTAGAGAAGGCCAAGGGCTACATAAGACAGGGCGATATCATCCAGGTGGTTTTATCCCAGAGGTTCAATCTAAAATTGATAAAGGAACCTTTTGAGATCTACAGGGACCTGCGCAGCGGTAATCCTTCGCCTTACATGTTTTTCCTGAAACTGAAAGAGGCGGTTCTTATAGGGGCCTCTCCGGAAATGCTTGTGCGTTGCGAGGACGGCATTGTGCAGACGCGGCCTATCGCCGGGACCAGGCCGCGCGGCGCCACAGAGGAAGAGGACAGGAAGCTGGAGAAAGAGCTTCTTGCCGACGCCAAGGAGAATGCGGAGCACATTATGCTGGTCGATTTGGGCAGGAATGATCTAGGCCGTGTTTGTATGAAGGGTACCGTTAGAGTCAAAGAGTTTAAATCGGTCGAGAGATACTCCCACGTGATGCATATTGTCTCCGAGGTCAGGGGTAAGCTTGAAAGGAAATATGATATATATGACGCGCTGAGGGCGTGTTTCCCCGCAGGGACAGTCAGCGGCAGCCCCAAGATCCGCGCCATGGAAATAATCGAGGAGCTTGAGAATGTCCGGCGCGGACCTTATGCCGGGTGCGTGGGATATTTCAGCTTCTCTCATAATATGGACACCTGTATAACCATAAGGACCATAGTTGTCAAAGGCGGCTCAGCTTATGTGCAGGCAGGGGCCGGGATCGTAGCGGATTCTGTTCCTGCGAAAGAGTATGTTGAATCGGTTAATAAAGCAAAGGCGTTAATGGAAGCAATCAAAAGTAAAAATAAATAATAGGCGAAAGGAGCAATAAGAATGGCAGTGCATGTGCGTTTAAGGAGAATAGGGAAAAATCCAAAAAAAAGGCCGCATTTCCGGGTTACTGTTTACGACGAACGTAGCGGCCGCGACTCAAGATTCATAGAAGAGATCGGTTTCTATAATCCCGTATCGGGTGAGGCCAAGATAAAAAAAGAAAGGCTCGATTACTGGGTAAAGAACGGCGCTCAGTTGTCCGCGACGATCAAAAGTTTAACCAAGAAGATAAAAGAATAAATTCGATAGCTTTCGAAGGAGGAAAAATGCAACCACAAGGGGTTAATCCGGGCATAGCTCAATTCGTGCCTTTAGTGATTATTTTTGTCATTTTCTATTTCCTGCTCATCAGGCCGCAGAAGCGCAAGGAAAAAGAGCATGAAAAGATGCTCAAGGAATTAAATAAAAACGATGAAGTAGTCACTACCGGCGGCATCCACGGCACTATTGTCAACGTCAAAGACAAGACCGTCGTGCTGCGAGTTGACGAAAACGTGAAGATCGAAATGGAAAAAAACTGCGTCGCTTATGTAAAACAAAAAAATCAGAGTTCTTAATGATTTAAACGGGGGCAAAAAAATGGAAAGAAGGGTTCTTTACAAAAGCATTGTTATTATTGGTTTCTTTATCCTTTGCGCATACTACGCTTTTCCTTTGGATAAGCGGATAAACCTGGGGTTGGATTTACAGGGCGGCATGCACCTTCTGCTCAGGGTGGATACGGCCCAGCTTCCGGATAAAGATAAACAAGACGCCTGCGACCGCGCGCTCGAAGTCATCAGGAACAGGATAGATGAATTCGGGGTAAGGGAGCCTTCAATCCAGAAACAGGGAGAGGATGAGATCGTCGTCCAGTTGCCGGGGGTAACGGACAGGGAACGCGCGATAGACCTTATCGGAAAGACAGCGTTGCTGGAATTTAAGCTTGTTTCAAACGACGTGGAAAAATTGAAACAGGCAATGGAGGGCAATGTCCCGGAAGGTTTTGAACTTAAGGTCTCCGAAGAAGAAAGCGAACGGCTGCTTTTGGAAAAACAGGCCGTATTGACCGGGAGCGCCCTTAATACCGCTTCCGTGAGTTTCGATCAGAGTTCTCTTAATGAACCTGTGGTGTCCATAAAGTTCAATGCGGAAGGCGCAAAGAAATTCTCGGAGCTCACCGGAGCTAACGTCGGCAGGAGGCTGGCTATCGTCCTTGACGGAAAGGTCCAGTCCGCGCCGCGCATCAGGGAAGCGATACCGTCCGGAGAAGCCGTGATAACCGGGCACTTTTCCCCGGAAGAGGCCCAGGACCTGGCGCTGGTCTTAAGGGTCGGCGCGCTTCCTGCGCCAATGTATGTGGAAGAGGAAAGGACTATCGGCCCTCTCTTAGGCCAGGATTCGATAAACAGCGGCGTCCGGGCGAGCCTGATCGGCGCCGCGCTTGTAATCGTTTTTATGGTATTTTATTACTTCCTTGCCGGGTTCGTGGCTGATATAGCGCTTTCACTTAACCTGCTGATGATCTTAGGCATGCTGGGTATGCTGCCAGTTGTATTCCCGGGGATATCCGCAACATTGACCCTTCCCGGTATAGCCGGCATCATCCTGTCGTTAGGCATGGCAGTAGATGCCAATGTCCTGGTTAATGAAAGGATAAGGGAGGAGTTGGAGAGCGGCAAGGCAATGCGCCAGGCCATAAGCAACGGCTATTCCCGCGCCTTCAGCGCGATCCTGGATTCCAATATTACCACCTTGATCGCCGCCTTTCTCCTTTTTCAGTTCGGCACCGGCCCTATAAGGGGATTCGCAGTTACTTTGACCATAGGTCTTATTGCCAGTATGTTTACGGCGGTTGTCGTGACCCGCACTATTTTTGAGGCTATGTTGAGTTTCGGGCTGTTGAAATCTTTGCCCATGCAAAAATGGATCAAAAGCACAAAGATAGACTTTATCGGCAAAAGAAAAATATGCTATGCCATCTCAATATTGATCATCGTCTCGGGCCTGACGGTTTTCTTAAAGAAAGGGAAAGATGCCTACGGCATAGATTTTTCAGGAGGCCAACTCCAGGAATACAGCTTTAAGGAGCCTGTGCCGATAGACAAGGTCCGTCAGATCTTAAAGGATTCCGGTTTCGGGGACGCCGCTATACAGCAGTTTAAGGATAATCCCCGCGTGATCCTGATTAAAACCGCAAGCGAAAAGAGCGATATCATAACCGATAAGCTTAAAACCGGTTTCCCGGAACAGAACATTGAGGTTTTACGTGTTGAGAAAGTCGGCCCTGTGGCCGGAGAACACCTGAAAGGAAAGGCCCTGAAGGCCCTGATCTGGTCTATGATCGGGATACTGATTTATGTGGCGTTCAGGTTCAGGCACTTTAATTTCGCCATAGCCGGCGTTATCGCCCTTATACACGATGTGTTGGTAGCCCTGGGTTTTATGGCGATTACCGGAAGGCAGATAGACCTTTTAAGCGTCACGGCATTTCTGACCATCGCCGGTTATTCCATTAATGACACGATAGTCATATATGACCGGGTCAGGGAAAATATGCGTATTCAGCGTAAAATGAGCCTATATGAGCTGATCAATTTAAGCGTCAATCAAACATTGGGTAGGACGCTTCTCACTTCCGGGATAACGCTTTTTACCGTAATCGCCATACTTTTTTACGGCGGAGAAGTGCTGGGTAACTTCGCTTTTGCCTTGCTGGTCGGCTTTATTTCCGGGGTTTATTCCACTGTTTATATCGCTTCGCCGCTCGTCCTTGCCTGGTCAGGGAAGAAGAAGGCCTGATTTTGCGCATTATAGAGCGCGTTATGTGTATTGTGAATATCCCTCCCGAATATTATGTTTAAATCCCTTAAGCTTTATAAGGATGCCGCCCTAGACCTTGAAGGCATTTCGCTTTCCCTGATTGATTTCGGCTACAAAAGGCAGGAACGTGTTTCCGAGGAAGGCGATTTCTCACGGCGCGGAGGCATCATAGATATTTTTCCTTTTGCCTTTGAGCTTCCTATACGCGTAGAGCTGGAGGGGGAGAGAATAGTTTCAATAAAGACATTCAATACCTTGTCGGGAGAGACCGTCTGGGAACACAGCATGGTGATCGTCCTGCCCATAAAACGCCCGCACAGTTTAAAGACAATACCCTTTTCTGAAGAATTCCCCCTGGAGAACCTTATTGACTTAAAATTAGGCGACTATGTCGTGCATAACCAGCACGGGATAGGCAGGTTCCTGGGCCTTGAAAAAATAAAAGTAAAAGACAAGTTTAGAGACCATCTGGTCCTGGAGTATGACCGCGCGGAAAAACTTTACGTACCGGTTGACGATATGAACCTGGTGCAGAAGTACGTGGCGTTTCAGATCAGGAGGCCAAAGCTTTACAGGCTCGGTTCAAAAGAGTGGGCCAGGACAAAAGAAAGGGCACGAAGGGGGATACAGAAGCTGGCATGGGACCTTCTTTCTCTGCAGGCAATGCGCATATCCGTAAAAGGGATCGCCTTTTCACCCGATGTTGACTGGCAAAAGCAGTTTGAAGAGACGTTCCCTTTTGAGGAGACGCCAGACCAGGTAAAGGCAACCGGAGAGGTAAAACGGGACATGGAATCCCAAAACCCCATGGACAGGCTTCTTTGCGGGGATGTGGGTTACGGCAAGACGGAAGTAGCCATGCGCGCGGCATTCAAGGCGGCGATGGATAATAAGCAGGTAGCCTTCCTTGTCCCTACGACGATACTCGCAGAGCAGCATTACCAGAATTTTCAATTCAGGATGAAGGATTTTCCCGTTAATATAGAAATGTTGTCGAGGTTCAGGACCAAACACCAGCAAAAAATGGTTATTGACGGCCTTAGAGAGGGGCGCACGGATATCGTGATAGGCACCCACCGGCTGTTATCCCAGGACATCAGATTCAAGGACCTGGGCCTGGTGATCATTGATGAAGAGCAGAGGTTCGGGGTGCGCGCTAAGGAAAAATTGAAACAGCTCAGGCTTAGTTGCGATGTGCTTACGCTTACGGCTACGCCCATCCCGCGCACGCTCTATATGAGCCTGATGGGAGCAAAAGATCTCTCCGTGATCAATACGCCTCCGCAAAATAGGTTGCCTATTAAGAGTGTTGTGGTAGAATATGATGAAGATTTGATAAGGCAGGCGATTTTGCGCGAGATCGAAAGGCACGGGCAGGTATATTTCCTGCATAACCGCATACTCGATATTGATAAGATCGAGGCGAGGTTAAGGAAGCTGCTTCCGGATAGCGTAAAATTGACCTTTGCCCACGGCTCAATGCCGCCAAAAATGCTTGAGTCGGTGATGTCTAATTTTCTGCAGGGCAAGATCGATTGTCTGGTTTGCACTATGATCATCCAGTCCGGCATTGATATACCTAACGCAAATACGATAATAGTGAATAACGCGCACAAGTTCGGCTTAGCGGATTTACACCAGCTGCGCGGCAGGGTAGGCAGGATCGATAAGCCCGCCTACGCCTACTTTATGGTGCCCAGGAACCAGGTCCTGCCCAGGGAAGCCAACAAGAGGCTGGAAACGATCCAGGAACATACGAGCCTGGGCTCGGGTTTTAAGATCGCCATGGAAGACCTTGAATTGCGCGGGGCAGGAAACCTCCTGGGAGAACAGCAGCACGGCTTTATCGCCGCCTTAGGCTTTGACCTTTACTGCCGGCTCTTGCGGGAAGCGGTGGGGAACTTTAAAAAAATGGGGATCGGCGGACAAGCTCAAAATTAAGAATGAAAAACCTAATTCTGTCCTTGAGTTTTATTTTCGCGTTTTGCCTGTTTAATCCGGGAACTTCTGCTTTTGCCGAAGACAAGATCGTGGCAATAATCAATAACGATATAATCACCCAGAAAGACCTGAACGATTTTATTAATTTTACCCGTATGCAGTTAAGCCAGGAATTCCGCGGCAAGCAACTGGAAGACAAGATCCAGTCGATCAAGCTGGATCTTATAAACAGGCTTATCGAAGACCGCCTTATCCTGCAGGAAGCCCGGAGGCTGGGGGCGAACATTGATGACAGCAGGATAAAGGCGAGGCTGGATGAGATAAGGAAAAGCTATCGCTCATTTTCCGAGTTCCAGGAAGCGCTCTCCCAGCAAGGGCTGGTCCAATCGGATTTGGAACAAAAGATCAGGGAGCAATTCCTTATATATAGCATGATAGAGTTTGAGGTCAAAAGAAAAGTCAACGTAAGCCCGGCCGAGGTTACTAAGTTCTATCAGGATAATACGCAGGATTTTAAGGTAGAGGAGGAGAGGGATTTCGAATCCATCAACATAGACAGCGAATCCAGGGCAAGAGAGATATATGATAATTTAAAGAGAGGCGTTGCGATTGAGGATTTAATGAAACGTTACCCGGAGGCCTCGTTCAACAGGCTGAGCGCTGTCAAGTCTTCCGGAGAGTTAAAGAAGCATATAGAAGACGCCGTGTTTTCTTTAAAAAAGGGAGAGTTTTCCGAACCGGTCAAAATCGATAACAATTACTATATTTTCCGTGTGCAAAACATACTTCCTCCGCGCCAGCAGAACTTGAGTGAGGCCCGCGATAAAGTTTACGCTTACCTGTTCAACAAAAAACTGCAGCAGTCTATGGATACTTGGCTTGAAGGCTTAAGAAAGCGTTCGTATATCAAGATCTGTCAATAGCCCGCTATGTTCATAGTTCATTGTTCAAAGTCCATAGTAAAAACCTAAGCATTGAACATTGAACATTGAACATTGAACATTGAGCTAAACCATTATGAACAAGTCTTTTAAGAGCATAAGAGTCGGCATAACAATAGGAGATCCTTCCGGGATAGGCCCTTCTATAGCCGCCAAGGCCGTTTCTGCCTTCCGCGGAAGCGTTAAATTCTTTATCATTGGGGACAGATGGGTATTTGAAAAATCTGGAGGGAGCGGCGTTCTGAGGCTGCCTGGCGTTAAGTTCCTGGACCTTGAGAACATCAAGCGCAGGGATTTCCGGTTTGGAAAAATCAGGCCGGAATACGGGAAGGCTTCCGTGGAATACCTAGACGAAGCAACCCGTCTGCTTAAGGCGGGAGAGATCGACTGCATCGTGACCTGCCCGGTTTCGAAAGAGGCGATAAACCTGGCAGGGTATAACCTGCAGGGCCAGACGGAATATTTTCAAAAAAAGGCCAGCGTCAAAGATACGGTGATGATGTTGTTGAACAGGTATCTCAGGTTCAGCCTTGCTACCAGGCATATACCTATAAAAGATGTCTCGCGCGCGTTAACTCCGGAAAAATTATACAGGACTGTCTTAATTACGCGCCAATCTCTTAAAAAGTTATTCAAAATAAAGAATCCGCGTATCGTGGTGGCAGGTTTAAATCCGCACGCTTCGGATAACGGCGTGATCGGTTGCGAGGAGAACAGGTCTATCAGGCCTGTCGTCAAGAGATTGCAAAGAAGGTTCAGGTCCATCGAAGGGCCTATATCAAGCGACATCGCGGTAAAGAAGGCCAAAGACGGCGCTTATGACTGTGTTATCGCCGCCTACCATGATCAGGCGTTGATAGCGCTTAAGTTGACGGATGTTTCAACCGGCGTAAATTTGACCTTAGGCCTTCCTTTTGTGAGGACTTCACCTCTGCACGGTACCGCTTTTGACATTGCCGGCACAGACCGGGCCCAGCCGGATTCCCTTGTCCATGCGATCATGACCGCCTGCCTATGCACATCAAGCCAAAAAAAAGATTAGGTCAAAATTTCCTGATAGACGCAAATGTGCGCCGCAGGATTGTTTCCTCCTGTCAGCTGACCGGCGAGGATCTTGTCCTTGAGATAGGTTCAGGCAAAGGAGAGTTGACCAGGCTTATTGCCCAGCGGGTCAAGAGAGTCGTCGGGCTTGAGATAGATAAGAGGCTTTCCCCGGCCTTAATAGAAAACCTCGCCCAGTGCGAAAACGTTGAAATAATAAGGAAGGATATACTGAAGTTAAACCTGAAAAGAGATGTTTTGACTCCCGGGAGGATCACCGGAAAGATCAAGGTCATCGGGAATATACCTTATTATATAAGCACCCCGATCATAGAATTCATAATAGAAAACAAAGACAGCATAAGCTCAGCCTTCCTGACCGTTCAAAAGGAATTCGCAAGAAGGATCACGGCTGTATGCGGCAATAAAGATTACGGTTCGTTTTCCTGTTTCGTGCAATATTATACACTGCCAAAGGTCCTCTTTAACATCAGTAAAAACTCTTTTTTCCCGGCACCGAAAGTTGATTCTTCGTTTTTGGCCCTGGCGATACGGGAACGTCCGGCAGTAGAAGTGATTGATGAAAAACTTTTTTTTAAGATAATACGGGGCGCCTTCGGCCAAAGGAGAAAAACCTTGAAAAACAGCCTTCTGGGTGTGATCCCGCAAGAGAAACTCGGAGCATTTTTCCTGAAAAAAACAATTGATCCCAGGGTCCGCCCGGAATGCCTGACTCTCCAGGATTTTGCCTCTTTAGCAAATTCATAAAAAAAAATAAAAAAAAGGTTGACAATCCCGCATTTATAATGTATATTTTCTAGTCTATATATTTTCCCCCATACAACCTTTGGGAAGTTAACTAAAAGAATTTACAAAAATTCTTTATGGTGGTTTTTTTATCTTTTAAACCCGTGACTGAAAAGATTTTGCTGGAGTAGCTCAGTTGGCAGAGCACGTCCTTGGTAAGGACGGGGTCACGGGTTCAATTCCCGTCTCCAGCTTAAGTGAGCGCATAAGTTATGGAGCGGTAATTTATAGATTGCGCCGACATAACTTATAGGCGCGAACTTATCCAGGTTTTATAACTGTAAGGATAAAGTTTCTATTTAACTGAGGCAGCATGTCTGCTAGGATTTATGCGCGAGATAATTACCTTGGAATGCACGGTTTGTAAAAACAGGAATTACACTCTTACCAAGAATAAAAAATTGCATCAGGAGAGGTTGGAGATTTCCAAGTTTTGCATGTATTGCCATAAGCACACGCCACACAAAGAAATTAAATAATCGTTTTTTCGGCCGAGGCAGCTTCTCGCATTAAGTTGCGGCCTTGATTTATAGGAGCGTCGGTTAATGGCAAACCAACGGTCTCCAAAACCGTGACTGCAGGTTCGACTCCTGCCGCTCCTGCGGTTTAAAGAGATGCGGGCCTTTAAAAGTTTCAGCGGAGAACAGGCCGCGAAGCGGCAAGGGAAGCAAGGATAATGATGGGTTTTATCACGAGTAATCTGAAAGGCATAATTTGGGCGGTAATCGCGATAATCTCCATTGTAACTGTTTTAAAGTATTTCCACAGGATCAAGAAATTTCTCACAGAAGTAAAAACTGAATTAGGCAAGGTATCATGGTCCAGCAGGCAGGAGCTGTTCGGCTCCACAGTGGTCGTCATAGTGATCACTGGCATCACTGCCGTGTTTATCGGGATAATCGACCTTGCTCTTTCTAAAATATTAAGCTTAATGTTCAAATGAAAAACTGGTACGTCGTACATACTCAGACCGGCTCGGAAGACAAGGTAAAACAGCTCCTGGAGAACAGGATCACCGCAGGAAAGCTTTCGGAAGATATTACCAAGGTGATGATCCCCACTGAACAGGTCTCTGAAATCCGTTCCGGGAAGAGAAGGATCTCCCAGAGGAAGTTTTTCCCCGGGTACCTGCTGGTTGAAATGGAGCTTACCGAAGCGACATACCTCCTGATCAAGTCAACTACCGGCGTAACAGGTTTTATAGGTTTAGGCAAGAAACCAATGCCCCTGCCCCAATCGGAAGTAGAAAACATCCTAAAGAAATCCCAGGAAACACAAGTAAAGCCCAGCCCTAAAACAATTTTTGAAAAAGGAGAACAAGTAAGAGTTACCGACGGCCCTTTTGTGAACTTTAACGGCACAATAGATGAGGTTCATCCGGAGAAAGGGAAACTCAAAGTGAGCGTCTCGATCTTCGGCAGGTCAACGCCTGTAGAGCTAGAATACTGGCAAGTTGAAAAAATATAGTTTTCGTTGTCCGAGACAACGAGTAAACGAGAAAACGAGTAAACGATATGGCAAAGAAAATAACCGCACAGATCAAATTACACGTCCCGGGCGCACAGGCTAACCCGGCGCCTCCGGTAGGGCCGGCATTAGGTCAGCACGGCGTAAACATTATGCAGTTTTGCAAGCAATTCAATGACCAGACCAAGGGCAGGGAAGGGCTTATTCTGCCGGTCGTCATAAGCGTTTATGAAGACAGGACCTTTACCTTTATTATTAAGAGCCCTCCATCAAGCGTCCTGCTTAAGCGGGCGGCGAATTTAGCAAAGGCCTCCGGTATTGCAGGAAAGGAGACTATCGGCAAGGTAACAAGGAAACAGGTGGAAGAGATCGCAAAGCAAAAGATGAAAGATATCAATACCGCAGACATTGATCAGGCAGTGAAGATCATTGAAGGCACGGCCCGCAGCATGGGCATAGTCGTGGAAGGATAAACCAAAGGCGCTTATGAAGACGCACAGCAAAAGATACGAAGAGACTACTAAGCTCACGGAACCAGAGAAGACTTACCAGTTAAAAGAGGCGGTTGCGCTGCTGAAGAAATTGCCGCAGATCAAATTTGACGCCTCGGTAGACCTGCATTTTAACCTGAATGTGGATTCCAAAAAATCGGACCAAATGGTGCGCGGGACCGTTGTTCTTCCTTTTGGCACGGGGAAAAAAATAAGGGTAGCCGTTTTTTGTAAAGGCGAACATGAGAAGCTCGCCCGTGAGGCCAATGCCGATTTTGTCGGAGGCATGGACCTGATAGATAAGGTCGCCGGAGGTTTCCTGGATTTTGATTGCGCTATTTCGACACCTGAGATGATGAAGGATTTAAGTAAGCTAGGCAAGGTCTTAGGCCCCAGGGGGCTTATGCCCAGCCCCAAGACCGGGACCGTGACCAATGATATAGTAAAAGCGATAGAAGACGTGAAGCGCGGCAAGGTAGAATTCCGCGTTGACAAACAGGGCGGCATACATTTGTCCGTCGGGAAGGTTTCTTTTTCAGAGGATAAATTATACGAAAATGCCACCCGCGTCATAGAGGCAATAAATGAGGCAAAGCCGGCGTCCGTCAAGGGGAAGTTCGTCAAGACCCTTTCGATCTCCTCTACGATGAACCCGGGATTTAAGTTAGCCGTATAAACAAATATCGGGAGAAAGTAAAAGCGTGAAAAAGATAGGCTTGCTGGTCAAAGAAATATCTGAAAGCAAAATAAAATCCTGTTTAAAGGAAGCAAACAGTTTTTTTATCATCAAGTATTCCGGCTTATCCAGCCCGGACCTGACCACGTTAAGGGCATCGCTTAAAGTCAGCCGCGCAAATTTCTTTGTCGTAAAAAATTCCGTAGCCAGGCGTGCCTTAAAGGGTTCAGGCCTTGATCAGGTCTTAAAAAGCATCGAGGGGCCCTGCGGCCTGGTGTTTTCAAAAGATGAGCCTGTTGAAGCGTCAAAGGTATTATGCAATTTCACAAAAGACCATGAGCAGCTCAAGCTGGAAGCGGGTTTTTTGCAGGATAAGATCCTGGAGAAAAAAGACATCGAGGCGCTGGCAAAGCTGCCTTCCAAGGAAGTCTTGCGCGCGCAGGTGGTAGGCGCGATAAAATCTCCTATAACCGGCATAGTGATGGTTTTAAATTCCACGTTGAAGAAATTTGTTATTTGTTTAGACCAGATAAAACAAAAAAAGACAAGCTAAAAAAGCGATTAAGAGGAGGATGGGAAAATGGCAAGTGAAAAGATGGAAGAGATGATTAAGTCGATAGAAAGCATGACCGTGCTTGAGCTTTCCGACCTGGTAAAGGCGCTGGAAGAGAAGTTTGACGTGAAGGCGAATATGCCCATGATGAGCATGCCTATGGGTGGAGGTGCGGGTGCAGCAGGTGCCGCGCCGGCCGCGGAAGAAAAAAGCACCTTTACGGTAGTTTTAGCTAGCGCCGGAGCGAACAAGATCGCGGTCATCAAGGAAGTCAGGACAATTACCAGTCTCGGCCTGAAAGAAGCGAAGGACCTGGTTGACGCTGCTCCCAAGCCCGTCAAGGAAGGCGCCACGAAAGAAGAAGCTGAAGAGATGAAAAAGAAACTCGAGGCTGCAGGCGCTAAGGTAGAGTTAAAATAATTTAACTTAAAAAGTATCTTTTCGCTAAAGGAAGTTGATCGGAGCTATCTTTTTGACTGCCGGCAATCAGCTAAAAAAGACAGCCTCGATTGACCTTAAAATATGATAAAGAGAAAAAGTTTTGCCAGGCTCAAAGAGGTTTACGATCTCCCCCACCTGTTGGACGTCCAGCTTGAGTCATACCGGGAGTTCCTGCAGATGGATGTTCCCGTTTCAGAAAGAAAAAGACTGGGATTACAGGAGGTATTTGAAGAGATATTCCCGCTTGAAAATAACGACCGCTCCGTAAAACTCGATTTTCTGAGCTATTCTCTTGGTAAGCCCAAATATACGATCGCAGAATCCAAAAGGCGCGCTTTGACCTTTGCGGCGCCGCTTAAGGTCAAATTCCGCCTCACTACTCCTCGCGAAACAAAAGAACAGGATGCCTATTTCGGGGAAATTCCGCTCATGACCGAAACAGGCACTTTTATTATCAACGGCGACGAACGCGTAGTGGTCAGCCAGTTGCAGCGTTCGCCCGGCGTATCATTTGAAGAAGAAGAACATCCCACAGGGAAGAAGATATTTTACGGCCGCATAATCCCTTACCGCGGCGCATGGCTTGAGTTTAAATATGACCTGTCCGAATCAATACTTGCTTATGTGGACAGGAGAAGGAATTTTCCCGCCACGCAGATCTTAAGGATACTCGGCTTTTCTACCGAACAGGAAATAATAGCTGCCTTCGGCAAAGAATACACGGAAATAGCCAATACCCTCAAAAAAGATATCACCAAGAATAAAGAAGAGGCGTATATGGATTTTTACCGGAAGATGCGGCCGACCGAACCGGTAACCAAAGAAGCGGCAGAAAATTTATTTTACAGGTTATTTTTTGACCCTGCGCGGTATGACCTGGAAAGGTGCGGCAGGTTTATACTGAATAGAAAGTTAGGCATGGAAACGTCGCTTGAAAAAAGGATACTTGATTCGGCGACTGTTATTAAGGTAATAGAATATCTTATCAAGTTGAAGTCAGGCGAAGGCAAGATCGATGATATTGACCACCTCGGCAACCGCAGGATAAAGAGCGTGGGCGAATTGGTCCAGAACCAGATAAGGATCGGCCTGGCAAGGGTCGAGCGGTCCATAAGGGAGCGTTTAAGTATCCTGGGCGACCTGGATGCCTTAAGCGTGCATTATCTGATCAACTCAAAGCTCCTTTCAAACCAGATCAGGGATTTCTTCGGAAGGAGCCAGCTTTCGCAGTTTATGGACCAGGTCAATCCCCTGGCAGAAATGACGCATAAGAGAAGATTGAGCGCCTTAGGCCCGGGAGGCCTGTCACGGGAGCGCGCCGGTTTCGAGGTAAGGGACATCCATCCTTCGCATTACGGCAGGGTCTGCCCCATAGAAACGCCAGAAGGGCCTAATATCGGCCTGATTGCTTCGTTAAGCAGCTTTGCACGCGTGAACAGCCTGGGCCTGCTTGAGACGCCTTACAGGAAAGTCGAAGACGGGAAGGTAACGCGCAAAATTGAATACCTGACCGCAGACATAGAGGAAGACAAGATCATTGCTCAGGCTAACGTGCCGCTTGATACAGACGGGACATTCCAGGAAAGAGAAGTGTCCTGCCGTTTTAAGGGCGATTTCCCCAAGGTACCGGGTAAGCAGGTCCAGTATATGGACGTTTCTCCCAAGCAGCTTGTCTCCGTAGCCGCCTCATTGATCCCGTTCCTTGAGCACGATGACGCCAATCGCGCGCTCATGGGTTCAAACATGCAAAGGCAGGCTGTGCCTTTGATGATACCGGAGGCGCCGGTAGTAGGCACGGCCATGGAGGCCAAGGTCGCCAAGGATTCCGGAGTGGTCGTAGTCGCGGAAGAATCAGGCAAGGTCACGAGTGTGGATGTGTCCTCCATCAGTATAGGTAAAAAGATATATCATTTGAAAAAATTCCTGCGCACCAATGCCGATACCTGCCTGAATCAGAGGCCGCTGGTAAAATTAGGAGAGCATGTGGAAAAAGGCCAGGTAATCGCCGACGGCACAGCTACCAGGGGCGGTGAATTAGCGCTGGGCAGGAACCTTCTCTGCGCATTTATGCCGTGGCGCGGTTATAATTTTGAAGACGCGATCCTGTTAAGTGAAAAATTAGTCAAAGAAGACGCCCTTACGTCCATTCATATAGAGGAATTCGAGATCGAGGCAACCGAAACCCGCCTCGGCAATGAAGAGATCACCCGCGACATCCCGAACGTAAGCGAGGAATCATTAAGGAACCTCGATGAAACCGGGGTCATCCGCATAGGGGCGGAGGTCGAGCCGGGAGATATACTGGTAGGCAAGGTAACGCCTAAAACCGAATCCGAGCTTTCCCCTGAAGAGCGGCTTCTGCGCGCCATATTCGGAGAAAAAGCAGGCGACGTGCGCGATACTTCGCTGGTCGTCCCTCCTGGAGTCGAAGGCGTGGTCGTTGACATACATATCTTCCAGCGTAAAGACAGGGGCAGAAAGTCGAAGGAAGAAAAGTCCAAAGAACTGGCCAAGGTCAGGGAGTTGAAGGCCTATTACAAACAGGAACTGGAAGTGCTCCAGGGTGAGAAGATCTCGCGCCTGAGCTCCCTTCTGGGCGTGGACAAAAAGAAATTGGAAAAGATCGATATAAACGACAATGAAGAGGCCAAGATACTGGCGGCTTCTTTTGATGAGCAGATACAGGAATTGATTGCGGAGCAGCAGCAGGAGATCGAAAAGGTAAGGCGCGGTGATGAATTGCCTCCCGGTGTATTAAAAAGGGTGGTAGTTCATATCGCGACAAAGCGCAAAGTAGCCGAAGGCGATAAGCTCGCCGGACGCCATGGTAACAAGGGTGTTGTCGCGCGCATCGTGCCTGAAGAAGACATGCCGTTCCTGCCGGATGGCACGCCCGTGGAAGTGGTATTGAACCCCCTGGGTGTTCCTTCGCGTATGAATGTCGGCCAGATCCTGGAGACCCACCTGGGTTGGGCGGCCACGGCATTAGGTTTGCGCGTAGACAGCCCCGTGTTTGACGGCGCTACCGAAGAAGAGATAAAAGAGATGCTGAAGAAGGCAGAGCTTCCTGAAGAAGGCAAGATCAAGCTTTACGACGGATTTACGGGTGAGTCTTTTGACCAGAAAATTACCGTGGGTTATATTTACATGATGAAACTTATCCATCTGGTTGATGAAAAGATCCACGCGCGCTCCATAGGGCCGTATTCCCTGGTTACGCAGCAGCCGTTAGGCGGTAAGGCGCAGTTCGGCGGCCAGAGGCTCGGAGAAATGGAAGTCTGGGCGCTTGAGGCTTATGGCGCGGCGTTTACTCTCCAGGAGATGCTTACCGTAAAGAGCGATGACGTTTCCGGAAGGACGCGCATTTACGAAGCAATTGTTAAGGGCGAACAGCGGCTCACTCACGGGACACCGGAGTCGTTCAACGTTTTGATCAAAGAATTACAGGGCTTGGGCCTTGACATAAAAACAGAAAAGGAAAAATAATGGAAGAGATAACCTCTTTTGATAATATTTCCATAAAGATCGCTTCACCGCAGGTCATCAGGTCCTGGTCAAAAGGAGAAGTAAAGAAGGCAGAGACAATAAATTACCGCACGCTTAAGCCGGAAAAAGACGGTTTGTTCTGTGAGAAGATCTTCGGGCCGGTCCGAGACTGGGAATGTAACTGCGGCAAATACAAGGGCCAGAAATTCAAAGGCATAACATGCGACCGCTGCGGTGTCACCGTGGACCGTTCTTCGGTAAGAAGAGAAAGAATGGGGCACATAGAGCTGGCTACGCCGGTCACGCATATATGGTTCTTTAAGGCAGTCCCTTCCCGTCTTTCAGGGCTGCTGGACATCGGGCTCAGGGACCTGGAGAAAATAATATATTATGAGGAATACGTCGTAGTTGACCCGGGGACATCGCCTTTAAAGAAAAACGAGCTGCTTTCCGAGGAAAAATATCAGGAGGCATTGAATAAATACGGGGCCACCTTCAAGGCAAAGATCGGAGCCGAGGCAATACGGGATTTGCTAAGAGAGCTGGACCTGGATACTTATTGCCGTTCCTTGCGCAGGGCATTGGAAAAAACTAAAGAGGCGCTGGGGAACCGTAAGATCATCAAGGCCCTGAAGATCGTGGAAGACTTCAAGAAGTCCGGGAATAAGCCGGAATGGATGATCCTGGAGGTCTTGCCCGTGATCCCGCCGGATTTAAGGCCGTTAGTGCCGCTCGACGGAGGGAGATTCGCTACTTCAGACCTCAACGACCTTTACCGCAGGGTGATAAACCGCAACAACCGACTGAAAAAATTAATAGAGTTAAACGCCCCCGAGATAATAATCCGTAACGAAAAACGTATGCTCCAGGAGGCGGTAGACGCCCTTATGGATAACGGAAGGCACGGCAGGCCGGTAATGGGAGCGAACAATCGGCCGCTAAAATCCCTTTCGGATATGTTAAAAGGCAAACAGGGCAGGTTCAGGCAGAACCTTCTGGGTAAGCGCGTTGATTATTCCGGGCGTTCCGTGATCGTGGTGGGTCCGGAATTGAAATTGCATGAATGCGGCCTGCCTAAACAGATGGCGCTTGAATTGTTCGAACCGTTCATCATAAAGAAATTAAGAGAAAAAGGTTTTGTGCGCACGATAAAAGGCGCGCGCCGCGTGGTTGAAAGAGGCAAGATCGAGGTTTGGGATATTTTGGACGACGTGATCAAAGACCACCCGATACTTTTAAACCGCGCGCCGACCCTGCATCGCCTGGGTATCCAGGCATTCCAGCCGGTTTTAATCGAAGGAAAATCCATAAAGATACATCCCTTGGTCTGCACCGCTTTCAATGCGGACTTTGACGGAGACCAGATGGCAGTGCATGTCCCGTTATCGCTTGAATCACAGATCGAGGCCAAGGTTTTAATGCTTTCTATAAACAATCTGTTTTCTCCGGCTGACGGAAGGCCGATAATCGCCCCCACCCAGGATATAATCCTGGGCGCTTCGTACCTTTCCAAGGAGAAGCCTGGCTCAAGAGGCGAAGATAAGATATTCGGCAATTGCGATGAGGTCATCAGCGCCTACGATGATGGCTCGGCAGAGCTGCACGCCAGGATCCGCTTAAGGCTGGGAAATCATTTCGACCTGGAGAGCAAGCGTGTCATAGCAGAAAAAAAGATCATCACTACCACCGTAGGCCGCGTGATTTTTAATCAGATACTCCCTCCCGAATTCGGGTTTGTTAACGTCGAGTTGAACAAGAGCAAGGTGGGAGAGATAGTAGCCGAATGTTACAAGCGTTTCGGGCACCAGCGCACCATCCAGTTGCTGGACGATATAAAGAAATTCGGGTTTGAGTATTCGACTCTGGGAGGTATTTCTATCGGGATAAACGACCTGAAGATACCCAAGGATAAAGGCGAAGTGATCAAAGAATCCAAAGAAGAAGTCGGCAAGGTAGAGGACCAATACAGAAAAGGCATCATTACCGACAGCGAGCGAAAGAGCAAGATCATTGATATCTGGACGCACACAACCGACAAGATCTCGGATTTACTGTTTAAGGGGATGGAGCCTTTTAATCCTATTTTCATGATGGCTGATTCAGGCGCCAGGGGTTCCCGTTTACAGGTCCGCCAGCTTGCCGGTATGCGCGGGCTTATGGCTAAGCCTTCCGGAGAGATCATCGAGAGCCCTATCACCGCGAATTTCAGGGAAGGGTTGACGGTTTTGGAATATTTTATTTCCACTCACGGCGCGCGCAAGGGGCTTGCAGATACAGCCCTTAAGACGGCGGACGCTGGTTACTTGACACGCAGGCTGGTTGACGTGGCACAGGAAGTGATCACCACAGAGCTTGATTGCGGGACATTGAACGGCATTACGGTTTCGGCGATCATTGAAGGCGATGAAGTTGTCGTCAGCTTAAAGGACCGCATAATCGGCCGCGTTGCCCTGGATAACGTCGTAGACATCATTACCGACAAAGTGGTTGTCGAGCAGGGTGAGGAGATCAGCGGAGAAAAAGCCGACATGATCGAGCAGCTGGGTATAGAGAAGATCCGTATCCGCAGCGTATTGACCTGCGAATCAGGCAGGGGTGTTTGCTGTAAATGTTACGGCAGGAACCTTGCCAGCGGCAGGCTTGTGGAAGTTGGCGAGGCTGTAGGCGTGATCGCCGCCCAGTCCATCGGAGAGCCCGGTACCCAGTTGACGATGAGGACCTTCCATATCGGAGGTACTGCTTCAAGGACCGTAGCGCAATCTTATATAAAGAGCAAGAACAAAGGGTTCATCAAGTATCATAATCTAAGGGTCACGCCCAAGAATAAAGAGTTTATCGTCTTAAACAGAAACGGTTCTATCAGCATAAACGATAAACAGGGCAGGGAATTGGAACGTTATACCCTCCCCCAGGGCGCGTTTATCAGCATTGAAGACGGCCAGGAATTGGCAAAAGGCGTCTTGTTCGTCCGCTGGGACCCTTATACGCTGCCGATCTTGACCGAGGTTTCTGGTAAGGTTAAATATGAGGACCTTAAGGAAGACGTAACGGTCAGGGATGAGTTAAACCCCGTCACGAAGCTTACCGAGCGCGTGGTCGTTGAGCACAAGCAGGAATACCATCCTCAGATACTTATCCTGGATGAAAAACAGGAAGTCCTGGGTATTTATCCTATCCCGATAGGCGCGCACATATTGGTCAAAGACAAGCAATCCATAGACGCAGGAGACCTTTTGGCGAAGATACCGAGATTAGTCGTCAAGACCAGGGATATTACGGGCGGCCTTCCGCGCGTGGCAGAATTGTTTGAAGCGAGGCGTCCGAAAGAGCCGGCGATCATAAGTGAAATCGACGGTTTTGTGGAATTCGGAGAATCAAAGAAGGGCCAGCGGGTCATTATAGTGCGTTCTTCCACCGGTATGAGCAGGGAATATACCATACCTCACGGAAAACATCCCAATGTCTATAAGGGGGATAAGGTTATTGCCGGCCAGCAGTTGACTGACGGCCCGGTCGTCCTGCAGGATATATTACGGGTCTCCGGGGACAAGGTATTGCAGGAATATCTGGTGAATGAAGTGCAGGAAGTTTACAGGCTCCAGGGTGTGCATATAAACGACAAGCACATCGAAGTGATCATCAGGCAGATGATGAAAAAAGTCAGGATCGAAGATCCGGGAGACACGGAATTCCTGGCCACACAGCAGATAGATAAGTGGAAATTCCAGAAAGAGAACGCGCGCGTCATAAAGAAAGGCGGAAAGCCGGCGCTTGCCACCCCGCTTCTGTTAGGGATTACCAAGGCGTCGCTTACCACCGAGAGCTTTATTTCAGCGGCGAGCTTCCAGGAAACTACCCGCGTTTTAACCGACGCAGCAGCGAGCGGTAAACATGACGAGCTTTTTGGTCTTAAAGAAAACGTTATCGTCGGCCATCTGATCCCCGCCGGCACAGGTTTTAAGACCCACAGGGAGATCGAGGTTAACAAACTTGCGCAGGAAAAGAAAGCGCCTGAAGCCCAGGAAGAAGAACTCGTTGAAGCAAAAATAAAAGGATAAAAAGATATGCCGACAATTTCACAATTAATCAGGATTGGGAGGATATCAAAAAATAAAAAGACAAAATCGCCGGCGCTTAAGGCCTGTCCTCAGAGGAGAGGCGTATGCGTGCAGGTGCGTACAATGACACCCAAGAAGCCGAACTCCGCGTTAAGAAAGATCGCCAGGGTCAGGTTGACTACCGGTATCGAGGTGACTTCTTACATCCCCGGAGAAGGGCATAATCTTCAGGAACATTCCATTGTCTTGGTCAGAGGCGGCAGGGTGAAAGACTTGCCGGGCGTCAGATACCATATCGTAAGAGGGACGCTTGACGCATCGGGTGTCAATCAGCGCAAGAAGTCGCGTTCCAAATACGGGGCCAAGATGCCTAAGGGGAACTAATAAAGATGAGAAGAAGAAAAGCTCAGGAAAAAGATATTTTATCGGATCCAAAATTCAACAGCAAGGTAGTGGCTAAATTCATCAATATGGTCATGCTGGAAGGTAAAAAATCAATAGCAGAAAAAATGGTTTACGGGGCATTCGATATATTGAAGGAGCAACTCAACGAGCCGGATATCTTGAAGATCTTTTACAAGGCGATAGATAACGCCAGGCCCCGACTTGAAGTCAAGCCGCGCCGTGTGGGCGGAGCTACTTATCAGGTGCCCATAGAGGTGAGGCAGGACCGCGGTACGTCCATCGCGCTGCGCTGGATAAGGGATTTCGCGAAGAACAAAAAAGGCAGGTCCATGAAAGAAAAATTAGCCGAAGAGATCATCGCCGCTTACAAGGGTGAAGGTTCGGCAATAAAGAAGAGGGACGATACGCATAAGATGGCTGAGTCCAACAAAGCGTTCGCGCATTTCAGGTGGTAAAATTTTAGTGGACAAATCCATTATTTTATGTATAATATTTGTTTCATCGATTAACGCAAAAAAAACCACAAATTAGGCAGTTATGGCAAAAAAAACAGAGCTGGAAAAAATCAGGAACATCGGGATCATCGCGCATATTGACGCCGGTAAGACGACCACTACCGAGCGCATACTCTTTTATTCCGGGAAGACTTATAAGCTCGGTGAGGTCCACGAAGGGACGGCGATCATGGACTGGATGCCTCAGGAACAGGAAAGAGGCATAACCATTACAGCCGCCGCTACTACCTGCCACTGGAAGGATTGCGTGATCAACATCATTGATACGCCCGGCCATGTGGATTTTACCGTTGAAGTGGAAAGATCATTAAAGGTCTTAGACGGAGCCGTGGTAGTATTCTGCAGCGTCGGAGGGGTTGAGCCGCAATCCGAGACTGTGTGGCGCCAGGCCGACCGTTACGGCGTCCCCAGGATCGCCTATGTGAATAAACTTGACAGGACAGGCGCGAAATTCTTTGAAGTCATTGCGGAGATGCATATAAAGCTCGGGGCAAATGCCGCGGCTATCCAGATGCCCTGGGGTTACGAAGATAATTTCAAAGGCATAGTCGATCTCATAGAAAAAAAACTTTATGTTTACGCAGACGAATTGGGCAAGGAAGTTAAGGTTGAAGAGATCCCTGCAGAGCTTTCCGAAGAAGTTGAAAAACACCGAAGCGCCATGATCGAGAAATTAGCAGAGGCGGATGACGATATCCTGGATAAGTTCCTGCACGGAAAAGAGATCACGGTGCAGGACATAAAAAGCAAGATCAGGGCGAGTGTGATCGCCAATAAATTCGTGCCGGTCCTCTGCGGCGCGTCGTTTAAGAACAAAGGCATACAGCTTGTGCTGGATGCGGTTTGCGATTACCTGCCTTCCCCTCTGGACCTGCCGCCCATCAAAGGAACAAACCCAAAAAGTTCTGAATTCGAAGAGATAGTTACAAGTGAAAGCGCGCCTTTTTGCGCCTTATGCTTCAAAGTGGCTACCGACCCTTATGTCGGAAGGCTTAATTATATCAGAGTATATTCGGGCACCCTGAAACCGGGTACTTATATTTACAACGCCTCCAAAAGGATAAGGGAACGCGTCACAAAGCTCGTGCGCATGCACGCCAACCGCCAGGAGATAATCGAGAGCGTATCCTGCGGGGATATTGTGGCCGCGGTAGGCTTAAAGGAAACAAAGACAGGCGATACCCTCTGTATGGAGAATAACCAGATATTGATAGAGGCCATGCGTTTCCCCGAGCCCGTCATTCAGCAGGCGATCGAAACATCCACAAAGGACGACCAGGAGAAGCTGGGCCTGGCATTGCATAAACTGGCGGAAGAAGACCCGTCTTTTAAGGTTAGCTATAATCAGGAGACCGGACAGACGATCATCGCCGGGATGGGCCAGCTGCATCTTGAGATAATCGGCGACAGGCTGCTTAGGGAATTCAACGTGGCTGTGCAGGTTGGTTTTCCGCAGGTCGCATACCGCGAGACTATCACCAGAAAAGTCAATTCTTCCGGAAAATTCATTCAGCAGAGCGGCGGCCGCGGGCAATACGGGCATTGCGTGATCGAGCTTGAGCCGCAGGAAACACCCGGAGCAGGGGTAACTTTCGAGAATAAGATAAAAGGCGGCGCCATACCGCAGGAGTTTATTCCCTCCGTAAAACAGGGGACATTCGATGCCGCAAAGAGCGGTGTCCTGGCAGGCTACCCGGTCACGGACATAAAGGTGACGCTGGTAGACGGTTCATTCCACGAGGTCGATTCTTCGGAATTGGCATTTAAAATGGCCGCGGGGATAGCGCTTACCGACGGGTTAAGAAAGGCAGGCCCCATCCTTCTTGAGCCGATAATGGACATGGAGGTTGTTACTCCCGAGGAATTCATGGGCGCGATCATCGGGGACTTAAGTTCCCGCAGGGCAAAGATAAACGCCATCAACTCGCGCGCGAACGTCCGTGCGATCAGGGTATTTGTTCCACTATCAGAGATTTTTAATTACGCGACAGTAATGCGTTCCTTAACGCAAGGCCGTGCTTCCTATACAATGGAGCCCTCATATTACGCAGAGGTGCCTTCACATATAGCAGACAAGATCATCGCCGGTTTTACGTCCGCAGGGACAAGGAAATAAATAATGAGATCAAATATTCTTAATAATATGGAGGTGGAATAATGGCTAAAGAAAAGTTTGTAAGGTCAAAACCACACGTTAATATCGGGACCATCGGGCACATCGACCACGGAAAAACGACGCTTACCGCGGCGATCACGGCTGTATTGGCAAAGCTTGGCAAGGCGACAAAGAGAGAATATGCGGATATCGCCAAGGGCGGTACAGTAAGAGATG
>Ga0265297_10002749_pt1 | contig 34326 bp, 18 predicted proteins | sample Munlanlwell13791_FD_192502 | JGI IMG/M metagenome (GOLD analysis project Ga0265297, IMG submission 192502) | Leachate microbial communities from a municipal landfill in Southern Ontario, Canada - Leachate well 137-91 | ecosystem: Engineered > Solid waste > Landfill > Unclassified | place... | reverse complement strand
GTGTTCAATGTTGACCCGTCCCCTTTTGCACCGTAATCGGTAATGTTATAATAAACTGGTACAGCGATAGAAAGAAGAGGGGCAGATAAAAGAATGCTGAGTATAATACCACGTTGGTATCTTAAACAATTTTTAATCATATAGCTTCCGATTTTATTAATTCATTGATTAGCTTCACGATCAAGGAGCAATTTTCCTCATTTTAATTAAATATTTGATTGAATTGCTTTAAAACATCCACTTTGGAATCATTGCCAGGCGTCATGATGTACAAATATTTATTTGAGCCTATAATTGAAGAAGCGTTCAAAATATTAAGTTGGTTACCCATCTCATTTACCGGATCAATCCAAATCTGCGGTTTTGGTGAGATTAGCCTGGTAAGATCCGGTATATCAAAATCTTGTAATGCACCCGGAACCCAGAAATATCCCCACACATTGTAATATTGGTTAGTTATCAACATTTTATAGGAAGGCAACGTGCCGACGGTAACCACACCATGAACACGGGAATCATAAACCGAGGCGAAGAGCGCCCATAGTCCTCCAAGCCCCTCCCCGACTACAATTACCTTTCTATTTTTCAAATCCTCACGGTTATTGAGAAGATCAATTCCTCTTATTATATCAAACATCCTCATACCCAGCGTAGTACATCCAAAACTTGCGCTTTCGTTGGCCAAAACGTCGTGCTTCCATAAGGATGGTGTATAACCCGTAAACTGGCTTAATTCCAATGGTGGGGTTGGACTTGTTTCACCAATTCCCCGAACATCTATCGCGAATACAATTGATCCATTTTTCGCAAGAATAAATGGCAGGGATAGATTATTAATTTTATCCGGCTTTCCTTTTTCTGAAGCATAAATATAAATCGGGCTATTTGGTTTTACATTTTTGGGCTTGATTAGCAGGGCAGGAATTACAATACCCTTTTCACTCTCATAAGTCAGCTTTTCAATAGAGATATCTTCGTGCGTAAATGTTTCAATGGTGTGGTTCACAGGCACAATGTTATTTTGCGGCATGACCATTCCAATTCGTTTGGCAATATTTGCCTTTAGCCTGGTTAAATCCTTTTCAGGATTGTAAATTTTTTCAGCACGTTTCGCATTTAAACTTTGTCCGGTTTCACCACCAAGTGAAATGATCGTATTCCCGCTCTCAGTGCACCAGAGTGATTCATCATTTTCAGGTTCAATCGTGGCCTCTGCTTTTCCTTCAGCCTCTTTATCCAGCCATTTATTTAGCCATTCATAGGTTGATTCACGATTAGACCGGTTCATCGAATGAATTCCCGGAACCAGATCCATGTTTCCGCATTGTTTGCCCGCCCTAAGGCCTTCATAAAAGAGTTGTATATCTTCAAGCTTTTCCCGGTGAAGTGGTTCTTCACCAGACTCATTGCCAACTATCATTCTAAGCGGCCGGGGTGGTATCAGGCTAAAAATTTCCTTGTCTGCGAATTTCTGTCCTAGAAGGTAGGTGCTCTCACAGCTTCCACCGGGATGGGAAGCAACACAGACTTTAATCCGTTCATCAACAGCGGTAATTAACAAGGCCATTTGGCCTCCGCCGGATTGACCAACAGAGGCAAGTTTGTTTTTATCAACTTCAGGTCTGGATACCAGATAATCAACGGCCCTGATCGCATCCCAGATACGCAATCCTGAAAGTGACCAATTGACAAGCAAGGCGGGACAACCCACATAATGGTGCTGGTCGACCGACATATGGACTAGAGGTTTTTTAGTTCCTGCATCGAAATACTCCGAACGCTCGCCCTGCCCGATAGGATCAAAAATCAACACGATATAACCTTTTGATGCCAGGCCCGAACATGTCATCTGATATTCACCATAAGCTTTGGCATTGTCTGAGTGTCCGCATGTGAGAACTACCCCGGGTATTGGGAACTTCCGGTCTTTGGGAATATATAAATTTGCAGTAACATAGTATTTTGGCTGACTTTCGAATATTATCTTTTCGATAGTATAATTCTTGTGATCCAGTTTACCAACTGTTCTCGCATTCAATGGCGTTCTCTCCGGGAATTCACCAAAGAATTGGTTTAACCTATTTCTGATTTGTTTCTGTCTTGCCCGCCACTCACCAGGATTTTTCAACCCGGCAAGTTCAGCCTTCCTCTTTTGTTCAAGACTGTCAATACGGTACTGAACAAAATCTGTAAACAGACGGCTACCCTTAAGCTGTTCGTCTGTTGTCCCAAATACTTTCAATGAACCTGTTCCTCTTTCAATTCCAATATGCGATATCGCTCCTGATAAAATATTTCCAAAAGAGGGTACGATTAGCAAAGAACCCATCAGAATAAAACATCTCGCAAAAAAGCTGAAAGGAGACTTTTTCATGACTATCGTTTCAATAATACTATTTTAATTCCATCACAACCATATTGTAAACAGATAGTTGTGGCACAGTGTATAAAATATGCCTACCGCTTTCCACAAACGGAATTATTTCATTGGGCCTGCCATCCGGGGTCATTACTGCTATTTGAGCTATTTGCTTCCCTTCAGGAACTTGTACATCAACTTTAACATTGGGGGCCGAGGAGTTTTTTGAATCGAAATTAACGAGATGCAAAATCAAGGCACTCTTATCTTCCTTTTCCGTCAATTCCATGGTCACTGAGAGTGGCGCTTCAATGCCAAGAGACAAGTTATTGCCGGATGCCCATTTTACCGATTCAATGAGCTCTACCCAATTGAGCGGCAGCTTCCAGTACCTACCGCTCATCGCCCGAGCTGCCGGTTTCTGAATTGAAGGTTCTACGGTACGGAGATAAGCGACCCTTCCATTACCAATTAAATTTTGTTGCACCGTTACATTTGACGAATCCTTTTGTGACCTTTTTGGAACTTCAACTTTGAATAGGTCGTTCAATCCGAATTCGCGTTTTCTCTGTCGCCACTCATTGTAAAGTGAGGTATTTCCGGTAGCGACCAATCCCCCTCCCCGGTTAACAAAATTTCTGATCAACTCCAGTTTATCTTCGCTCAAACACTCCTGGTCTGCCAGAACAACCACTTTGTATTTGGAGAGATCGTTCAGATTTTCGTCAAAGATGATATCAAATGGGATTTTCCCCTGGATCAATGCCTGTTCATAAAGAAATGTGCTTTGATAGGGCTGGTCGCTGTTATAGGCCATCGAAGCGAAGGAATGCAGGACAGCCACGTCTGCCACATTGTGGATATTGCGGTAATAATCAAAGTTCTTATGAAAGAATTTGATGTAATTTTTTCGATCTGCAGGGACCTCATCACCTGCCGAAAGACCACCTACCATTCCCATGCCCTGCCTGTTGTAAGCCATGGCTTCGGCCATTTCAAGTTTACTGCTGTTCGCATAGGTAAAAACCCTGTTATTCAATGTTTGGGCCATTTTGAAAGTACGGATCTTGGAAATAAGTACTCCGTCATCTGCTAGGCTCGTCTCTTCACCCTCTGTCCAAAAAAAATCGGTATGAGCAAGGATTCTAGGAAAATCCACGCTCTCTTCCCACATGGTATTTTTTCCGGATAGGCCATGTGGATTGCATTCTACGGCTACTTCCGGATTGAGTCCCCTGATGTATTCTTCCATTTCTCCATAGTAGTCGGCAACCTGTTGGCACCTGAAGTCGGTCCACTCCTGAAAAAGAGGATCATTGATAGTACTGAGTGACGTGATGTTTTTCGGGGGTTCTACATATTTTACATCGCCAAATCCAAACCTTTTCTTCAGCATTTCAGGCGTGTATTTGTTTTTTAGAAAAGTCCTGAAATTCTTAATAGCAAGAGGGTGATAAAAAACAGGTGGCAAACCCTGATTCGATGAATTATCAAAGTGAATGAGATCTACTTTCAAATCTTCAATAGCAATTCGAACTACCTTTTTCATATAAGCCTTATAGCCAGGATGCTGAAAATAGACGCGTTTGCGAAAAGTCTGATCGCCATAGACCACGGGTTGGCCCAAAAAATCCGGAACGATCCACTTCCTGGCTTCAGGTTTTTCCAAAAGAAAGGTTTCATAACCCAAAGTACTTCCAACGTAAACACCTACCCTAAGCCCATTTTGCTTACATAGGACAGCAAGCTTCTTTGCATCCTCTATGTATTCCTTTTCCGCTTCAAGGCCAAATGCTTTGTAGAAATGGATTATGGCCATGGTCACGCCCATCTCTTTAAGCTTTTTGACCGCCTCCTCTCTGTGCTGCCTGTCATAATCTTCTTGCTGCCAGAGTGGGTCACTGCCGCGCCGGTGCCTGAAAATAAACTCGGAATCCCAATTACCCACGAAAACGAGAGGCTCCTGAGAGATCCATGCAGGACGTGGAAGGGCATTCCCATATTTCAAAGCAATCTTTTTCGCAACGTGGGTTTGCGACTGTGCCGATGTAACAAAAAGGAGAAGAATTATTCCAACATAGAGAGGCAAATTGTGACTCAGTAATTTGGGAAGTATTTTGTTTGCCATAATAAAGAAGTAAATTACATTCAGAAAAGATCATTATTTTCTCATTAATGAATATGCCGTGCCAAAGGAATTTTCATTTTGGTCACCTCCCGTGCAACCATTCCGGCAAATATTCCTGCACCTTCAACTGACAAATGGGTGTTATCTTTTCTCCCTTCGGGGAATTTAGGGTCGGGTGAAGTCCACAGGTACATTTTTTTTGAAGGTTCATCACCCATTGAATTAATGTACGAATAGGTAAGAATTTGCATATCAATAAGTTTTACTTTTTGATTGGCTGCTACTTCGCGTACTGCATCAGGATACTTTCCATGGGTTTCGATGAGTTTCCCAGATTCATCGAATCTCCTTCTAACAATTGGGGTTAACAAAACTGGCGTTGCCCCTTTCTCCCTGGTTTCCAGAATATACCGTTCAAGGTATTTCCTGAAACTTGACTGCGGATCTGTGAAATGAGAGGGAAGATTTGCCTTTTCGTCGTTGTGTCCAAACTGAATAAAAACATAATCACCCCGTTTAAGGCTATCCAATACCTTTTTCCAACTCCCTTCGTCAATAAAACTCTTTGAGCTTCGACCATTTATCGCATGATTGCTAACCTTTACTTTTGAGTCAAAATGATCTTGAAATTTCTGACCCCATCCCGTCTCCGGATATACCTCCGGTTTCTTATTCGCCATAGTAGAATCACCAATTGTATAGACTGTGATCAACTTTGATGGGACGCAGCCAATAAACAGAGCGAACAACAAAACAACTGCTTGACAAATTATTCTCATTTTACGATTTATGCATTAAAACAATAAAAATCCTACTGCAATCCTTTCAATTCCTTCTCAATGGCATATTTCCCTATCAATGCGTTTTGCGGATGAGGATTTTTGCTTGAGAATGCCAGCATTATTGCGGCACTTTCAAGTTTGCTTTTACTTTCATCGATTGAACCATCATTATTAGTCACTGCCGCCATATTCAGTCCCAGATGTTTTGCCATGAAGGAATATACCGGAACCCTTTTCTCATACCCATAATCGTGAACGCCCAAAGGGAAATGAACATTTTCAACATTATTTTCGGCATTGTAAAAAGAATAGGTCCGTTTGATAAATGGATATTCCACAGTCGGTTCATTTTTTGTCCAATCAGCGCCATCTGATATCATCAACATTGGTTTTGGCGCGATCATGGCTGCTATTTCAGCATTGTTTGTAAAATGATCCTCACTTTGATGAATTGGCATTCCACTTTCGCAGTTACACCCCCCGAAGAAGTGGCAGGAGACCATTACAACCGGAACACTTACACTCACCCTGTCATCAAGCGCTGCCAATAAGAAGGTTTGTGTGCCTCCTCCCGAGGCTGCTGTAATTGCAATTTTTGTTGGATCAATACCTGTCAAAGTCTCCATAAAGTCGATGACTCTCATGCTGTTCCAGGTTTGCATGGTCAATGCCAAAGGAATACCATGATTTTTGTCAATTACTGCCACAACCGGTTTTTCAATAATTGCCGTTGTGTCCAATTGCCTGATAGATTCTCCCCAACCGAACATACTGTAGCTGAAAACTGTAGCTCCCATTCTGGCAAAGGTAGCACAGCGCTTTTGCTGGTCAGGACGAAAACGGCCATACCCACCCAGGCTATCGGCCGGGAAATGTCCATGAGGACAAAGGATTATCGGATGTTTTACAGAATCATTGAGCGGCCTGTACAGATTTCCACAAACATAAAAACCGGGAATACTTTCGAAATAAACATTTTCAACAGTATAACCATCCAGTTCCCTTTTAGAACTGATTACAGCGTTCAACGGTGTACGGGTTGGTAAAGGCCAAAGATTCATACCTTTCAGTATGTTTTTCCGGAGCATCAGCTTCCGTTCTTCCCATTCCGTTGCATTGTGGTACATAGATTCCAGTCTTTTTAGTTCTGCTTTTCCCTGCTCTTCGGAATAAAATGTTCCCTGTCGGAGTTTTGGCTTTTGATTCATCGCACAGCCAATTAAAAAAAACAATACCAACAAGCTTAATATCCTGTTTTTCATATGTTTATGTTCTTGTCTGATTTATGCTATTCATTATTTCTCCCACATTCGATTGATCATATTCACGGTTGTATCCACCAGCATTTGCCCGCCTTCCGGTCCAACAAAAGAGACCAGGGCGCTATACTGGCCGCCGGGAATTGCCCTTGCGGTTGGCAGGTAATCCCCATAATCCCCACACAATTGAACCACAAAAGTCTGATTGGCTTTACTTCTTCCTTTCATACCAAAACCATAGTCGACATAAAGTTCAAAAGGATTGGAAGCGATGGCCACATCACCAAGGCGAATGACATGAAGCTCAACGGGATAAACCGGCAGTTTGTCTTTATTTGTGTAGATATTTAAAACACGTTCATTAATTTTTACAATACCAAAATCAGATTCTTTGTTGTCCCATGGACCAAATGCCCTTATTTTTTCATTGTCGTGCATCTCCTTCAGAAACCTGTTCCACGCGGTGTTGGGTGAATTGGCATCTTTAGGTTCCCTTGCGCGTATTTCAGTGACTATCTTCAACGCTTTTTGGTACTCTTTTTCAGTTACTTTCCTTCTCGGCAGGTCAACATCTGCAACGTCATGTTTAAATATGGGGGATGTTTGAATGTTCTTCATGGCATCAGGATAGGTAGCATCAATGACCTGAGCCAACCTTCTTCCGATCTCAATGATGCCCGGAATGTCCCACATGTTGGGTTCTCCGGCCCTGTATGCACGGGGCAGGTCGCGGGGCGACAAATCACCTGCCGCGCCACACTGGGTCAAAACATAAACTTTTCCTGAAAATTTCTTATCCAGGTGTTTTCTTACCTCGCTCCAATAGTCGGCCGAAACATAGTATTTAGCTTCAGTGACCTGGGCTGGACAGGATACATTCATGATGATCCCAGTTAACTCCTTGTTCAAGTTCCAGCAGTAAAGCATATCAACTCCTGGATCGGTGGCCCCTTCCATCCCGATGAAATCTTTTCGATCGGTGGCGCCATACATTTCCGTCGTTCCATTGGCATATTGAGCGCGCCGGTTATGGCCCACAACAGCATATCCCAATGCCCTGCTGATACCTGCAGGTTTGCGGTTATTCCAGGCAGCTACAGCAGCCTTGCTTGCCCGCTCTACCACCATTTTTCCATATGCGCCTGCGACATCCGGATTTGGCGCAGAATGTGTATGTGTGGCATTGATAAAGAGTTTCCTCGGATCAAAATCAGGAATCTGCTTCTTAACACTGTTTTTTAAAGCCTCTTGCAGCCCTCTTGACACCTCTACCAAATCCGCCGAAACCATGATTGCCTGCTCTTTGTTACCCTTTTCATCCGTGGATTCAATCGCGCAAGCAGTTACCTTTAACGGGCTTTGCACATAAGTCGAGACCCTGTCATAATATTGACCAAACAAAATTGCAGGACCATTGGGTGTAATATCATCGATTGACCAACCAATCCGTAATCCCCCATCTTTCAATTTATCGATTGCATAACATCGGGATGCAGAAAGAATTACGATGATTGAAATAAAAATATGGAGCATTGATTTTGTTAATGCTGAATCAATTCCGAATTGGCAATACCGGACATCTGTGTGTTTAAGTGATTTCATATGCATATAATTTTATTGTTTTTTACTTGTTTTCCGTATAATAAATATCCATCAGGTCCAGTGATTTGTATTGATGGTTAAGCCTTAAACTGAAATTATCCCAGTTCCTGTTTTTATTTTCCGTCCATCCTACTTCAGCCAATGCAATGATACGTGGAAAGATCTGGCGGTCCATCCTTGCTTCAGTCCGGTCGATATGAGACCAGAAGTCGGCCTGGACCCCTAAAATTTGTTTCGGATTAACATCCTTAAGTTTATCGGAGAATGGTTCATACGAGTATACCTTTTGGGTCGGTGTAACCTCGTATGGATAATCAAAATAGACATGGGAAGTCGGGTTCATGATAACATTGTTCCCCTGCTTTACAGCTACCAATACGATGTCTTCATGGCCAGGTCGCCAAAATATAACAGTGGCTGATTTACTTAGTCCGCCCTGCGAAATCTCATCCCAACCAATCAGTTTTTTGCCTTTGCTGTTCACGTATTTTTCTATTCTTCTTACAAACCAGCTTTGGAGTTCGTTTTCATCTTTCAATCCTTCATCCTTCATCCTTTTCTGGTCGAAAGGGCATTTCTTCCAACGCTCTTTCGAACATTCATCACCTCCGGTGTGGACATACTGAGAGGGAAACAATTCAATAACTTCCGAAAGAACGTTTTCGAGGAACTCAAATGTCTCTTCTTTCCCGGCGCAATACTCCCTTGTATGAAACTTCCATCCTCCGAGAGGGTGAACAGTTAAGGATTCACTAAGACAGGATAATCCGGGAAATACGTTTAAAACTTCTGACGAATGACCAGGCATTTCGATTTCAGGGATGATCTCGATATTTCTTGCCGCTGCATAATGGACAATTTCCCGGATATCATCCTTTGAATAAAACCCTTCCCGTTCCTTGGGTTCATGATAAATCGTATCAAATTTCGAGGCTTTCTCAGTCAATTCAGGATACTTGTCAATTTGAAGGCGCCATCCCTGGTCATCAGTAAGGTGCATTTGGAGCTTGTTCATCTTGTAATAAGCCATTGCATCAATGTACTTTTTGCTATGGCTTTTATTCCAGAATGTACGGCTATAATCAATCATCAAACCTCTCCAACCGAAGCGTGGCTTGTCAACTATGTTTACACATGGAACGATCCATTTAACCCCATCAACTGTAGCCTCCCTTAATATTTCATTGGGGAACAATTGACGCAATGTTTGAATTCCCCAAAATATTCCCGGCATTTTATATGCAATAATCAGCACTTTTCCCTTGGTGATATTGAGCTTATAACCCTCTTCTCCAAGGGAAGCCAATTCATCCTTTAATTTCAATTCGATTATATTTCCTCCGGCACTTTTCTTATTAATCGGAAGCAAGTACCCTGAAGCCGGTGAAAGATAAGTCCTTAACTGTTCTGCCTTTACAAGCAAATCCTGACTAGCTTGTATTGATGTTTTACCGGTCATCTCGAATGTCCCGTTTAATACAGTAATCTCTTCGGGCATTGGGATTATTTGGATCCCATGGGGAACCTCACCGGCAGTTAAAGGCTCCTTCATTGAACACAGTAAAATAATCAGAAAGGAAATCAATAATGAATTTTTCATGATTAATAATTTTAATGTTTTAATTGTGGAGAGTATCTTCCAATCCATCAATTGAGGGGGCGCTGCTTCTTAATTCATTGGGCAATGGCCATATTCCGTCGGGATATAAATAAACAAATGCGGCATGGACCGGATTAGTATCCTTGTCAGTTTCAATTCGATAAACATACATACCAGGCGGAAGTAGCGCTCCTTTATCATCTTTCCCATCCCAATACCACCAATAGTAACCCCAGTGAAGCGGTTTATTGGCAAACAAAGTCCGGACACACCGAATATTGGATGTATTCTGGCCATTGAAAATTCGCACGGATACATTGGCTGTTACGTTTGCAGAATCCTTCAGGCGGGACCAAAATGCAGCCTTTTTCCAAAATCCGCCTGTTTGCTGTAGTTTTCCACCCAGACGATGATAAATATGCTTCCCTGTTGGACTGGTTGCCGGTTCATAAAAATAATAGGTGGATTGATCATCGTAATTGTAGGTGATTTTGGCAGAACTGCCTCCCATATTTTTTGCAATAAAACGGATGAAATTTTTCCCATATTCCAATCCGGGTATGGCATACCGGCTCATCTGAAGTTCAGAAGAAACTTCGGCGCTGTCGAGGCCCGAACCCTTTCCCGAAAATTCAAATTTTACCCAGTAACAGGACTTGGCGGTAATGTAAGATTCAGGGTACTCCTTCAGTTCAGGACTCAGCCTGGACCAGGCAAGATTTGTGTAAATTGTATCAGCGCCCTGATTTTTCTGGCCTGGAATAGTATTGTTGCGGGCAATATAAACATTGCCATTCGTTTTAAACCATGCTTTTATTTCCGCACCCACATGATACCATGGATAATGGTTGGAAGCAAAAACGACAAAGGATGGTTTTGAAGGATCAACCGGGACTATCCCCTTTTCAGTGCGCCGGACATTGCTTTGATCTACCACGAAAGGTTCATAGCGTGCATTGTGAAAGTTCGGCTTATAGGTGTAGACCACGCTTCCGTAATCAACCCAGCTCCTGGGTAAACCGTCTATATGAGAATTAATTCTGGCGCTGGTAGAGTCGAATCTACCCCTCATGTCAAAATAGAGGGTCATTTTTTCATCTGGTCGCAAATCACTGTATCTAAATTTCACGAGATAATTGGATTTATAAAATTCGGGTGGAAAAATTGCACTGTTCAAAGGACATATTTTGGAATCAGGGCCAAGACTTTTGCCATAAGTAAGGTGCCGTCCTATTATTTTATTCATCGAATCAATAGGAGCAGGGTCTTTTTTAAGTTCTTCCCAGGTAGCAATGGTTTTTCCATCCATTTTATAATGTACGATTTGAATATCCGGGGTACCATTATAGTCATGCCACTTTCCATCCCAGAAGACGCCACCAGCATTATGTCCGCCCATTCCGTATATTGTCCCATACATTCCTGCGCCTGGAATTTTAACATAGATTGGGTTTATGACCTGGTGAATTTCCCCGCACATGCAGGCGCCATATTGATTCAAAAGGCGGGAAGCATTGCCCGCATGATAATAGTTGACATAATGCGGCGCATTGGTCAGTTCAGCCCTGAAAATGTGCAGTGACGTCCATTCGAAAGCCCTGAAAAACTTTTGCTCTTTGGTTAGATTTCCCTGGGTAATGTTTGTTGCCAAAGCCTTGTAGGCATCCGAATCCCCACGTACATCCCATCCCTGGGGACCAAAAAGATGCGGCTCTTTGATTACTCCATTACCACTATTTTCAATGGTGATCGAGAGATTTCTTAAATGAGTGGAATTGACGGTGATTTCTTCCACGTGGTTTGTACCCGTTACCACGAAACTTCTGGAAACAGGATGCACCGGCCCGGGAACAGGATATTTAAGCAGATCGGGGTCATTGATATTCCCGACAGTATAGTTTTGCTGGTGGTTACAGGATGTTGTGAAAACCAGCAATAGAAAAATGATCACCTGTGAATTGATTGCAATCTTCATCGGTTAATGATTTAATATTTTTCCCAGGGGCACCATCCTTCGTCATAATTAATGTAGGCGCGCCTCCCGAATTGCAATGGTGGGGCGCCTACTTCAAAAGCGCCTGCATCGGGTGCGCTCCCTTTGAAGTCGTCATTAAATCCTTGTATAGCTACACCTCCATCTATCATCGGATTTTTTACCCAGCCAAGCGGATCAGTTATTTTACCAAACTTATTTGGTTGAACTCCCCAATTGATACTGATAATATTTACCCGGGGATAGAATTCCAATTTGTATGACTCTACATACATTCTTGTACCTGAGGGAGTAGTGCTAACCCTGATTCCATGTTCTTCCTGTGAACCAGGGAAATAGTCATAATCATAATTACTTAGAGATTCCTTCTCCTTATCTGATGCCATTCTTCCGGGTGCGTCAAAAATATTGTTACGGCTATAGACACAGTTTAACTCCTTGCTGAAATTGCTGAATGCATTGTAAACGCCATCGGGTTGCACGGCTGTATTGTGGAAAATAAACCTTTTCCCGCCGGCAAATTCATTTCTGCCGCCAAGTTTAAATAGTGATCCCCCCATGCTGTTCCTATGGCCGGTCCTGCTTTCCCCAAATACATTTCTAAAGCAATACAAAGGCCCCCTTGATGTACAAGCGCTGGCGATGCCGTTAAAAAAACGATGCAGGTAGTTTCCCCAGATCCTGACATTCATATTTGCCCCTTCGCTTTCAATCGCATCATCCCATGTTCCACGGATAATATTTCCATAAATATCAGAATTTCTGTTCATGTTTCCCTCGAACGAAAAATTGTTTGCCCCACCGATACCATCATTGAAACCATGATCTTCCGTGGTCACGATATCATTGTAACGGATCACATTTCCACCTCTGCTTTGAATGATGGTCACTCCCTGTGGACCACTTGGATGGCCTGTCTCCCAATCGTTTGAAGCGCCCCTGGGGTCTTCGATCAAATTCCGCTGGACAGTAATATTTTCGGTCCCTTCGTCTGCCCATATACCACTGTCCGAATTACCGTCAAAGTTCCCGTAAGAATGTGGACCGCCTATTCTTCCCCAAAAAGCCAAATGACATTGTTCAACAACAATATCATGCCGGTTGGTCCTGACCCTTATAGCGTGAATCTTCGCATTCCTGATTTCAACCCCGCGAACGATCACAAAATCGGCATCAACTTCAATGCCGTAGTTACAGGTATTCCTTAGGTTAATAACCGACTTGCCATTTTCAGGAACAGTTACAAGGTGGTATGCATCAGGAGTTCCTGATTGGTTAATAACAATGGTCGTATCCGATTCGCCTGCTGGTAAAATGGTAGTTTTGCCTATCGGAAAATTATCATTTCTGGTTTTGAATTTTAACTTTGCTTTTGAAGATAGTGTGGTGAGCTCTGCCTGATACTCGGTATTTGGCGCCAGACGGACCAGGCTTCCACGGTATTCGCCGTCACGGGAATCGTATACCAGGTCCAATCCATCTTTCCAGGAGGTTCCTAAAACTTCCTTGTAACGGACTTTGCAGATTCCTGCCTCGGGGGATTTCCAATACAGACTACTGCATTCATAAGTTGAAACAGCAAAAGGATTCGTTGCCTTTTCCTGGGTTGTCTGACCAAATATTTCGACAAAAGAAAAAATAGCCAGAAATAAAAAACTGATGTTGAATGATAATTTCATATACGCTATAATTTTATTTATTGCTATAATCCTATAGACCGCCCAATATTTTTGTAAAGTCGCAAGGAATTCCTGGGCTCTCCCATAATCCAACCAGAGCAAGCGCTGCTTTTAATGGGAAAGCCGGATTTTTATGAATAATTAGTTAATAAAACTATTGTATAAAAATTCTAAAAAAAACTACTTCTTTTCCAATTCATAACACGCTATTTGCATAAATTGATGCTCTATAAGCATATTTTACACAATATATCTGATAAAAATAGGTCCATGGGTTTGGATCACCCCCAATCTTGTTTCCCTTCTGAATAAGCACTATATATGGAAAATGGTAAAAAACATTACGATAAAAAAAATATAGCTGCGTATGCTAGTAATTTCATTTGAAATTGCTCCCCTATTTTCAGATTAATTGAAGTATTAATTTCACCTTTGCACTGAGGGAGTTACTTTATTGTCCTTGATCGTATTACCGGAAACCTCGGTAATCTGTCCGGTCGTATTACCGAATACCGCATTCCCGGAAATCGTGTTATTTGTAGAACCTGCATCCATCGCAATCCCAATACCTGTATTGTTGTATACCTTGTTTTTATGTACATTGTTCCCCGTCGTACGGATCAGATTGATGCCATTGGCCCCATTGTTAAAACATATATTGTTATAAATATGATGTTTCCCGGTTGTTCTGACAATGTTCATCCCGCGTTGAGCATTGTCGCTGCAAGTATTTCCGGTAATAATCAAGTTGTTGATGGTACTCGGATTGTCAAGTGTGGACCACATCCCGTTTACATCTATTCCACCCCCTTTATTACCTGTAAATTGACAATTAATTATCTGGTTATCATTTGCAATAAAACCCTTGTCCGGTTCTATGTCAATTCCATATTGGGGCGCTGTCCCATGGGTATTTTTAAAGGTGGAATTTTTAATCAACACGTTATTTCCCCCAGAATTTGATAACCCTTGCCGACGGTTATTATCTGCCGTCACATTGTCAAATATGATCGTATTACTATGATAACCCACAAAAAAACCATCGCCCCAACAATCTTTTGCGGTTACTCCGGTTATCTTGATATTCGTACCCCCATAAATTCCAATTCCCATCCCCCACTCACCGGTTGTACCTAAATGGTTATCACGTTCTCCCTGAACTGTTCCTCCATCAATGTTAATGTTGGCTGCCCCTTTAACCTTAATTATATTATAACTGATACTACTGTTTGGTATAGCCTTAAGAATAGTTCCGCTCTCCATTTTTAGGGTCATGTTACTTTTAAGATTCAGGGAGATAACCGCATCAATCATATAGGTGCCGGCTGGTATTGATACGGTTCCGTTGGTTGGACATTGATCAATGAGGGCTTGCAGCGCCTTGGTGTCATCCTGAACAATGTTCGCAGAGATGTTTTGATTCGCTTTTACGGTATCAGTCTTTGCCTGGATATCGATTCTGCCCCCACCGGCAAATGAGGCAAATGATGTTGCAACCAGCAAGGCAACAAGTTTTATTCTTGTTAAGTTCATTTTTTGATGATGTGGTTTCTGTATATTAATCTTTTGACTTTTAACGATTTATAAAACACTAAGAGACTGTTTAAATTTTACAATTTCTTTTTTCAGTTAAAATTATTTACCAAATTCTTTGTGAAACCTTGGCGCCTTTGAGCCTTAGTGGCTATTTCTTTAGCACCACGACACTGGCCAGTCCATGCCCCGCCACCCGAAAAGTCATTGTATCGCCTTCACGGGAGATGGGCTGTATCTGGTTCTCTGTTTTCTTGTCCGGTTGAAAAAGTGTGAATGTACTAAACTCTCCTGCATCCGGTAGGCGTACCTTAATAATTGATTCTTCAACACTGCCCGGAATGTTGTATAGTTCACGCCACAGGCTCGTCATCGTAACCATTACCGAGCCGTCCTCAAGGCGGAAAATATTGCCGTCGGTCATCGGTGGCAGTTCTAATGCCCGGGGATAAAAAATCCATTTTCTCCCTTTGAACATTTTTATCAGGGGTAGATAGTTTTTTTCAATCGCCAGGGCCTTTTCTTTTTGATCAGCTACAGTTCCAGCGCCATATTTCCCAATGTATGCGGTTTTCGAGTCCCTGACAGTCGGTTGACTTATATCGGAACAAAAATAACCATAAAGCAGGCAAGTGAGGAGTGTGCGCTCAGGGTGCTGCCAGGAACGGTCGTCCAATATCATCATATAACGATTAAGTCCGAGGTAGCTCTGGGATACAAGCCACTTGTTCTTTTCCTGTGCCGGTGTGTCTTCCCTGGCCATGATACCGTCAATTCCCTTGCAACCGGTGACCATGGTGGGTTTATTACAGGTGATGAAGCGTCCGCTGCCATGCAGCAATGGACCCACCTTTGCTATCATGCGTTCGAACATAAATTCAGGGAAATAGACTGGCTTGTTGTTTACCATCGTTATCCCATCATCATGGGCGAAATCGAACTTGTAGGTCCTTCCGTAAACATCCCAGAAAAACCCGGCAATAGCGGGGTATGTCTTAACCATCTCCGTGGCTTGATTATACATATACTTACCGAAAGAGGATTCCGGGTCAGAGTTCATCAGCCAGCAGGCTTTCCTATCCGGGTAATTGGCTCCAAGAAAGGCATCTATGACGTTTCCATTTTCATCGCGCGCGATGCTTTCAGGAAACTTGTCCCTGGCATGCCACCATGTGCTCTCTGTTGTATTATAATAGATGAAACAGCCCACGCCGGCTGCACGAGTAGCCTCCGCATGGGCGGCTATCTTTTCGCGGCTGTTGGTATAACCCGGTCTCGGGTGACTGAAGCAAGACCAGCTTTTAACCGAATCGGGAGGGATCATCTCACCGTATTTTGGGAAATGCATGTGCATCTCCCACCACCGGACGAACTGCTGATCATGAAGGTTCTGGAAACGGGCCTGGGCCTGAACCTGATTGGAACTGTCCGGGTAAGGAACAGAATTCACATAGTTACCTTCATACTTTCCGAACCCCGGCGCCGGATCGAAGTACTCTTTGTATTGATTGTAGACCCACCCGAGGGAGGCGCGCCAGTCGCCGGGTTGAAGCGTGATCAATAACCCGGTGACCGCTTCCCGGTTATTACGAAGTCCCAGGTATTCGCTTATCACCTGGAGGTATGGACGTTCGTCAAGTCCATAATTGCGGCTATTCCAGTGAAAGTCCTCGGCAATACCTATATTATTGCGATAACGAATTCTGACTGCCGGTATCTCAAAAGGATTAACCAGACACAGGGCGTTTTTTTGTCTTCCACTCGAGAAGACCATCATGGGTATGGCGGTTCTCCAGTTGTCGTTTCCCACGGCCCCGGCATCCTGCTGGCCATAGGTGACCTGAAATGGCAACCAGGGGTTGGTAGGGATCGTCTCCGCTATCGGGGCCCAACAGGAATATTCCCAGGTAGGAAAAGGTAGCAGCTGAACCAGCCGCAGTGATCGATCTGCTCCGCGGATTTTTTTGGCATGCAGTTCCCATCTCAATTGGTCCTCCTTGATCATAAAGCTTTGGATGAGTGTAAAATCTGCACCTTCAAACGCCTTATCAAATGTACAGGAAATACCATCCTTGTTTTTGAGTATCCTGATATTAGAAATTACAGAACCTCCCGCAAGGTCCGAAAATGTTTTCCGGGCCAGATCATCACAGACCATCACACCCCCGATCCTTTCCCCAACCAATTCTTCCTTTAATGGTACTTCGGGGTCCCTATTGGACGCCCCAAGCACCTGATTGCAGTAATCGACTTTGTCACCTTTGTTTATCAGGTGACGGATCGTGCCGTCTTTCTCGGAAAGACAGATCTCTAAATTGTCGTTGCCCAGGGTTATATAGCCACCCTCACGTCTCTGATATACATGGTCTTCAGATGAGATATTAGGACTGGCAAATATGTCAAAGGTAATTAGTGAAAAGACAAAAAAGAGTATCAGACAATTTATTGGTTTATTCATCAGTATATAATTTTATTTTTTAATGGTCTGATGGAATACCCACCTATTCATTTTCGGTTGGTCCCGACATGTCGGGATGGGTATTTCATTTGATTCTATTTTAAATTAGTTCATTTGATTTCTATTTTCCCAATCGAATACCAACCTTCAGTGTCTTTCCCTTCAATGGCAAGTTTTACTTTGGGTTGATGCGACTGACGGTCTACAATACCAATCTGAAGTTGATAAATACCGGCTGGCATCTCCTGTGGAACAAATATGGCATCATCATAAAGGTTATCGCCGGGGAACCATGAATTGATATCGGCATCGGTAACGATCACCTCTGACCTTTTTTCGTTCGTGAGCCTGACGGCTAGAAGGAATTTTTTGTAAATTGGGGCAACGCCCTTGTTGTCCCACCATGATTTGAAGTTGATTTGCCCTCCCGCCGAGACGAATTCAGGATAAGAAAAACTCCTCAAAACAAAACGGTACCCCATCTTTTTGAGCCACCGGTCGATCAGCGGACGCCACTCATCCGGTACCCCGGATGATTTGGCATTGAAGGAGGAGATGTGCCATTTCAATGTTTCATCGATGATGTAATTTACCTGATCGATGGTATATCCCTGACAATACTGGCAACTGCCCCTCTCCCCTTTCCAGCTCTTGATCGTGCCGCAAACTTCCATGCTGATGGGCGCCTTCTTCCAGGCGTCTTTCATACCCCAGTTAATGATTCCCTGCGGATAATAATCGTACATGTGGGTATAATCAGGATTGGCCTGATCTTTGGACCAAAATCCAAGATCGCCGATACAGTCGACCCTCCAGCCAACATTAGCCTGAGTAAGACCAAATTTATTTGTCTTCTCATCTGTTAGCATCATTATCAGTGGGGTCTTTTTAAAATGATCGGTATAAGCGGTGACAAGAGCCTCCCTTGTTCTTTGTGTCAGCATTGAAGCGTTGCTGCCTTCCCCCCAGAATCCGACAATGGACAAATCAACCGATTCAAGGTCAGGATGGCCGTCGTATCGTTTGGCAATTTCAGTTATCAATCTGCCAAAATATTGCGGATACCTTGGATCTTCGGCATCAACCCTCCACTTGTTTTGTCCAGGCCACAAAGAGGGGCCTCCAACTATGGCGCGGTACCAATCAGGAACATCATCGGGACCTCCTCCATATGGAGCTATCCGTAGCATCAATGCCTGCTTCCGGTCATGCGCCGTTTTAAGGGCCGTATCGATCATCTCCCAGTTAAATTTGCCATTTTCCGGTTCCAGATATCTCCAATAAACCCTGAAATAGGCAATGGAGGTCATGGGATGATCTTTGGTAACCAAATTGCCGTTGAATTTTTGGTACTCGATGGGCTTCCCTTCCGTCCAGCCAACCCCGGCGTTCGATTCATCCCCGTTAAACCGTTGGAAGGTCATAAAGCCCATTCCCGGGTTGGTCAAAACTTCATCTGTCTCATTAAACCGTACTTTGATGGTTTTCTGGGCAGAAACCTCAATGGCCATCAAGAAAATAATGGCAATGGCTAAAAATAAATTCAACAACTTCTTCATTTTTTTATTACAATTTATTGATTGATAAAACCAAGAATGCTTTTAACAATTAAAAAGTAGCGGTCTTTGACCAGCTCTTTTTCCAGGATGCTACTGGTAGCATTATCGTGTTTAAAATAGGAAACTACCCAGCGGTTAGCAGTTTGGTTTCGTTGCCCTGTTCCTTGAATATTTTTAATCAGGGTATCAACAGATCCTGTCTCTCCTTGATTCTGAAGGATCAGAAGGGCAAGCAGGTTGTTGAATTTATTCCCGGAACCGCCTGAATGGAGTTTTGTATAGGTCAATACCGATTCCCGCATTCCGGCAGCCTCCTTAGCCTTGCCTGTTTTGTCCAGACAGATCGCTTCGAGGTAATCCTGCATCCTGTTATCCGGATCGTAGGGTGCGCCTACGCCCAGGTTGGCAGGCCATGATTTCGACTTTTCAAGTTTTGAAATTGCTTCCTTGAATTTCCCCTTTTTCATCAGATCAATGGAAAAAAGCAGGTAAGCTTGCTCATAAACGGATTTTCCCTGCGTAGATCCTTCAAAAGGAAGAATTTGGGTATTTTCGAGTGTTTTGATGCTGGCGCTGTATTGGTTGTTGTTCAACTGCACGATGGCATGTTGCAAAGCCAGGTTGAAATTGCCCTTAAATTTCGCGGTAGCATCTGATGAAAGGGATAAAGCTGTCTTATTATCAGAAGTGCTTACATAATATTCAATCAGTTTGTCCGATGTACGCCAGTCTTCCGGGGCCAGCCGATGGGCAGTCAGTAGATCACTGAGCTCCTGCTTCCCTTTGCTTTGCTTGTCCAGACTGGCACGTGTCAGGTAGAAAGTGGCATAGTCAGGTTCCTCACCACAAGCGTGGAACAGTTGTATGGCATCATCTTCCCTTTGGATGGCCCAATAGTTTAATGCCAGGTAATACTTGTATTTCCAATGATTGCTGTTGGCAACCGCCCAGGTCAATGCCGCGACTGTCTCCGTCCGGTATGGGAAAACGAATTCAGGCGATTGCTTCACCACCTCAGCAAGCAGTATGGGATCATCTTTCAGATAAGCCTTCCACAGTCCGACCAATGGATGGGCCGGTGCGTTTTCAAGCGCCGTCAATGCATCCTCCTTTTGGCCTGATCCGTAATAGTCCAGGGCCAATTCAAGGTAAGTCTGGTAAGGAAATTCATTCCTGATCCCCTCTTTGAATTTGGCAAGGTTCTCCGGTGAAGGATGTAACCGGTATTGCTCAAAACGGGCAAAATGGTTCAATGGATCCAGCTCTAGCATGTTTTCAACTATCCGGTCGGCCAGTTCAATATTCCCTTGTTGCCGGTATGTGATCGACTTAACTTTCAATGCATTAAAGTTGAACCGGTTAAAGTCCAATGACTGGTTTGCATAATGACATGCCAACTTGAAGTTCTGAAGCTGCAGTTCGATGCCTGCCATTTGGGCATAGGCCGCGGAACGAAATTCCATTGAGCGGGCAGCCCATCCCAAAGTTTCAAGCGCGTTGATCAGGTCTCCCTGGGCACGATAAGTTATTCCTGCAAAATAATTGGCCGCCGGATGGTAAGCATCCAATTGCAGGGCCCGGCTGGCAAAAATCACTGCCGAATCCAACTGGTTGCTGCGGTAGTACAACTCGGTCAATGCAGCCATGGCATCAATGTAAAGCGGGTCTTTGGCCAGGCACTTTTTTAAAGCTGTCCTGGCAGGTTTGTAGTTCCTGTTCTCCTTCAACTGTATCCCATCCTGGAATAAGCTTGCGGCGCTGGATGGATCAGCTGGAAGAACTGTGGCGAATGGCCGTTTGATCAATTTTTTGTTTGTTGAACCGTGCGAAAGTTCCATTCCCTCGGCCTTCACTTCGTAGGGGGCATCATCAGCCAGGACAACGGAAGTTTTGTAAACATCCATCGGACTGAACTTTTTGTCCTGGGTATAGATGGCTTCTCCGTTGGAGGTGACAATCAGTTTGGCCTGTACAAAGGCGAGGGCATTGATCCCGATTTCCAACTTTCCGTTTTCATGTTTGACATTTAATATGCCCATTGGAGAGACCTCCTGCAGGCCGCCTATCCCTTTTACCGGAAACCAAATCTCTTTCCATTGGTCGGTAACACCTGGATTAAAGGACATCTCTTTAATCGGGCTTCTGAAGGAAGATTGTGCATATTGGTTAAAGGTTCGCCCGGCCTGGAATTCCATGTACTGGCCATGGGTATCGGTTAAGAGGTATTTCCATATTTCGCCTTCTCCCGACAAAGCCCAGAGCCAAAGTTTACGGCCTGGCATATCGTTGTACAGGGCCCAATGGCCAAACCCAAATTCCGATTTGTGGTAATATCCACCCATGAAGCTATTGTACTCGCCTACGACATGTATGGAGGTATGCGAACCGTAGGCATTGTTCGGATAGATTGATTTAAGGTGGCCATCCTGGTAAGGCCATCTCTTGACCCTCCCATTGTGCTCCAGCGCCTGGTTTCCCGGATAGAAAAACTCCAGGTCATCCGAAACGGCGGCAGCGCCTGTCATAAAGCAATAGTAGGATTGTGGGATTGGTGTCGGGTTATTCCAGAGGGGGATTGTTTCAAAATAGGCTTTGTCTTTGGGAAGCCTCACCTCGACCCGCCATTGTGTGCGCGAAGGCAAATCCATGTTCCCTACAAAACAACTTACGCTTCCATCCGGGTTTTCCTTGGTCAGGTAATCGACGGGGCTTGCGGTGGCAGGTGAATGGCCGATTAACCCCAGATTGTACTCAATACCACCGGAAGTCCAGGGACCGCGCATGGAAATATTCCGGAACTTCACCACATCATTGTGGTAGATAAACTCCTTGCCAGTCGATTTCTCAATGGCCCCCCAAATTTTACCACCAACTTCAGGCAAAATATAGACTTCGATGTAATCGTTTTCGAGTTTTACGACTTTCCATCTTTGCTTTTGCGGGCTATTGGTATATCCGTCGAATGTATGGTATGGATAGATCTTGAAATTACTTTCAGACAATACCGGGACGGAGCTTGGATCGCTGTACGGGTAGGTTAGAAACTCCCTGCTCTCCTCGGTGAAGGTAGCCTTCTGCGCCACAAGATGCAGGGATAAAAGATAAAAGAAAAATAGAAATACTATTTTTTTCATGATTTGACGTAATTTAGTTCTTCGTTTTGTGTTGATTGTCAATTCATTTCGATAGCAGAAATAGATCATTGATCATTTGAACGGTACTCAATATTGCAGCATCTAAACTATTTAAACCTATTTCTGAAGTACGAAATAAACCAGGCGATTAAGTGGTACATTCACTGTAATTGATTGTCCACCCTTGTATTTTTTACCTTGATCATCAACCCAATTCCCTTTTGGCAATTTCACCTCTCTTGATTCACCTTTATCTATCATGGGAGCAACCATATATGTTTCTCCAAACATGTATTGATCGTTGCATGCTTCGAATCCTTGTTGTGGAAAAGAATACTCCATGTGACGCACAATGGGTTCTCCGTCTTGGGCTGCTTTCTGAGCAAGCTCAAAAATGTACCCGCCCATTTTGCCATGTAACAAAGCTGACTCACGGCACAACGACAAATGTTTTTCATCCAGGACCCGCCAGGGGGCTACCGAAAACTGCATCATCGGCATCAAAGCCTGTACTTGGGCAGAACGGACCATTAATTCCTGATCAAACCTGTTTTTATCAACGTTTAAAAAAGTCCACAACAATCCACCCCCAATCATATCCGGACAAGTAAAAGGATGACCAATGAGCCCTGCCGAAACCATATCCGGAACAAGCAATTTCAGATCGCCCCAGGAATTTGATTTATCTACAAGTCGCTGAGCAAGAGGTTGGTTTCCCATTTTCCAACAAGCCCTGAACTCATTAAAATCGAACTCCGTTCCTAGTTTTGCATACATCTCGGCCTGTTCAAATCCTCTTGCATTTGTTGGTTTCCTGGTATAGAAATCAAAATCAGCCGCATCGAATTTGAACCCATCAATACCATATTTCTGTTGTAGGTTTTTTAACTGTTCCCTTAACCAATTAATGGCCTTTGGTTTAGTCAAATCCAGACAGGCACTGAACCCGTTCCACCATCTAATAAGGGCAGGGCTATTATTTTCTTTATTCAGGACCAAACATCCTTCTTTTTCCAGAAATAAAAACTCCTTACAATCAGGGCTGATAAATGGGGTAAGCCACAACATGATTTTAAAACCTTTTTCGTGAAGGTAGTCTACCATTCCTTTTGGATCGGGAAACTTTGAGGCATCAAATTCAAAGTTTCCATAATATTTCTGCCATATATCATCAATCATAAAAACGCCTGTCGGAAAGCCATTTTTCAATACATTGTCAGCATATTTTAGAATATCTTTTTGATTTTGATTGGTTCCAAGTTCAATCCATGTATTGTATTGGGGCATTTTAAACATCAGCGGATTGGGTGTCTTTCCGGAGGCTGGGAAATATTTGTCTTTTGCAGCCACATACGCATCGCGAAGTGTCTTTCCTGACGCAACGGCGCCTAATTCTTCAATTTCAGAATAAAGGATCAAACTTCCCTCTTTCAATTCGAAAGCGAAAGGTTTATCGCTCCAAACATAGCGTCCCATATTGGAAATAAGCAACGGGGCAGCCTGATTTGCGAAATTCTCAATAGTTAAATCCTTTTTCTTCACATTGGCTTCATAGGGTTGAATGTTTTTTGCCGTATAAGCCCCATACCATTTTTCTCCTGTGATTGGTTTTATCTCAGTTACAAACTTTTCGGCAAATATATTTGCCTGACATAAAGCCAGGAGTAATGCTACTATTATGTATTTCATAGTATTATCATTTAACTGTGATTGTATCCACTAATTTGATATCCTCTGCAGATGCACCCACCATAATTTCGAACTCCCCGGGTTCAACTAAATAATTCATGTTTTTGTCCCAAAGACCAAGTTCGTGGCATGGTATTGAAAAACTCAATTGAGTATATTGGCCGGGATTAACTTCCGTTTTCTTAAACCCTTTCAATACTTTTACCGGGGTTGTCACCGAACTTATTTTATCACGAATATAAAGCTGAACAACCTCTTTCCCGGTTACTTTGCCAATATTTTTAACCTTCACCGATAATTTAACCGTATCTCTTGCGCTTAATTCCTTTTGGCCGATCTTCAAATCTGAATATTTAAACTGGGTATAACTCAACCCGAATCCAAAAGGAAACAATGGATCGGTCGAAGAAAAAACATAATCCCTTCCCGGTGTTTCAGGAGTTCCCGGTTTATGATAATGGCCCCTCCCGGTAGGTTTGTAATTATAAAATACGGGTACCTGACCGACGCTTTGGGGTACGGATACCGTGAGCCGACCGGAAGGCGCGACCTCTCCAAACAAGATGCGGGCAACGGCATTACCACCCTCCTCTCCCGGATACCATGCATCGAGAATGGCAGGAAGATGTTCTTTTTCCCATTTAATACTGTAAGCCCGTCCATGAACCATTACCAGTACGATTGGCTTGCCGGTTTTGTAGATTGCCTGTATGAGTTCGGGTTGAATGCCTGGAGGGGTTAATTCGGCCCTGTCGTACCCTTCCCCACAGGTAGGGTAACCACCATCTTTGGCCAATTCGCCCCATCCTGTCCCGGCCAATGACATGCTTGACCCGCCAATCACCAATACGACCACATCACTTTTATTTGCTGCATCGACTGCCTCTTTCAATCCACTGTTGTTCAGGCTAGTGACGCCGCATCCCTGGGCATAGTTTATCTTTACCTTATCCTTTACGAAGTTTTTGATCCCTTCGAGGATGGTAACGCCTGATGAATTCTCTTTCGTTATGCTGTAATCACCATATTGTACCTGGTTGGCATTGGGTCCGATTACGGCAATTGACTTTAGCCCGGAGAGCTTAAGCGGCAAGAGATGGTCCTGGTTTTTCAGCAAAACGATTGACTCCTCGGCAATTTCGCATGCCAGTTGGATGGATTCCTTGGTATGAACAAGCTTTGCCAGATTTTTAGGAGCAAAATAGGGTTTATCAAACAGCCCTGCCCTGAATTTTACGGTCAGTATATTTCTTACCGATTCATCCACCAATGCAGCAATTTCCTTATCATTTTTTGCCAAATTGATCAGTTCGGAATAGGCAAAATCGGAACCTTCCTGATCAACACCGGCTTTCAGTGCAAGGGTAGCAGTTGCGACTTTATTGTCGGTAAGTTTATGCTCCCGCTGTAACATGCCGACTGCGCCATAGTCTGCAAATACATAGCCTTTAAAGCCATATTCCTTTCTCAGGACGTCACGAAGAAGGTATTCGTTGGCATGAACCGGAATACCATTTACCTCATTGTAAGCGGGCATGATGCAATAGACATTGGCCTCTCTTACCGCCTTTTCGAAGGGATATAAATGCAAACTCCGCAAATCCCTTGGCCCAACCTCTACCGGGGCGATGTTTATGCCTGCGGTCGGGGTACAATAGGCAACACAGTGTTTTGCAGTTCCCATGATATGGCCCTCAGGAATGTACTTCCTGGTTATTTTGGGGTCACCCTGCAATCCGATCAGAAAGGCTTTCCCCATTTCCGCAACAAGGTATGGATCTTCCCCAAAGCATTCTTCTACCCTGCCGTAACGAGGGTCCCTTGCAATGTCGAATAGGGGGGCGAAGAGTTGGTCGCATCCGGTTAAACCCGCTTCATAGCCGATAACCTGCGCCATTTTTCCAATCAGTTCAGGGTTCCAGGTACTTCCCTGCCCGATCGACTGGGGAAAATTGGTCGCGCCAAAAGCCAATTGACCATGTATGCCACCCAGATCAACCTGAATAGCAGGAATACCCAACCTTGTTTTTTTCCTCAGATACTGATCGGCCGCCTCTGAGTACTTTGCAATACCATCAACATCTGTACGGGGTGGGTCCAGGCATCCGATACTCTTACCATGAAACAGGTTCTCCAAAGATTGTTCGGTAATATTACCTTTCGCGTCCTGTTTTAAATCAGACAGGACCACCTTCAGCATCTGGCCGACTTTCTCCTCAATGGTCATCCTGTTTATCAGATCCGTTACCCGTTCCTCAACCTTTAAACCAGAATCTTTATATGGTAAAATCTGTCCACGTATACTACTATATGATAAGGTAGTTAATACGAAAAAAATAACTATTTTATGATTCATTCTATTAATTTTTATTTTATTGAATTACTGCCAACCTGATCTACAATTTGTCCGTTTGTATTTCCCGTGGCGGAGTTGCCTGTACCGGTATTTCCGGTCGCACTGTTGTTCATCAGAATACCAATATTTCCATTGTTATTGCAAATGTTTCCATTAACAGTAACATCCGTGGAGCTATTCCCTAACAATATCCCGGAATTACCATTGTTGTTGGCCGCATTATTGGTGAAACTATTTTTTGAACCGGACAATATTCTATAAGCTACCAAACCGCATGATACATTGTTGTGGGATGAACATTTATCAACTCTAACATTGGTAACTACACCATTCATTGCCTGCAGTACCAAACCATGATTTTTATTGCCAAAAAACTCACAATTTTGGATAAGGACGTCATTAACGACCTCACCTTTATTTGGCTCCACATCGATACCACACTGGGGAGCGGTACCAATTGTATTTTTAAAAATGGAATTTTTTACCACTGCCCCATTTACTGAAACAATGGATAATCCCTGTCGGCGATTGTTGTCTGAAACAACCGCATCTAGAGTAACATTTGTAGATTCATAAGCAATAATGATACCATCATCATGGGCATCCTTTAATGTGATATTCTTTACTGTGACATTGTGTGATGCCCTGACAGCAATACAGTCACCGCTTTCATTCGGGGCGGGGTTCGCCCTGTCACCAATTATGGTACCACCGGTTATATCTACTTTGTCGGCGCTGAGAAGATCCACGACAGTGCCGCCAACCCCACCGCTATTCGGAATTGCCTTCAATATGGCATCAGGAGCCAGTTTTAAGGTCATGTTGTTTTTCAACTGAAGTCCCCTTCGCCCGGCGTAATCGTTTATAGCGCCGGTATTGATCATATAGGTTCCCGCTGGTATTAACACGGTACCTCCGGTTCCGGCAATTTGGGCAATGGCATTCTGGATTGCCCCTGTATCATCGGTCACCCCATCACCTTTCGCCCCGGTGTTCTTTACATCAATAGTCGCAGGCAATGACGTGAAGTTAGCGGTAATATTTTTTGCGACATCCATTATAACTGTCAATGGATTCGTAGAACCTGTCGCATCTCCGCCCCATGAAGTAAAGGTATAACCAGAATTTGGGGTTGCTGTTAGTTGTACAGAAGAGCCGCTGGTGTAAACGGCAAGAGCCGGTATAGTGGCAACTGCTCCGTTAGTTGCTGTTACAGTTAAGGCAAAGGCTTTTACAATTGCATTAAAATTCGCGGAGATATTTTTATCCCCGTTCATGATGACAGTCAAAGGATTTGCTGGACTTGTAATATCCCCGTTCCAGGAAGTAAATTTAAATTCAGAATTCGGCTTAGCCGTTAATTGCACTTGGGCCCCATCATTGTAGGATGAAAGATTGGGACTTTTTTCTATGGTTCCGTTGATTGCGTTTGTATTTAATGTATAGGTTTTCACCAAAGATTTGTCCTGTTTGCACCCGGCAAGCGAGACGACCGATGTCAATAAAAATATTGCTGAAATTTTTATTCTCCTCATTATCTAAGCCATATCAATCATCAGCACACAACACCCTTCCTCTGTAGAAGAGGGGTTGTGCCCTGATGAAAATGTAAAATATTAAATTGTTACTACTACTTACTTTACGTAGTGGGAGGGATTCTCATCCTGCCATTCGTTAACGCCGTCGCGGATCCTGTTTCTAAATGTCAATGTATCCTGACAATAATAGGTGTTTGTGCCAACAACATATTTGTAGTTCAAAAGAATCTTGCGGTTCTGAAGAAGTTTGGCCGTGTTAAAGCTGCTTGCACCATCAGGAAGAATGGCATTTGTTGCCCCGGTATTGCTACTGACTGTAATGTTTGATCCATCCAAAGTCAGTTTCATTTCCCCTTTTGCGGTGGTTTTATTGCTATATCCGTTGGTAATCAATGCATTTGGCGCCACTGTTGTCAACTTCCAGATAGCCGTTTCAGGCGCATTAACAGCCGTATAATACGGAATAGTCTGTACAACATTTCCTGCCGCATCTTTGATGGTGGTTACACCTCCATGCAAGTAATTACCGAACAACATATTCTCGTATTTTAATCCGATTACTGCAGTTCGTTTAACTTGAAGAATCGTATCTGCATCCGCACTGGTAATATTCAATGCAATTGCATAGTTTGGACTTAATGTGGCAGGATCAGTCAAAAAAGCAGCCGAATCAACTTTCAGGGTAATTAAGCCCATGTTTTGGCCCGTTTTTATGACCATTTTACTATTGTCACTTAAGGTATAGTAATTGGCAGGAAGCGGCGACAAGGCAGTAACTGAATTAACAGCACTCTGAATATATGCAGCAGCGCTTTTCATGGCAGTAAGTGCAGTAGAATTTACCAATGTATTGTCAATCGAAAACGAAACATTCCGGTCCCTGGTATTTGTACTTACACCTCCCAACACTACCCCCAATTGTATTCTCATCCCTTCACCCACTACAACGGAACGAACATCAATCGGGTAGGTGAAATAGACACTGCTGTAGTCAAAATCTTGTAAGTAGTCTTTGTAGCATGAAACCACAGCTAATGAAACCAGTAGAAAAGCAAATATTTTTTTCATCTGTATATTTTTAGTATTTATTATTTCCAGCTATCCCATCCTTTGTTCTGTACCAATTTGCTCATCCTCAATATTTCGTTGTAAGGTATCGGCAGATAGGCAGACAGATAGGTACGGTTCCCAACCTGATAATTCAAATCGTAAGTAAACGTTTTTCCATCCGAATTTAGGGTGATATTCGCCCCATGGATGGCTTTATTAAGCTCTGTCAGGTCAGTAGTCCAACGGCGTAAGTCGAAGAACCGCATTCCTTCGAAACAGGTCTCAATCCTCCGCTCATTTTTGACAAGCGCATCAAAAGCCGTTTTGCCGTTAGCCGCAACTTCCGTAAGGTAAGCATCTGAATTTCCGGGAACTACAGGGGAGAGTCCGATTGCTCCATCCGGTGTCTTTCTGGCACGAATGTATTGAATGGCGGTTTTTGCAGACATTCCGTACTTTGAAGCATCAGTTGGTCCAACAACCTGGTTGGCAGCTTCAGCGAATGCAAGGCACATGTGCGCCCAGCGAACAAAAAATTTGGTATGGGGCAGCCTGCTGATCGTTGGATCAGACCAGTTTAATCCCATGTAAACAAACTTCTTGACATGATAGTTGGTAAGGCTGTTGCTGGATTTTACCCCAGCCGCATCTTTACCGCCATTGGACCAATTCTCGAAGGTATACATCAAGACACCTGTATTGTTTTTCTTGGCCTGGGCAGTATTGTAAAATATGGTACTGTAGAACCTGGGATCACGCCCTGCATAAGGGTTTGCCGGATTATACAGGCCACGGTTCGCTGCATCATCTATTGGATAACCGTTTGCCATTGGGAATGCATTCACCAAATCCTGGGTGGCACCAATAACACCATTTCCCTGGAAGCCCCCCGGGTAAAACATTTTTTCCATATCTTCGTTCGTTGCCACCCAACGTGAAGGAAACACAATGCCTGCAAACATTGGATCGAACCAGTTTACCGCGTTGACCGGGTTAAACCCACCGGTAACATTGTCCCTTGTCAATTTAAAATCCATTACTTTTTTTGCATTTACAGCTGCTGAATCCCAACGCGAAATATTGTTGGAAGGATTAAACCGTGGACTTGCCCATGTTAAATAGACATTGGCCTTAATCGCACGAGTGGTAATTCCGTCCATGCGGCCCCAGTATTTACCACCCGAATAGAGCAAATCTCCCGGAACGGTTACCAAAAAGTCGCGGTGCGCAATGGGAAGGTATTTGTATGCAGAATCACAATCGGCAATAATCTGTGCAACACATTCGTCATATGTATTTCGGGCAAAATTAATTTGGCCGTTAGGGTCAACCGGGGTAGTAATGATCGGAAACCCCAGCATTTTTCCATCCATCCCTTCACCGCCGAATTTCTGGAGCAGGTCCCATTGGAACCACGCGCGAAGGGCAAAGGCTTCCCCCTGCAACCTGCGGCGCACAAGGTCATTCATGCGCTGATCCAGTATGAAAGGTGTATTGTAGCCGCGCCTGTCTTTCAGAAACAGATTGACCAGGTAGATGGATTGATAATCCCTGTTCCAGTATGTAAGGAATGGATCCTGTCCTGTTGTCATTGTTCCGGTTGCCAGTCGGTGCAATGCATTAACCGTACTTGTTATCTCCGCATTGTCTGTTGCCCCGTCCAGATAGGCGCCTTCGTTGTCATTGTAGTTTCTGGCCATATTATCATAACACCGGCCAACCAGTCCCTGAACATTCTCCTGGTATTTCCAGATATCTTCGCTCGAGCGGTCACCGTTTGGAAAGGGTTCAAGGTAATTTTTACATGAACTTATCAGCACAATAATCAACCCTATTTGTAATAATACTTTTGTATTCATAATGTGTCTGGATTAAAAAGTTAATTTAACTCCGCCCGTGAAAGTTTTGAACAAGGGATACATGGTTACCCCGGAATTAATCGATTCAGGGTCTACATCTTTAACTTTCGATATTGTCACCAAATTGGCCCCTCGTACAAAAAATCGGATCCCTTGTGAACGTACTTTATTCAATCTATTGGAAGAAATATTGTAGGCCAATTCAACATTCTGGAGTTTAAAATAACCTCCCTTGGTGAGCCAAAAATCGGAAGCTACAAAATTGTTGTTCACTTTATAATAGGTCAACCTGGGATAGGCCCCTCCAATATTCTCCTTGACAAAATTTGAATAGTTATTATCGCCCCATCCGCTCATAAAATAACTGTTAGTCAATGGGATATCATACAATGCTGCGCCGGTGCCAATAAGGGTTAATTCGAAGTTCCTGTACTTTAAATTGGCATTGAGGGCATAAAAAATACGCGGAGTAGTATGTCCAATGACTGTCCTGTCGTTATCATCTATCACTCCATCGCCATTCATATCCTTGTATTTCAAATCGCCTTGTTTAAGGACTTCGTCATAAATTTGAGGAATTACCTTTGTCTCCGCATCCGTTAGGAATTTGCCCAAATATGTCAACCCCCAGTATGCATCGGCAGGCCTACCCTTAGTAAACTGATAATTAAATCTATATGCAGGCTCATCATATTTTTCAATTCTAGAATTCTGAAGGGTCGCATTACCTCCAAATGAATATTCCAATTTTCCTGTCTTATCGGTAAACTGTAATTTAGATTCTATTCCAAAGTACCTTGTCTGATTGAAATTAAACCAGGGTAAGGCTGCTGAAAGACCTGCAACATAAGGCATCGAATTCGGCAGCTGGGTAACAATCCCATCGCGAAGGTTATTGTAATAGGTAAATTCCAACGACAGTTTATTATTGAACATCATGGCATCCAAGCCAATGCTAAATTCCTTTCTTGTTTCCCATGTAATGCCAGGATTGGCAATTCTGTTCGGATAGACTACCGTAGGGGTACTCTGGGTTGTTCCAAACCATTTGGTACCTGTCGTATATGGACCAAAATTGGATCCGTTGCCGTACAACCATCTGTCCCTGTAAAGAAAGGGAGTCATAAAATTCTCATATCCAAGTATCCCTGCTTCTGCGCGCAGTTTAAGAAAATTTACAAATTTCAGGTGAGACATAAAACTTTCTTCGGAGACAATCCAACCGGCGCCAATGGATGGGAAAAATTTGGTCCTTTGTGATTTATTCAAAGTGTAGGTGCCGGCATAATTCAGTACTCCCTTAAGGATGTATTTGTCGTTGTTGGTATAGTTCACCGCCCACACCACATTCTGTTGACGTTCAGGTTCTTCAATTCCATTTCTTGACGCTTTGTATATCAAATAAGTCAAGGTAGACTGTATATCATGAACACCAAAAGATTTTTGATAGTTTAGCTTTTCAAAAAAACTAAATTTCTGATAATAGTAATCATGCAAATTAATCAGATCGGCCGAAACGACCCCATTGTGCGCTTTTGCCAGCAAGATCGTATCATTACCGGCTGGGGTTTTCGAAGGGGTCGCGATATAGGCAATGTAATCCTGGGCTTTCCCAAGCCGTATCAGGTCGTACACATCAAAACCAAATGAGGTTTGAGAGGTAAGCCCTTTAATTAATTTTGAGAAATCGTAATTGACAGCGATATTCGCGGAACCTTTTCTGCCTGTTTCTGTAAAATAGCCCTGACCAATCAAATTACCAATGGGGTTCACTTTGTAAACAGGGCTTACTCCGAACCATGGGAATTTCAAGGAAGGTTCGTTGTTGGCATATACCGGGAAAGCATTGGGAGGGGTATTGTTCATATCGGACAAAGCCGAATCAAATTCTATCAATGATGTTGAGGAACCTTCACTGGTCGAATATCCATAATTGGGGGAACGACGGTTGGTAAGGCCGGCGGAGATGCCAAACTTGATATTGAAATCCTCGTTGATCTTTACGTCGATGTTCGATCGGACATTGAGCCGGTTATAGTCTGCAGTGGCGCCGATCTTGTAAATATCCCCTTCCCCGTTGTAACCGAGATAGGCCGAATATTGTACCACATCGTTACCTCCGCTGGAAGAAACATTGAATCTTTTGAAAGATTTGGCATTTTTTAGCATCAAATCCCTGAAATTACTGCTTGGGTGGTACATGTCATAGGGATTGTTTTTTGCATACGCTGCAATATCCTGATCGGAATACAGTGCTGCCAATCCGTCATTTTGCCTTGCCGAGTTGTTGAGCCGGGCATAATCGATCCCAGAGGTCATCCCCGGAAATCTATCGATCACACTTACGCCATCTTCAATGTTAACTTTTAAAAGGCGTTCATTTTTACTTCCCCGTTTGGTTTTGATGAAGATGATTCCGTCTGCTGCAATCGGTCCGTACATTGTTTTTCCAACAATATCCTTGATAATCGTTACAGATTCAATCTCCTGGGGATCGAGCGCCATTTCGGTGATATCTGTTGGTACATCATCGATAATATACATCATACTACGTCCCCTGGCAGCAACACCCAATTTATTGGTAATGCCATAAACTCCCAGTCTTTCTTCCGCGCTGAGTCCGGGTGAGCCATTAAACTCTGTTACCTGAAGACCGGGAACAAGGCCTGTAAAAGCATTGCGCAGGTCATTGGAAGGATATTTCTCCAACTGGTCACTTGTCAGTGTATTGGCGCTGCCGGTCATGAAACGTCTCTTCTCCGTATTAAACGGAAGGGGAACGTTGTCATCGGAAGTCAGAAAGAGTCCGGATTTCATAAGCTGGATGGTACTGTTCTTAGCAATATATTGAACTGTCGACACATTTTTCTCATATCCGGGTGCAGATATTGTAACAATTTTACCTGGATTGGCTGAGAAGGCACTGGCCCCGTTTTCATTGGTGTAGGAATGGACTATCCCTTCACCTACTACAACCTTTGCATTGGGAACCGGAACCCCTTTATCGTCAACAACTTTCAGGCTTACGCTTATAGTTTGGGTCTTTTTTTCAGGTCTGTTTTGTGCATATAGTGATCCGGTTAAAATAACGCAGATGAGAAGCACACAGAAAAACCGTATTTCTTGAAGTGAAATATGATGAAATCTTAAATTATTCATTTTTATAAGTTTTAAGTTACCAACGTGGGTTTAGTGTGGCATCGAATTTTTTCATCTTAAAATAATCAGCTTGTTTGAACGGCAAATAATACATTTCAGGTTTCCACGTGCTCTGACGGGTTGCATTCAAAGGAACACGTGTGTGTTTGTAACCAATCGGATAGGTCGAACTGACCGGTACTTTTTCGATAGCCATGCCCATCAGTGGGCCACCCATAGCAACAGGGGCATCCATCCATCTTCTTTCGTCGAAATAGTAGTGCCCTTCGAAGGCCAACTCAATGGTACGTTCGTTTTTAATCCTCGGCCTGAAAGCCTCTGTGCTTGTAGTAAACCTTGACTGAACATCAACGTGTCCAATCCTTTGTCTTACGATGTTAATGGCTTGAACTGCAGTAAGATTAGCACCAGGGGCAGGTGTATTGGGCCCGTACGCTTCGTTTGCAGCCTCGGCATAATTCAGATAAAGTTCTGCCAAGCGAATGAATGGGTCGGAATGCATGACAGCAATGTTATTCTTCACACTTTGCCCACCCCAAAGTTTTCGTTCATAATAACCCGTATTGGTAATGCCCGGATATTTTTGATC
>Ga0265297_10002748_pt1 | contig 34334 bp, 38 predicted proteins | sample Munlanlwell13791_FD_192502 | JGI IMG/M metagenome (GOLD analysis project Ga0265297, IMG submission 192502) | Leachate microbial communities from a municipal landfill in Southern Ontario, Canada - Leachate well 137-91 | ecosystem: Engineered > Solid waste > Landfill > Unclassified | place... | reverse complement strand
TCATGGGCTTGCCCATGAATTACGCAATCCCTTAGCTGCTATAAATATGGCAGCACATAATATTAAAAGAAAGGCAGCTAATCCGCTTCTTGACCAGCACATACAAAACATAGAGAAAAAAGTCATTGAAAGCGACCAAATCATAAATAATTTATTATTCTATTCAAGGATAAGGAAACCTCATCTGGAAAGCGTAAACATTTGTAAGCTTGTAAAGGAGTGCCTTGAAATAACTGGCGATAGATCAAAAAAGAAAATAACAGTAAAAAATAAATTAAATTCAATAAAGAATATTTCAATACAAGCTGATCCGCTTCAGATGAAAGAGGTGTTTCAGAATATATTAAACAATTCCCAGGATGCTGTCTCTGATAAAGAAGGGGAGATTTGCGTAGAGGCCGTTGACAATAAAGAGTTTATCAGGATTTGCTTTAAGGATAACGGCCCGGGAATAGATAAAGATATTATAGCCAAGATATTTGAGCCATTTTTTACTACCAAAGCAAAAGGGACCGGTTTGGGGCTTACGGTTTGCCAGGAAATAGTAAATTTGCACGGCGGATTGATAAATATTGAAAGCAGCCCTGCGATTTGCGGCACAACTGTTATTGTAACTTTGCCAAAAAAATGAAGCTTTCTATAACTCCTCGGGGCTAGTTCCGAGGTTTAACTTGCGAATACTTAAACGCCCGCCGTAACTCGCATAAGGCGAGAAAGAGCCTCCCGTAGCAAGCTTTTGGTAGTTACTGGACATTTCCCAAAATTTAAGGGTATCTTTGCGTAACTATTTGTAAACCAGTTGGTAAGGAAAAGGGGGGATTTAATGACGGATGTCACGGATTATAGCGGATTGAGACGGATAAGAACCCATAAATTTTCCGTATGAATCCGTAACCATCCGCCTGATTCCGTGCTTAAGATTTCAAAAATGGGAAAACTCCAGTGGTAGTTATGCTTGATAAAAAAAAATAGTGCTGTATAATCAATCAATGGTTTACTTTCACATTCGTTAAAGCCAGCTTTTGGCGTTTTTGAATAATTAAAAAAATAAGGATTGTTATGCCTGATAAAAAACCTAACATGAATAATTTTCCTCAGGGAATTAACCAGCAGGAAACCGGTTTTTATGGCCTGGGTATCGCGCCTAAAATTTTAGATATCCTTGAGCGGATGAAATTTAAAACCCCAACGCCCATACAAATGAAGGCTATCCCGCTGGGTATTCAGGGTAAAGACATAATCGGCGTAGCGCAGACAGGCACAGGGAAAACCCACTCATTCGCCATACCTATGGTGCAGCGTCTTGCGCAGGAAAAAGGAACAGGACTGGTTCTTGCGCCGACCAGGGAGTTAGCGATACAAATAGATGACGCATTCAGGCTGCTTGCCCATGCTTTTGGTATGTATACAGTTTGTCTTATTGGAGGAGCTCCAATGTATCCGCAGATACAGAAGCTACGAAAAACCCCGCGTGTAATGATAGCTACTCCGGGGCGACTCATTGACCATATATGGCAGGGCAACGCTTCCGTAGACAATGTTACAATGCTTGTTCTTGATGAAGCAGATCGCATGCTTGACATGGGGTTTGCTCCGCAGATTGAACAAATTTTACGTTTCCTGCCGCGCAATAGGCAGACCATGCTTTTTTCCGCAACTATTCCCAAGGAAATTATGGATATCACTTCCAAATATATGAAGCTTCCAGTTAGCGTTGAGATTGCACCTTCCGGCACAACCGCCGAACGCGTTACCCAGGAATTGTTTATTGTAAGAAGAGAGGCTAAGCTAACGCTTCTTGGCAGAATACTTGCGCAATATCGCGGAGCAGTCCTTTTATTTTCCCGTACCAAGCATAACGCAGGAAGAATTGTAAAAAGCATAAGAGATATGGGCTATAGGGCGGCTGAAATACACTCCGACCGAAGCCTAAACCAAAGGCGAGAAGCGCTGGAGGGCTTTAAATCCGGCAGATATAAAGTGCTTGTCGCAACGGATATCGCCGCAAGAGGAATTGATGTAACCGGCATTGAACTGGTTATCAATTTTGACTTGCCTGATGATGCGCAAAATTATGTGCATCGTATTGGCCGCACCGGCCGCGCTGGCCGCCCCGGGCACGCAATTTCTTTTGCAACACCCGACCAAGGCCAGGATGTGCGCGCCATAGAAAAACTTACACGGGTAACACTTCCCATCTCAAAGCACCCGCAAATTCCCTCAGAGCAATTTGTCCAATCCACACGGGAACCAGCACGCAGGCACTTTAAGCGCTCATTCAGCAGCCGCCGCAATCAACCACGCAGGTTCTAATTCTCCGGCTATTCGTGTCCATGAAACCTTTTCTTTCCGCAATCATCTAAATATAATAAGAAAAAGGGGATTGCCGTAAATGGCTTTTTGGATAATTCAGCTAAAGATTAGGCAGCTTAAAGCGTTTATGGCGTCCCCTGTAATAGTTAAAAGGATTTGCAGAAAAGAGGCTTGCCAGCGTTTTTAAAAAGGAAGCTCTTATCCTGCCTGTTACTTACGTAAAACACAGCGTCATGGCCTTTCTGTTTAAAATAGCTAATTGTTTTGTTAAACAGCATTTTCTTGTCTGGCTGTTGTTTCTGTCCTGCCATCTTAACTGTAACCGTTTACAAAAAATTTCCAAAAAATCTTCAACTAACACCCAAAAAATGGTATCATTTAAAGAGCATTGGTTGTTATATATATAGGTAAGGGAGCCTAAAAAAAAAACAAAAAAATGATGATTTGGCTTATATTGCTTATGATAGGCGGAATTGGGGCGGGTGCTTATGTGCTTTTATCTCCTTCCGCAGATAAAGGTAAATTGCCGGACATACAGAAGGAAGATTATGAAGCAACTGTCAGAAGGCTGCAGGATAAGGTAAATTCCCTCAAGGAAAACATTTCTTCGTTAAATACCAAACTAAAAACAACCGCCGAAAGCATAAAAGGCCTTGAAAAACAATTGCAAGATAAAGATAAAGAAAAAGCTGAACTGGAAAAGCTTATAGAGAAGCAGAAGAAATGGGAGGAAGTTGAGACAAAAGATACAGAAAAGGTAAAGCAGCAGATAGGTGAATTCAGGGAAAAACTTCAGGGCAAGGAGAAAGAATTAGAAAAAAAATTCTCAGAGAATGTAAAACTAACAAGAGAAATAAAAGAGTTAAACAATAAGGTGGATTTATTTACAAAGCACAATAACGAAAAAGATGAAGAAATAAGGGTTTTAAAATTTAAACTGAAAGATTATCTTTCAAGGTTACAGGAGCAGACAAAAGCTAGCCATGGTTTAAAAAGGAAACTTGAGCAAAGTGATTGGGTAACAAAAGATGAATATAAAGAGCTTAAGCAGAACTTTGACACGCTGGAAGAAGAAATAGAACATAACAAAAAAATATTACTGGCTAAAGATGAGAAAATTAACGAACTGGAAACAAGGGCGCACCAGCTAAATGCTCAATTAGCCGCAAAGGCCAAAGAAATTCCTTCAGAAGAGCATTTGCCCAAAGAAGTTACCCAGCCAATTACCCCGCAAGTGCCAGAAATTATATCCGAGGAAAATAAAGATTTAGAAATAATTCCCGAGAGTCCAGCAGTATCACCGGCTGAAAAACAACCGGAAACTGTAGAGGTGCCTCAATCTGAGGCTTCAATAAAAGAAGAAGCTGAAAATATAACCAAAGAAGCAGAACAAATAGAGCAGCCTGCTGAAGCAGCCGAAGAAATCCAACCGCAGGATAAAGTGGATTTATCCGCAGACCTTAGCAAGGTAAGAAATATAGGTATTATGGCGCATATTGACGCCGGTAAAACTACACTTACGGAACGCCTGCTTTTTTATACAGGAAAAATTCATAAGGTTGGCGAGGTTCATGACGGAAAGGCTACAATGGATTGGATGAAGCAGGAACGCGAGAGGGGCATTACCATAACCGCAGCAGCAACCACTTGTTTTTGGCTTGATATAAGAATTAATGTTATTGATACGCCAGGGCACGTTGATTTTACGGCAGAGGTTGAACGAAGCCTTCGGGTGCTTGACGGCGCTGTCGTAGTTTTCTGCGCAGTTGGCGGAGTTGAGGCGCAGTCAGAAACTGTCTGGAGGCAGTCTGATAAATACCATGTTTCAAAAATAGTATTTGTTAATAAAATGGACCGCGTAGGCGCTGATTTTTATAAGGTTTTAGGGGAGATAGAACAAAAATTAGCAGCTAACGCTGTTCCTGTGGAAATTCCCATAGGCGCGGAAGCTGATTTTAAGGGCGTAATTGACCTGATAGAAATGAAAGCATATATGTATGGCATGGATGAAGATGTGAAAAAGGTCAGCGCAGAAGATATTCCTCAAGACTCTATAGAAATTGCGAAAAAATGGCGGCATAATTTAATGGAAAAAGCCTGCTCTTTGGATGAGGCCCTGGCGGAAAAATATTTGAAAGACGAAAATTCGGTAACGGCTGAAGAATTGAAATCAGCTATAAGAAAGGCAACAATTGCCAATAAAATTATTCCTATGCTTTGCGGCTCTGCGCTTAAAAATAAAGGTTTGCAAAAGCTTCTTGATGCAGTTATGTTTTATCTTCCTTCGCCTCTTGACCTTCCGGCTGTTGAAGGGAAAGACTCCAGAGACAGCAGTAAAATTATTAAAATCTCTCCATCTGTAACCGAGCCGTTCGCTGCCCTTGCTTTTAAAATACAGTCAGACCAGCACGTTGGAAAGCTTGTATACTTCAGGGTATATTCAGGCTATCTTGTTGCCGGTTCTTATATTTTAAACAGCAGTAAAAACAAAAAAGAAAGAGTGGGAAGAATTTTACAGATGCACGCTAACCAGAAAGAAAACAGGAGCTCTATCTCTGCAGGAGATATCGGCGCGGCAGTAGGCCTGGGCTCAACAGTAACCGGCGATACCCTTTGTTCGGAGTCGCGTCCGCTTATTTTGGAATCAATAGAATTTCCTGAGCCGGTAGTTTCTATAAGCATAAAGCCAAAGACAAGGCAAGACCAGGATAGGCTGGGTAAAGCCATAATGAAGCTTGTAGAAGAGGATCCTACCTTTGCTTTTGAAACCGATGAAGAAACTAACGAAATCCTTCTTTCCGGAATGGGCGAGTTGCATTTGGAAATTATGGTAGATAGATTGAAAGAAGAGTTCAAGGTTGAAGCAGAAGTAAGCCCTCCAAAAGTTGCCTATAAAGAAACAATACTTAAGGCTGTAACAGGAGAGTATAAGCATATAAAACAAACAGGCGGCCATGGACAATACGGCCACGTGGTTATAGAATTTTCTCCTAATGAGAAAGGCAAAGGATTTATTTTTGAAAGTAAAATAAAAGGCGGAGCAATCCCCCAGAATTTTATACCTTCTATAGAAAAAGGCTTAAAGGAAGTTATGAAAAAAGGCGTTTACGCAGGATATCCCGCTGTTGACTTAAAAGCAACATTGCTTGACGGCTCTTTCCACGAAGTTGACTCTTCAGACATTGCTTTTCGGCTTGCGGCAATGGGTTGTTTCAGGGAAAATTTCCTAAAAGGAACCCCCGTGCTTATTGAGCCTTACATGCTTATTGAAGTGCTTACTCCGGAAGAATATTTAAGCAGCATAGTCGGTTATATTTGTTCAAAGAGAGGAAAAATTATCAATATAGAAGATAAAAGCAACCAGAAACTTATAATATCAGAAGCTCCACTTTCGGAAATGTTCGGTTACTCTCAGATTTTCCGCTCACTTTCAAGCGGCCGCGCTACTTTTACCATGGAATTTTCTAAATATGAGCCGCTTCCATCCGGCCTCGCAGAAAAAATCGTTGCTGAAAAGAAAAAAGAAAGAGAAGAACAAAACAAATAGCAACATAACTCTTGTTTATTGATACGCTGTAGATATACGGTTGAAACACAATGGATATACAATTGTATTTCTACTGTATTTCACGAGCGAAGCTAGTGTATATCAACTGCATTTCTATCCTTTTATCTTATCTGTCAGTATTTATTGCAACAATCTTGACAAAAAAATATTTTCTAATATAATTTCTTTTCAACGCGGTTTAATTTTTTAAAATTAAATTAATAATAATTGTCTTCATAAACAGCCGCAGAAAAGAAGGTTATTGTGTTTCGGTTTAAACTTTCCTGGTTATGTGTACTTTTGGGGCATCGCTTTGCTATAGTTAAGGACTTGCGTTTAACTATCAACAGGCAAAGGGTTGTTTATAGATGTTTAAGGTGCAACCATCCTTTAATTGAGAGGCAGGTTGAAAGACGGAAAATTGAGCGTCGCAACATAGAAAGAAGGCATATCCCCAGAAGCTACGACGACAGGCGCAACAACGAAAGAAGAAAAATTTACGATCCCCACCACAATACCCCGCACTTATTGCACGGATAATCAATTTGCACTAGCATTTTTTCTGCGCCGCCAGCGGCTCAGAAAAAATACCGTGTTCATTAGTAGAAAAAAGTCAACAAAAAGAGGAATCAGCCAATTCATTAAGAAGCAAGGCAGTATAGAATAAACTTATTTATTATTCCTATTTCATAACAATTCAAATTGCAGGTTAATTTTTAAAAATATCTAAGATGGAAAAGAAAAAAATATTATTAATTGATGATGATGCGGGTTTTAGGGATGAACTGGCAGAGCTGCTTAGGCTAAGCGGCTATGAGCCGGCATGCGCCTGCGACGCCCTGGAAGCTTTTAGCATGGCATTAGGCATCAATCCGGATGTTATTTTGCTTGACCTTAAAATGCCCGGTTCAAACGGTTTCCAATTGGCTGATAAGTTTTCTCAAAACGGATTTTTAAAAAACATACCGTTAATTGTTATGACAGGATATTTTGGTGATAGCGGGCATAATTTGCTTATGGATTCCTGCGGTATGAAGTATTTTTTAAAGAAACCGTTTGATTCTTTTGACCTTATTACAAAAATAGAAACAGCATTGGCTGATACGAGTAAAGGCGATATAATAATAAGAAGAAACACAACAGAAAATAAATATTAAGGTAATTTTATTTACACTAAAAGGAGGTTGCCATGGCTAATGTTAAGGATGAATTAGTAAATCTTTTGAACAAGGCTCTTGAACTAGAGCACGCCGCGAGAATCCAGTATTTGGCCCACGCGGAATTAATTAAAGGATTATGCGCAGAAAAAATAATTGAAAGGCTTAAAGAAATAGCTTCGGATGAAGAAAAGCATGAAGGAAAATTCCGCAATTTAATTGGAAACTATCTCGGAGGCGAACCCGTGATGAGCTTGGCAAAAACCCATCGGGCAGTAGAAACAGAAGAAATTCTGGAAATAAATCTTACTAACGAAAAAGAAGCAATTGATTTTTACAAACAGATTTACCAGAAAATAATAGACAATAAACAAGCGCTTCAATATGAATTTGAAACTTTAGAACATGAAGTCCGTCATGTAATAATAGATGAGCAGGAGCATGTGACGGAGTTGTCTCTTTTGTTAGGGAAATAATATAAATAGAAATTGATAGAAATTGATTGTTAAAAATAATATTTTAAAGCAAATAGTTTCAATCAATTTCGCGAAGCAAATTTCTACAAATTTCAATGCAATATTAAGGAGGTAATATGCCTGATTTAAAAGACTTGTTCCAAAGCGCTGACTGGAAAGCCGAAAAACATGTTCCGGTAATTGAAGCACCGCAAACCGTAAAAAAAGGAGAGCTTTTTAAAGTAACTATAAGCGTGGGTAAGGAAATCGCTCATCCGAATAAGACAGAACATCACATCCGCTGGATTAGCGTCTTTTTTCATCCAAAAGGCGAGAAATTTCCTTATCAGATAGCAAAGGCTGAATTTAACAGCCATGGCGAAAGCGCCCAGGGCCCTGATACAAGCACAATATATACGCATCACGAAACAGTTGTAAGTTTTAAAACAGATAAACCAGGCACTATTTTTGCTTCAAGTTATTGCAATATCCATGGGCTTTGGCAGAATGCCAAACAATTAGAAGTGCAGTAAGCTAAATACTTACGGGTTGTTTAAAAAACAGGAGGTAAATTATGAGCAGTAGCATGAAAGAAGAAAGTTCCGGAATGTTTTCAACCACCGACAGGTATGCACTTAAATTACTTTGGATAATTTTCACGATAGCACCCATAATTGCGGGGCTTGATAAATTTTTTAATAAATTAACTTACTGGACAATGTATATCGCTCCTTTTGTGCTTAAGATTATGCCTTTTGAGGCGGGTATATTTATCCGTATTATAGGAGTAATTGAAATTGCAGCCGGCATTCTTGTAGCTTTTATACCGCGCGTAGGCGCATTTATTGTTTCAGCCTGGTTATTGTTAATAGTCGCCAACTTAATTTTAATTCCCGGTTATTTTGATGTAGCGCTCAGGGATTTGGGCCTCGCTGTTTGCGCTTTTGCTTTCGGCCTATTGAGCATAAAGCATACTTGCTGTTGCACCAGGAAATAATTTATCCGATATTATTTTAGAGGCTATATTTTAAATTCCAACGATATGACTTTAGATAAAGCATTGCAAGAAGTAGACAGGAAAGTTAACTGTATTTTGTCCAAAAAACAAGTTTGGCTAAGAACGCTTTTTAAGGATAGCCGGATAAACGAAGGGAAGAAATTAAGAGCCAGGATTTTCTTTGCTTTTTCCGGAAATAATACAAAAGAATCAATTAAAATAGCTTCAGCAATTGAGATGCTTCACGCTGCGACTCTGGTGCATGATGATATTATTGATAATTCTACTTTGCGAAGAGGCAAGCCACCCTTGCATTGTAAGGGCGGTATTAAAACCAGCCTTCTTTATGGAGACTGGTTATTTTCCAATGGTTTTTCTTTACTGGCACAATTAGAAAATCCTCAAATTTACAAAGAATTAACTTTAGCTTTGGCTCAAACTCTTAGCGGCGAACTGCATCAGCTTAACAGGCGAAACTTTCTTTTATTAAATGAAGAGGAATATATTTCAATAATAAAAGATAAAAGCGGAGCATTTTTTGGAGCAGCCTGCAAAGTGGGTGCATTGATGAAAGGTTTGAGAAGTGAATATGTAGAAAGAGCTTATAAGCTCGGCTTAAACGTTGGTATCGCCTATCAGATACTTGATGATACAAGTGATTATCTTAATTTAGGCAACGATAAGCAGGCGTTTAAAGACCTGGAGGAACGTGTCATTACTCTTCCGCTAATTTATCTTCTTAAAAAGTGTTCGGAAAAAGAAAAAAATATTATAAAGAAAATACTTCAGAAAGGAAAAATAAACAACCAGGACGCGAAGAAGATTTTGCTACTTATGAAACATTACAATGTTGTAGAGGATTCCTTAAAAAGGGCGAAAGGTTTTTTTTATAAGGCGGTAAACTCTTCAGGGCGCAATCTTATTTGCAACGCACAAGAGCCTTTTGACGTTTTGTCTTGGATAGGCGGTAAAATTGAGGAAGCTGAAGAAGCAAGTTATGAAAACTGGGGCTAGCCAGATTAATTTTAGCTAATATTCATCAGGAAACCGCCTCTTGAGCTTTTGTTCTAAATTCCGTTATTGGAGCCAGTTTACTAAACTATTTTTCATAAAGTAAAGCTTAAGGATAAAAAATTTTTTTGGTAGAAAAAAGTCAATAAAAGGGGTAACAAGGCCATTTACTTACAATGATAGTTATATATAATTTAAACCAATCTTATATTGAATTGTAATTTTTAAATAGACTAAAATTGTCTTAAGCAGTAGAATAAAGATCATTCTAAAAGGAGTGTGGTATGGTTGCTACCATAAAAAAACATAAACCCGCCAAAACGCCTTCCAGGAAAATAAGTTCAAACAATTGCACTAAGATACTTTTGGTTGATGACGACAATATATTCAGAAGCGAATTCAAAGAGTGCTTCAACGAATACGGCATAAAGGAAGCTGCAAGCGCTGTGGAAGCGTTGGATATACTCAGAAAGCCAAACGAAATAGATTTGATAATCCTTGATGTCAGAATGCAAGGCATGAGCGGCCTTGAGGCTTTGGCCAAAATCAAAAAAATCTCCCCCAGCGTGGCAATAATAATTTCAACCGCATACAGTTCAAAGGACATAGCTATTGAAGCTTTACGGGGTAAGGCAGACGAATACATAGAAAAACCTTTAGATATAGACAGGACAAAAGATATAATAGAAAAGCTTCTTGAAGTAAGAGGCGGCCCCGCCGACATTTCCGCCTGTACAATTTCCGATAAAATGGACAAAGTAAAAAGATTTATTGAGCGCAATTGTTTTAAAAAGATTTCCCTAAATGATGCAGCGAACGCTGTATTCCTAAGCCCAAAATATCTAAGCAGAATATTTAAACAATGTACAGGGGTAGGTTTCAGTGATTTTAGGCTCAATATCAAAATTGACCGGGCAAAAGAACTTTTGGAAAAAACTGGTTATAAAATAGACCAGATTTCTGATAAACTGGAATATCAAAACACAGAATCTTTTATAAGGCAATTCAAAAAACTCACAAGCCTTACACCTACGCAATACAGGACTAAAGCCACCCGAAGTAATAAGCACAGCCGTAATTAGCTGGCAGGCTTATGCCGCGCATTTTCCAGTTTCTTCAACCTCTATTTTTTTAAAATGGACAATAGCAGCCTTCAGCCACAAAATAGCAGGGATATTGTTGAATTTGCAAGTAACCTGCTGCTGGAAAAATCCAAAAGATTGCGCGATATGCCGGAAGAAGAAATTAATACCTTAATTGGTGTGCTTAAGGCTACCGAAAGTAAAGAATTTTTAGAGTTGGAGCATCGGACCAAAGAATTCTGCGAAAAATACCACAAATTATACAATCTCTCTTTTCTAGGTTTCCTTAAGCTGACAAACCAGGGTGTTATTATTGAAGCAAATCCGGTTATTGCTAATTGGTTTGGTATATCCAGCAGAGAACTTATAGGCAGAAATTTCTGTAATTTAGTTCATGAGGCAGACAGGGCATTGTTTGCCTCAAGCATAAAACCAAGCGCAGCCAAATTGGAATTTGAACTGCGGCTTATGAGGAAAGACAACACGCCATTTTACGTTTTCGCAAATATAGATCTTTTAGCGGACGGCAAGGAAGGGCCATTTTTAATATTGGTTTTGATTGATAAACATAAGTTTAAACAGGGAGAAAGCGAAACAAAAAGTTTGTTAAATCTAAAAAAAGAATCTGAAGAAAAATTCAGGTATTTGGCCGACAGGAGCCCTGTAGGGATATTTCAAACAAGACTTTCCGGAGAATTTACCTATGCAAACGATGCGTTGGCGCGAATGTTTGAATTCGATTCAGCCAATGATTTGATGTCGGAGAATGCCATAGAAAGATACAACGAGGCTAAGGATAGAAAAGTTTTTCTTGAAGAAATAAAAAGAAAAGGCAAGCTCAGTAATTATGAATTCAGTATGAATACTAAAACAGGAAAGCTGAAACATATACTCGGAAATATGATTTTTGATGGAGAGGAGATTTCCGGTATCTTTATTGATATTACTGAACGCAAAAAAACCGAAGAAGTATTAAAGGAAGACAAGGAAGCTCTTAAGAAAATGGTCGATGAAAGAACGTTTGCATTGCTTAAAGCTGAGGAGGAGCTTGAAACTATTTTTTCAAACACTCACCTAAGCATTGCGTATCTTGATAAGAATCTTAATTTTATACGCGTAAACAAGGCATACGCCGAAAAAGAAGGAAAAACCCCGGAGTTTTTTGCCGACAAGAGCTATTTATCGGTATATAACAATAAAGAAGACGAACAGATATGTAAAAACGTGATTAATTCAGGTTGCGCGCATTCTATATACGCAAAACCATACAAATATGGCGAAAATGCAAGCGCTGTTTATTTAAACTGCAGCTTTTGCCCTGTTAAAAACTTAAACGGCGAAGTGGAAGGGCTTATACTATGTATGGTTGATGTTACCGAATATAAACAAATGGAAGAAGAATTATTCAAAACACAGGAAGAGCTTCTTAACGCCGGGCATCTTTCTGACATGGGAACGCTTGCTGCAACAGTTGCTCATGAGCTTCGTAACCCCTTAGCCGCCATAAAATTAGCTGCTTATAATATAAAGCGTAATAATTTTGGCTCCGGTATAGACAAGCATATTATAAATATAAATAAAAAAATAGATGAAAGCAACCAGATAATAAACAATCTTTTGTTCTATTCCAGAATAAAATCCCCGCAGTATCAGCCGCTAAATATATATGAAATTCTTAATGAATGCATAAACCAGGCAAAGGAGCATTTTGAAAAATTCAGTTTTACAATTTACAAAAAATTTCAGTGCCTGGAAAGTATTCATATGGAAGCCGACCATGTGCAGATAAGGGAAATGTTTAATAATATTTTGAATAATGCATGTGAAGCGTTAAGCGAAAGAGATGGAACGCTGGAAATAAGCGCGGAGTGCGTTAACCCCGATTATGTTAAAATATATTTTAAAGATACCGGTGCAGGCATAGATGAGTCCAACTTGGCAAAAATATTCAAGCCATTTTTTACAACTAAAGCAAAAGGAACCGGGCTTGGGTTGTCGGTTAGCCTGCACATAGCGCAGCTTCACAAGGGTAATATTGAGGTTCAAAGCAGGAAATACGAAGGCACAACCGTAACTGTTGTGCTTCCGCTTAAGAAAATAAATGGGTCCAGTAATTTTGGAGCCAATGGGAAAAAAAAATAAAATTTATTTATCAGATTTTTCTCCGTTTCGGCTTGCGTTAAGCGATTGTTGACATTAAAGGAGAATAGATGAAAAAAAGAATAATGATAGCTGATGACGACAGAGAACTTTGTGAAGAAATGGCAGAAATATTCAAGGCGCATGGCTATATCGCAGATAATGAATTTGACGGGCTATCTTGCGAAAGGGCAGTTAGGAATAATAGATATGATATTTTTATTCTTGATTATAAAATGCCAGGCTTAAACGGAATTGAGATATTAAAGATTATTAAGAGTAAAGCACCGCAATCTAAAGTTTTTATCGTAAGCGGAAAAAATAATATCCGGGAAATGTTTGAAGCAGAAAATTCATTAAAACTTGTGGACGGTTTACTGAATAAGCCTTTTAACGTAGAAGAATTTATAAAGAAAATAAAAGAAATCAAATGAGGCGGTAACTTTCAAAGCCCAAAACAGCGTAGTAAAGCTGCATGGTCGGATTTTCCGCCCAAGGCGAATTCGCCTTGGCGAACCATAGGCCGAAGCAGGCCCGGCATTTATTTTTGTATCAAGAAATTGTATTCAGAAGATTCTTTTGAATTTATTTCAAATATGCTTTCAAAAATTACGCACTCATTGTAGAAATAGGTCAACAAAAAGAAGAACTAGCCAATTTACTTGCCTTAAGGCGCCTGTTAAATTACCACTGAATAGTATCGTTGTAGTTTAAAAGCTTACAGTTTACTGTTTTGCAGTTAGCGGAAAAATCTTTTTTCTGCCGTAAGCTGCATGCTGTTTGCTTTTAAATATCTATGTTATGCAGAGGAGGTTGTTAATGATTCAAAAAAGAATAATGGTGGTAGATGACGATAAGGATTTTTTAAACGAGCTGCAGGAAACTCTGGCCATGAGCGGATATGAAATAATCGCAATACATAATAGCAAAAACGCAGCTAATGTTGCTGCTGTTTCAAAGCCGGATGTTATTATTCTTGACCTTAAGATGGACGGTATGGATGGCTTTGAATTGGCTCAAGCGTTGAAACATTCTCCGCAAACAAATGACATACCGCTAATAGCAATGACAGGCTATTTTACTTCGCAGGAGCATAGCGAGCTTATAACTAAATGCGGGATGAAGGCCTGCCTAAAAAAACCCTTTAACCCCTTGGATTTAATTTCACATATAGAAAACGCTTTGCTTGATGGCGATATTCCGGAATAGGCGGTGCTGCATGAAGAAAAATTCCGGCATAAAGAAAAATGAGGTATAAATGCAATTGTTGCGGCGCGGTTTTAACTAATGCCACCTCTTGCTGTGGAAAGCAAATGAAAAAACGCATATGAAACTCGGAGATAGTTTCTATAAAATGGTGCTTGATAATTTATATGACGGGGTTTATGTTTTGGATAAAGAAAGAAAAATAATATTCTGGAATAAAGCTGCAGAAAAAATCACCGGATACTCTGAAGAGGAAGTTTTGGGCGCTCTTTGCTCAAAAAATATCTTTTCAAACGCTGCGGCAGGAAATAATCAGGCGTGTTTCGGGCTTTATCCCGTAATTCGCGCTTTAGAAGACGGCAAAACCCACGAAGAAGAACTTTACTTGAATCATAAAGACGGCAGGCGCGTGCCTGTTTACAGCCGAGCGGTGCCCATAAAAAACGAAAAGGAAGAAATTACCGGTGCAATGGAGGTTTTCATAGACAAGTCTATCCAGATGAGCACTCTTTTTAAAATTGCGGAGCTAGAAGCCCTTACCCTCATAGACCCGCTTACGCACGTAGGCAACAGAAAATATACAGAAAATATAATTGCTGCACGCCTTAACGAACTGGAACGTTACAAATGGCCGTTTGGTATTCTTTTTATAGATCTGGATGACTTTAAAAAAATAAATGATTTATATACTCACGACGTTGGAGATAAAATGCTTCAAATGGTGACTAAAATCATGCTTTCAAACTGCCGGCTCTCCGACTTTATAGGCCGTTGGGGAGGAGATGAATTCGTAGCCGTGATTGTTAATGTGGATAAAACAAAACTTAAGCTTATCGCTAACAGGTTCAGGCTTCTCATTGAAAGATTGCGCTTAAAAGTAGGGGATAAAGATGTTTCTATAACGGCCTCAATGGGTGCAACAATTGCCAAAATAGGAGACGCCAAAGAAGAGCCAATACGCAGGGCAGATACTATTATGTATAAAAGCAAGCTCGCCGGCAAGAACATAGTTACCGTAGATTTCTAAAAAACATTTCCGGAAATCCGCATAAATGCGGTTTTAGATGAAATCTTGCTTAAATACTTTCAAAAATTATATATAGAATATTGAAATCAAAAATAAAAAGAGTAAACTACTACTATATCAAGCTGTTATCGGTTCGTAAATAAGCGCCAATATGCCTAAAGAACTTACCATAAAAATTGCAGGTGAAGCCGGACAGGGAATGCAGACGGTCGGGTTTAGCCTGTGCAAACTTTTTAAAAAATGCGGATTTTATATTTTTGCAAATCAGGACTATATGTCGCGCATCCGCGGCGGGAATAATTTTTTTCAGCTGCGCATTTCGCAAGACCCGGTTTATACCTTGAGAAAGCATAGTGACATTGTAATTGCGTTGGATAAACCAAGCATAAATATCCACAGAGAAACCCTTAATGCCCAGGGCGCGATAATAATAGATAAGAAAAAATTCAATATTATTGAAGAAGGCTCATTCCTGGATGTCCCGATGCATGAAATTGCAAAAAACTTGGGTAACGAAATATTCGTTAATTCAGTAGCTTACGGGGTTCTCGCGGCTATGACGAATATAGAAACAGAGCCCGCCATAGAAACTATTAAGGAAACATTTTCCGGCAAAGAGGAAAGCATAATTTCCCAGAACATTGCCGCGGCAAAAGCAGGGTATGAATTTGTAAAAACACAGATAAAAAAAGAAGATTTCTATCTCAAGGCAGGAAAGGAAAAAGAAACAATGCTTTTAAACGGCAACGAGGCAATTGCGTTAGGCGCTATACGGGCGGGTTGTAAATTCTATTCGGCTTACCCGATGAGCCCTTCAACAAGCGTAATGAATGAAATAGCGTATCGTTCAAAGCAGTTTAATATTCTTGTAGAGCAGGCTGAAGATGAAATTGCAGCGATAAATATGGCGATAGGCGCATCGTTTTCCGGGGTGCGTTCAATGACTGCGACTTCAGGCGGCGGATTCTGCCTTATGGTTGAAGGTGTAAGCCTTTCGGCAATGACTGAAACCCCGGTTGTTGTGGTGGATGCCCAGCGCCCCGGGCCAGCCACAGGTTTTCCCACGCGCACAGAGCAATCTGACCTTCTTTTTGTGCTTTGCGCGGGCCATGGAGAGTTTGCGAAAGCTTGTTTTTCTCCGGGCACGATAGAAGAAGCATTCTATCTTACCGTGCACGCTTTTAATCTCGCTGAAAAATATCAAATACCTGTATTTATTATGACAGACCAGCACTTAGCTGATTCTTACCGTAATACCGATGTTTTTAATCAGGCCGCTGTCAGGGTTGAGCGTTCCATTATTTCTAAAGAATTATCAAACGAAATAATTAACTATAAAAGATATGAATTAAACGACAGCGGCATATCGCGCCGCGCGATACCTTCCTGGGTAAAAGATGTAATCTATGCAGACAGTGATGAGCATACCGAGGAAGGGCACATTACGGAAGATGCTTCAATGCGCATAAAAATGGTTGAAAAAAGATTGCACAAAAAAATGGAAGGCCTTATAAGGGAAGCGATAAAGCCAAGTGCTTTTAACATAGAAAAAGCTCAAACAATCCTGGTAGGATTCGGCTCAACCTACGGTGTTCTTCGCGAAGTTTGCGAATCTTTTCCTGACAGGTTTGGTTTTATACATTTTTCTCAAGTATGGCCTTTGCCTGCTGGCGTGTTAGTTAAACTTTTGGAAGGGAAAAATGAAGTTTTTACAGTTGAGAATAATGCAACTGCACAACTCGCAAAACTGATACAGCTGCAAACCGGTATAAATATTGACAATTCAATACTTAAATTTGACGGAAGGCCATTTGATCTTGATTATTTGCTCAAAGAACTTAAAAGTATATAATTGATACACGGTAGATATGCAGTAGAAATACAGTTGATATACAGTGGAAATACAATTGTATTTCCACTGTGTTTTAATTTCAAATGAGGCAGCATGAACATCAACGATTTTAAAAGTAATGATGAAATAGCCTGGTGCCCTGGCTGCGGTGATTTCGGTATCTTAAATGCAGTAAAAAAAGCGCTTGTAAAGCTGGGCAGGGAACCAAAAGATATATTGCTTGTTTCAGGGATAGGCCAGGCAGCAAAACTTCCGCATTATATAAAATGCAATTGTTTTAACGGCCTTCACGGAAGAGCCCTGCCGGCTGCAGTGGGCGCAAAAATTGCAAATCGCAATTTAACAGTGCTGGTTACAACCGGAGACGGTGATTGTTATGGTGAAGGCGGAAATCATTTTATCCATAATATAAGAAGGAATGTTGACATAACGGTGATAGTTCACAACAACCAGATTTACGGGCTTACTAAGGGCCAGGCATCCCCAACAACCGATGCAGGTTTTGTAACAAAAGTTCAGGCAGAAGGGGTAATGCTGCCGGCTTTGCATCCGCTTGAGCTGGCGATTTCTCTTGGCTGTGGGTTTGTCGCAAGAGGGTATTCTTCCGATATAGAACATCTTTCCTCATTGATATTTGAAGGGGTAAACCATAAAGGTTTTTCTTTGATAGATGTCCTTCAGCCCTGTATTTCTTTTAACAAGAAGAACACATTTGAATGGTATTCAAAAAGAGTATACAAGGCAAACGAGGATAAAGACTATAACCCGGCCGATAAACTTTCAGCATATAAAAAAGCAGCAGAGTGGGGAGACAGGATACCCATAGGTGTAATTTACAAAGAAGAAAAACCGTCTTATGAAGAAAAAACAGGGCTAAATAGCAAAGAGCCGCTTGTAGAAGAAAAAATTGAGGATATAGACATAAGCCCGTTGTTTAAAGGTTTTATCTGATTGCCATAAATGTTTGCCTTGCGCTGAACCCTTCCACGGTTTCCCGGATTTTTGCATGCCCATCGTAGCTTATTTCAAAATTATTCTTGTATAATCCAAAGAACTACAGATTTTCGGTAGAAATAAGTCAACAGAAAGTAGAACCCGCCAATTTACCTTCCTGACAGGTTACTTTAAAATAATTTATATAAGTTTAGGCTAGGACTGCTTTATTCCCTTAAGCCTTTTATGCAATGTAAAAGCCAATGGAAAATAAATTAAAACAAATACACATAATATTTACAATCGGGCACAGCACGCACAGCATCAGCGATTTTATAAAAATATTAAAGAGTTTTTGCATAGAGGAACTTGTAGATATCCGCACGATCCCTCATTCGCGAAAAAATCCGCAGTTTGATATAAAAACTTTGCCGAAAGTTTTGAGCAAAGAAAAAATTTCGTATATCCATTTGCCTGAGCTTGGCGGCTTCCGCCACGCAAGAAAAGATTCAATTAATTTAGGGTGGCGCAATTTGTCATTCAGGGGTTTTGCGGATTATATGCAGACACCTGAGTTTAAAAAGGCGTTAATAAAGCTGGCAGCTATGCTTAAAAACAAAACTATTGTTTTAATGTGCGCAGAAAGCCTTCCCTGGCGTTGCCATCGTTCATTGATAGCTGATGCTTTATCTGTAAAAGGTATCTGTGTCGCGCACATTATGGGTTTAAATAGCTACAGGCTGCACACAATAACATTATGGGCGAAAACTAGAGGAGGCTGTTTAAGCTATCCTGCATAAAAAGTTAAATTGCGGCTGCGGCATTGTAGATATCCGGCTGTGTTAGGTTATTATAAGGGGGCATAGCCGGATTAGCGCGACATTATGAGGGGAAGCTATGTCGCAGCCGATTTTTTTGTCGCCTTTAATACGCCTGAATTTTTAGGCGGTAGGCAGGTTTAGAAAAATAATATGCTTGCGCCAAAACCTTTGATTCTGGCAAGGCTTTGCCATATGTATCGTTTAAGCGGCGGATATAGGTATTGAAAAAAGTCAGAAAGAAGCGGAAAGGCACAATTTACTGCCGGCCGGCAAGCGGTATTATTGTAGATGTGGGTTTTATCGCAATGTGCAAGTATGCATAAAGTGCATACAGATTAATATGATTTTTTATTAGTGAGTATGCGGATGTTTTGTCTTTAAAAAAAGGAGGTTGAAGCATGGTTTTAAAGAGTATATCTAAGAATCAAGTATCTCTCGGCAGGCCCAGGGAGAAAATCCGCGAGATGATTGCAAAGAGAGCCTATGAAATTTGCCAGAAAAGAGGCAGTATGCCGGGCAATGAATGGGGGGATTGGTTTGAAGCGGAAAAACAGATCAAATCCGAACTGCAATCAGAGGTATTGGGTAAAAAGAGTTAATTTGGGTTTAAGTTGTTTTGGTTCGCTATCAATCAAATAAACTTAAAAACTAATAAAACAAAAAGGAGAAACAAAATGAAAAAATGTTTATTTCTACTTATTTTAGTGATTTTAACTATTCCTTTTCCGCTTTTTCAGAGGAGAAAACTATAACCGGAGAAGTTATTGATGTTTCTTGCTATGTTGTAGCAGGCGCAAAAGGCATGGAGCATAAAGATTGTGGTATTGCTTGCCTTAAGGTTGGAGAACCGGCAGGCATATTGGAAGAAGCAACAGGCAAGGTCTATTTGGTTATCACAGAAGACCATAAGACGCGCCCGCAGGATAAAGTTTTGCCATGTGTTGCGAAAATGGTTGAGGTAAAGGGTAATGTAAGCGAGCGGTCAGGCATAGGTGTGATTGATATTAAAGAAATAAAAGAAATTGAAACTAACAAAATGCCCATGAAAGGAAAGGGGATGGAAGAAGAAAGCACGATGTATTAACGGGTGGCGAACATAGTATATAGACAGAAGCATTATTGTGGGTAAAAACTATAACAGATAGCAGATGACAGGCGAGGATAAGTATCTACTTAACACTTTCTGTAATCTGCTATCTGTTAGTATTTGAATTAGCTAAATATGTTGCCGGTTGGTTTGTTGATGATTGAACACAGGCTTATTGAAAGAATGATTAAGTTAATGGGCATTGAAATTTCTAATCTAAGGGAAGGAAAAGCCCCGGATATGATTTTTTTTGATGCCGCCATGGATTTTATCGCATCTTATGCCGACAAGTGCCATCATGGCAAAGAAGAAGATATACTATTTAAAGCCTTAGGCCGGAAAGAAATATCTGATACTCATAAGGGTGCGTTGCAAGGGCTGATAGCGGAGCATATTTATGGAAGAAAAACACTGAATAGTTTGATATCTTCAAAAGAAAGGTATTTAAACGGAGAAAACTCCGGCCTCATTGGTATTATAAAATTCGCAGAAGAACTGATTAATTTTTACCCCAAACACATAGAGAAAGAAGACAAGCATTTTTTTATTCCAGTTATGGAATATTTCAGTAAAGAAGAACAAAACAAAATGATAGAAGAATTTTTTAAATTTGACCAGGCCCTTATACATGAAAGATATAAAGATGTAATAGAGAAATGGGAAGAGAGGAAAAGATAATTAAGCTTTCAGCCATCAGCCGTCAACTCTCAGCGTGTAGATTTTAAGCTGAAGGCTGACATTCGGGAGTTTAAAGAGGAGAAGATATGAAAGCAATAGTGGACCCTGATATTTGTATAGGTTGCACAATATGCACCCAGGTATGCCCGGAAGTTTATAAAATGGCAGGCGAAAAAGTGATAGTTTATCTTGATAGTATTCCGGAACAACTTGAATCAAGCGTCCAGGACGCAGCAAACCAATGCCCGGTGAGTGCTATAAACATAGAGAAGTAATTGGATGTTGGATGCTTGATGCTCGTAAAAATAAAGAAGACGAGTATCAAGCATCCAGGATCGAGCATCATTTGAAGTTACTTGGAGGGTAATATGAAAAAGATAGCGGTGCTTATTGAGGATAATTACCAGGTCCTTGAAGTTTGGTATCCTTATTTACGCCTTCGCGAGGAAGGTTACAAAACTGTATTTGTAGGGACAGGCAGGAAAAAGGAATACGCTAGCAAGGAAGGCTATCCCGTATCCCAAGAGCTTACAGTAGCAGAGATAGATGCCGTTGATTTTGATGCTGTTGTGATACCGGGTGGCTATGCACCTGACATTTTAAGAAGGGACAAACAAGTGCTTTCTTTTGTCAGAGAAATGGACAAAGAAAAAAAACTTGTTGCTGCGATATGCCACGCAGGATGGGTATGTATTTCAGCAGGTATATTAAAAGGCAGGACAGCAACTTGTTTTTCCGCTATAAAGGACGATGTTATAAATGCCGGAGCAAAATATATAGATGAGGAAGTGGTGGTTGATGGTAATCTGATTACTTCCCGTAACCCCTATGATTTACCCTATTTTTGCGAGGAAATCATAAAGTTCTTAAGTTCAAAATAGATTAAAAAATTAATATGAAGAATTTACACATAATTTCACATAGCAACGAATCCTTCAAGGATAGATTTGAAGCCGGAAAGCTTCTTGCGAAAGAATTAAAAAAAATAGCCGGCCGGAATGCAGTTATTCTTGGAATACCTCGCGGAGGAGTTGTCGTGGCCTATGAATTGGCTAAGGAGCTTTCCATTGAAAGCGATATTGTGCTTTCCAGAAAAATAGGCGCTCCCCTTAACCCGGAGTTTGCGATAGGGGCGGTCAGCGAAGACGGAAAAATATTTATCAATAAGCAAGCTTTACGCCAGGTGCATATTGATGAGGAATATATTAACAAAGAAAAAGAGTTTCAGATGCAGGAAATTAAAAGGCGTATAAATTTGTATCGCAAAATAAAACCGAAAGTAATCCTTAAGGAAAAAACCGCTATAATCTGTGACGACGGAGTTGCTACGGGAACTACCATGCAAGCTGCTATCTGGGCAGCAAAACAAGAAGGCTGCGCGAGGGCTGTTTTAGCATTGCCGGTTGCCCCATACGATACTATAACCAGGTTAGCCCAAGAGGCAGATGAAACAATAGTTTTGCGTGTGCCTGATTTTTTTACCGCAGTCGGGCAATTTTATATGGATTTTCCTCAGGTTGAAGATTCTGAGGTCATAGAGCTTTTAAAAGAAATACAGAGCGTAAAGAAATGATATATAAAAAGATAAATAAGCAAATGCTTAATCCCAGGGTATTTATAGGGCCGGACCAGAATGAAACCCGATAAGGCAGTGATTTCTTTGAAAACGCTTTTGATTGCGGATATGCAAAACGATTTTTGTTCAGGAGGTAATCTCGCCGTTGCGGCACCGGCGAATTTGAAACTTTTGGCGGAAAATGGCCTGCGCATTGTATAGCGCGCGTAAGAGGCGCAAAGTTTCATCCCGGTCTATAAAGAATTTCCGGAGATGACCGACGAAGATGTGCTTTGCTACCTTCAAGAGGACAGATATGAATAATTTGTATAATTAACAGATGATAAGCGTAATTGTTCCGGTATATAACGAGGAAAAAATTTTAAAGGAAAAAAAGGAATGGTTTGCCGGGCTTTCCAGATTTTGTGAATTAATCTTCGTTGACGGAAATAGCAGCGACAATAGCGCTGCTATTGCTGAAAATATTGGGTTTGTTGTAAAAAGCAAAAAATGCCGCGGCGCGCAAATGAATATAGGGGCAAAATATGCACATTGCGATATACTTTTCTTTCTTCACGCGGATGCATCAGTTTCGCTAAGCGCTTTAAAATATATTGAAGAAAAAATAATCTCGCAAAATCTCATCGGAGGCTGCCTTAGCCAGCGGCTGTCCGGAAAAAATTTAATTTTCAGGATAATTGAGCTATTCGGAAATTTACGCGCGCGTTTTACAAAAATTTTTTATGCGGATCAGGGAATTTTCGTAAAACGGGACACTTTTTACACAATTGGCGGATTTCCCGAGGTGCCTATTATGGAGGATGCAATTTTTACGGAAAAGCTAAGAAGAAGCGGACTAACCGCAATGCTGCCGCATAAAATTTTTGTTTCCTGCAGAAGATGGGAAAAAATGGGAATAGTTAAAACAATTACCCTGCAGTCATTTTTAAATATCCTTTTTATGCTTAAGTTTCCCCTAAATGCAATAGATAAACTTTATGGTGATTTAAGATGAGATGTCTTATAATTTTCGCCAAAGAGCCGGTTAAAGGTAAAGTAAAGACGCGCCTTCTTGATTGTTTAACTAAAAATAGTTGCTTAAAGCTATACAAAGCTTTCCTGAGAGATACGTTAGACGTAGCCAGAGCTGTAAAGTGCGAAAAAAAGATTATAGCTTACGAGGCAAATAACGAGCCGGTTTATCTTAAACGGATAGGCAAAGATTTTTCTTTTTATAGGCAGCAGGGAGATAATCTTGGGGAGCGGATGCATAATGTTTTTAGGTCTGCCGAAGAAGAGGGAGGGTCAAAAATTATAATTATCGGTTCAGATTCACCTACAATTTCTCCTGAATTCATAGAGGATGGTTTTACCCTGCTGGACAATAATGATATTGTTCTGGGCCCCGCCAGAGACAGAGGCCTGTATTTGGTAGGGCTTAAAAAACCTTTGTTTGATTTATTTAAAAACATACCCTGGAGCAGTAGCAAAGTATTGCCGCAGGCGCTTAGTAATGCTGAATCCTTAGGAAAAAAAGTAGCTAAGCTTGATGAATGGTATGATGTGGATGACAGAGAGTCCTTACTTTATCTTAATACCAGCTTAAAAAACAATAAAGACATGAAAGTTGCGCGATGGACAAAAAAAGCATTAGAATATTGTTCAGATTCTTTTTGGCTGGCTTAATTATTTTATTAAGCTCTTTGATTGTGTGGCGGTTTATGCTTATAGATAAACTTAACCCCCAGCACATAAGGGACTATGTGCTTAGTTTCGGAAAAGTTTCCGCCGTAATTTATATTTTTCTTTATGTTTTAAATACGATAGTTTTATTTCCGCCCATAGGAGCACTTTCGCTTTCAGCCGGAATTATTTTTGGCAAATTCTGGGGTGTTATTTTGCTCTCAATTGCAAGTTCAATCGGCACAAGTTGCACTTTTTTTATCTCAAGATTACTGCTGCAGAAACATTAAAAGCTTAAGTTCTCTTGTTCATATTTACCCTACATTTTCTCAGGTTGTAAAGAAAACGGCTGATTCCTTTTTTCTGGATAAATTCTCTTCAGGGTGGCTTAAAATAATATTTAAGCTATTGATTAGGCTCATTTGCCGATAGAATAATTTAAATTCCATCTTTGGAATTTTTTGCTATAATTTATATACATGCCAATAGAGGAAGCTTTATATTTAAAAAAGAAAATCCTGCCGAAACACTTGCTGACTGAAGAAATGCGCAGATTTCTTGAAAGAAAAGAGTTCATAGACGTGGGTACCTGCGATTCCTCCGGCAGGCCTAATGTTGCCCCTAAATTTTTGATAAAAGTTGAAGATGATAATATATATCTTGCTGATTATGTATTTGGAAGAACATTTGTAAACCTAAAAAAGAATTCCCGAGCCTCGCTTTCTACAATAAATCTGGATACCCTGATTGGTTATCAGATAAATGGAATTGCAAAAATAATTGTAAGCGGCCAAGAATTTAAAAAATTAATAAAAGAAATGCAGGCAAAACAGGTAAAATTTTCAGCCAGCAGGCTGATAGAGGGGTTGCGTAAAGAAACCAGGTTTAAAGACTTTGAAGTAACTTTTCCGGAAAAAGCATGTATATTTAAAATAAAAATAGAAGAAGTGGCAAGAATAGGGAAAAGCGGAAAAGTTCAGAGGAAAAAACACAAATAAAAAGGTGATTTATGGAAAGCATGAAAGTTGTTATGGTTGATGACAATATTGATTTTCTGGAGGTTGTAGGTGACAGAATTGAAGGTTGGGGATATCATCTAATAAGGGCGAACAGCGGAAAGGAAGCGCTTAAACTAATTAAGCTTGAGTCACCTTGCGCAGTTATATTGGATTACAAAATGCCAGACATGAATGGCGTCACAACGCTTGAGGAAATCCGCAAAGATAATCCCGATATGCCGGTTGTAATGTTTACCGCTTACCCTACCCAGGACGTAATGAAAGATGCCGAGAAATTAGGCATAAATGCTTTTATTCCAAAATTAAGCGCAAACAGCGACAGTCTGAAATCGTTAAAAGCAGTCCTTGATTTGATAAGGCAGAACCGGGAGAAATGAAATTCTAACCATACTTTCTGCTGATAATTTCAAATACGCCCTTCACACAATATTTTTAAAAAAATGAATATTTTTCTTACAGCTTACAATATAAAAATGACGATAGTGTCATTCTTGATTCTGTTTTTTGTATGCGTTAATCCAGGTTACGCCCTTAATTGGAAAAAAATACATGAAGAAGCTGACAAAAAAAACATTAAGCAGGCCATAGAAAAACACAAACAAAATCCTGGCTCGCAGGAAGCGCTTTATGAACTTGGCCTGGTTCTTCTTAATGAATATAGAAATGAAGAAGCAATGCCTGTATTTAGGCAGATGCTTAACAACGATTCCGGAAGTATTGAAGCTAAATGGGGGCTTGCTGAGCTAGCCAGGCGCCGGCACGAGCTGGATAAAAGCGAAAAAGTTTTAAACGAAATAATAAAAGAAAACCCTGATTTCTCTCCTGCCTATATCAGCCTCGCTTATATACGGTACATAAAAACCGACTTTGAAGGCTCGGCAAAATTAGCTTACAGGATAATTAAACAAGGCAGGTTAAATGTTGATTTAACTAACTACGCAAGAGCTTATCTTCTGTATGCGGGAGCAAAGGGAATGATTGCCCATTATGGCGGGCCTATTTCAAAAATAATAAACGGAACAGCAGTTTTTCCGGCATTAGAGAAGGCAAGAAAGCTCTTTCCGGAATATCCTGGGGTTTATTATGGTTTTGGTAGTTTTTATCTTCTGGCGCCTAGTGCTATGGGCGCAAATATAGATAAAGCAAAAGAATATTTAGAAAAAGCAATTAAAGCCGATCCTTTTTTTGCTGATTCCTATGTCCGGCTTTCTCAGGTATATCAATTGAAAAAAGACGACGCCGAAGCCCAGATTTATTTAAGTAAGGCGCTCGCTATTGACCCCGGGAACGAACTTGCGCTGGACATAAAAAATGGAAAGTGCGAGTTTATCTGCGTTAAACCAACTAAAGACTGAGAATTTGTTCGCAATAATCTTTTAGCAGATTTTTGTATTTTGGTTTCATCATAGAGCGCGAAATTATTTCTTTTGCTTTCTTCAGGAAAAAAGAAATTTCTATTTTAGTGCAATCCAATGCCCCCGTGGTTACGACAATTTTCCTGATTTTTTTGAGGTCGCTTTTGCCAGCATTTTCCTTGGAGAGTATTTTTTCTATGAAACGTTTATCTTTTGCATCAGATTTTTTATACGCGTGCCATATGAGTATTGTTTTTTTTGCTTCTTTTAGGTCAGTTAAGGTGGATTTTCCTATTTGGTTTTCATCGGCAAACATATCCAGGATATCATCTTTTATCTGAAACGCCCTGCCCAAATATATACCATATTTAAACAGTTTATCAATTTCATTTTTTCCTGCCTTGGCTAAAATTGCCCCCATCATAAGAGGAGCGGAAAATGTATAATAAGCGGTTTTTAAATCGTATATTTTATAAATATCTTTTTTACCTATCGTGCCCACACTTTTGATTCCTGACAGAAGTTCAATAAATTCTCCGCTTCCGGTATACATTGCAGCATCCAGGAGCACTTTTAAGGCTTTTTCTTTTTCTTCATAATCCTGTTTTACCGATAAAAAAGCATGCATGCTTATTGCATACATTACATCGCCAACCACGATACTTAAATCTTCGCCGCTGAATTTTGCACTTTTTTCATTACAAAGATACTTGTTAAGCATTGCATGCATTGAAGGTTTGCCTCTTCGGGTTTGCGATTTGTCTATTACATCATCGTGTATAAGCATGAAATCATGCAATAGCTCGCAAGATATGGCGCTTCTGTAAAGCCCGGGCAGTATTTTTTTGGAAAAACCGCAAAAGCCCACTATAAAAAGCACAGGCCTTATCCTTTTTCCACTTCGTAAAACAAAATCTTTTATATGTTTAAATAAAACAGGGGATATCTTATGCAGAGAATATAATCTTTCCAGGTCGCGGATATAAATTTTAAGCTCTTTTTCTACTTTATTTTTTATTTTCAAAAACATTGCCTTATGGTAACATAGGAAGAAAACTAATGCAAACAAAATAACCCTAATATGCTTAAGAATATTATTGAAGCGTTGAGATTGCCTTTCATAGGCGCAAGCGCCCTGCCTTTTGTGTTCGGCTCTGTAATTGACAGGAGAAACTTTACTTTTCCGGGTTTTTTCTTGGGGCTTTTAGCTGTTGTAGCGGCACATCTAAGCGCAAATCTTATAAATGATTACGCCGATTCAAAGTCAGGCGCTGACTGGCAGGATAAAAATTCTTATAAGTTTTTCGGCGGTTCAAAACTTATCCAGCAAAATATATTTTCTGAAAGATTTTATCTAAAATTTGCTGTAATTTTTGCGGTTGTTTCTGCCTTTTCGGTCTTGCTTCTTTCCCTGGTGCTAAAAAGTTTTTTGGTAGTAATTGTTTACGGTATCGTAATGGTTTTGAGCTGGTTTTATTCAGTAAGTCCTATACAGCTTTCTTACCGCAGAGCCGGAGAGGCTGCTATTTTTTTATTGTTCGGTCCGGCCCTGGTTATGGGCGGTTATTTCATACAAACCGGGATATTCCCGGATTTAAAAAGTTTTCTTCTCTCGCTGCCTTCCGGATTTTTTACAACAGCAATTCTTTTCGCCAACGAAGTCCCTGATTTTACCGAAGACCGCAATGTAGGCAAGAATAATTGGGTAAGCTTGATAGGCGCAGATAAATCGTTTTTATTCTACTGTCTGCTAATCGGTCTAGGTTTTTTGTCTATATTAATAAATGTATTTTCCGGATTTTTAAGCCCCTGGGCGTGTGTGGCGCTGATATTAATTGCCCCCGGGTATTTAGCAGCAAAGATAATAAAGAATTATCACGACAGCAAGTTTAAACTTATCCAGTCTTCAAAACTCACAATTCTTATGCAAACCTTCGTCAGTATCTGCCTTATCGTGGCCTCTTTTGCCAAGACCTGAAGTTCTCTGAAGCTAATTAATGTAATATTGGGTTATTCTTGTTGTATGAAACAATTGCAGAAAACCAAAGTTGTGATTATTGGTTGTGGATTTGGAGGATTAAGCTGCGCGCTTGGGCTATCCAGGGCTGATTGCGGTTTGGAAATTACTGTTATTGACAGAAAAGAAACTTTTGATTTTCTGCCTTCCCTCCCGGATACTCTCGGAAGAGCGATAAACCCCGAAATCCTTGCTTACGATGTAGGGCTAATTGCCAAAGAAAATGGTTTTGAGCTTGTAAGAGGCGAGGTTACCTCGGTAAACCTTTCTAAGAAAGAAGTTTATTCCGGCGATAAAAAGATTGGTTACGACTATCTGGTTATAGCAAGCGGCTCGGAAACCAACTTTTACGGAAATGACAACATAAAGAAATCAGCTTATACGCTTGATAGCGTGAGCGACGCAGTAAAAATAATTTCCGCGCTTAAGGAGAATTGTTTTGATAATTTTATAATCGGCGGCGGAGGTTATACCGGTATTGAGGTGGCTACCAATTTAAGAATTTTTTCACTAAAGAAAAAACAAGAAACAAAGATAATCATTGTTGAGAAGGCAGAATCAATACTGGGGCCTTTGCCTGAATGGATGAAATGCTACGCCAGGAAAAATCTTTCAGGGCTAAATATAGAAATACTCGCGCATTGTTCAATTGAACGCATAGAGAGCACCACAGTTTACATTTCCGGGCAAAAAGTATTTAATAATGCTTTAGTGGTTTGGGCGGCCGGGGTTAAAACAGCAAAATTCATTCAGGATATAAATGCGGAAAAAAATGCACAGGGAAGGCTTGCGGTAGACGGATGTTTGCGGCTTAATGAAAATTGTTTTGTTGCAGGGGATGCCGCATATATAAAATATGGGAAAAATTTTTTAAGAATGACAGTTCAATTCGCAATAGCACAGGGAGATTTGGCAGCAAATAATATTATAAGATCTATAAAAGGCAAAAAGCTTATTGAATATAAACCGGTTGATTTAGGTTTCATAATACCTATGGCTAATAACCATTCCTGCGGCAATGTTTTTGGGGTGAATTTAAAAGGCAAACTGCCTACGTTGTTGCATTTTATAATGTGTGTTTATAGGCTATATGGAATGAGGAATAAAATAGGATTTATTAAGAGTTTAATGGGAGTAAAATAATATGCGTATAGGATATATAGCGGTGTATTCACTATGCGTTAATTGCTAAAAAGGGAGGCGAGTATGGTAAATATTGCTTTTTTTATTTTAAGGCTTTGTCTTGCTGTTGTGTTTATCGGGCATGGTTCGCAAATTCTTTTTGGATTTTTTGGCGGGCCTGGTATTTCTGGTTTTTCCGAAATGCTTGCAGAATTAGGTTTCAAAGCCCCGTTATTATGGGCATACATCGCAGCCTATACGCAGCTTGTTGCCGGGTTATTTTTGGTTTTCGGGTTTTTAACGCGTTTTGCCGCTTTCTTTCTATTTATTTTTATGCTGGTTGCAGTATTAAAGGTGCATATCTCCAAAGGATTTTTTATGCAGACAGGAGGATTTGAATATAATTTTGTTCTTATCTGTATATGCATTGCCTTAATGCTCACTGGTTCAGGAAAATTTAGCATGACCCCCAAGTTATAAAAAACGGATTACCATAAATAGAAATTTATACATTTGCGGCGCAAACGCTGTAGCTTAAAGTACTGCTGATATATGTAAGCGCCTGCCTGCCGGCAGGCAGGCGCCTGGATCCGTGCCTAAGATTTTAAAAATAGGGAAACTCTAGTAATAATTCTGTTGATTTATCATCCTTTTTAGTTTATGATAAATAAATAGCATGGTTAAATTTGGCGAAATAATCGGTGCGTCTTTAGAGTGGACAGCAACTGTATTATTCAGGCCGTTCAGCCCCAAGAAATGGCTCATTCTGGCTTTCGTTGCTTTTTTGGCCGGAAGTTTAGCCGGCGGAAATTTTAATTCCAGCAAGAGCGATAGGTTCAGCCGCACCAAAGAAGCTTCTGCCGCGCAGCAATATGTAGATAATTCCTTCCAGGTTGCAAAGATACAAACCCCAGAAGAAAAACCAATCCCAAAAGAAGAATTCAAAAGCTTTTTAAAAAAATCTGCATCAATTCCTGTTATATTTTTCGTTACCTTAATTGTTATTGCCGCAATTGCCGTCTTTTTGTTGTTGTTGTGGGTGTGCTCCCGTTTTTATTTTATATTTTTGGAAGATGTTACCAAGAATGACGCTTCAATAGTCCTGCCTTTTAGAAGCAACAAAAAAATAGGGAACTCTTTTTTTAGATTCAATATTCTATTTTTATTTTTCGTTATTTGTATTACTGCTCTTTTTATTTTCCTGGGATTTATATCGCTATCTAAGATGGGGGCATTGAATAATCCGGCGGCAGTAGGTTTTTGGAAGATATTATCTGTTTTGTTACCTTTAATTTTGCTATTTATCCTTGTAATTTTAATAATACTATTAATCGCAGTGGTTATAAATGATTTTGTAACTATTGTCATGTTAAGAGATAAAGTAAAAGTAACCCAAGCTATTAAAAAAGTTGTATCCATACTGTCCTTGAATAAGTTAAATTTTAGTTTATATATCCTTATAAAAATCGGGCTGGCAATTGCTTCTTCAATAATCTATAACATTATTTCTTTTATAACAGTTATGAGTTTGCTTTTTCCGGTCGGAATTATTGCTAGCATATTATATTTTATTTTTAGAGCTATCCCCAAAAACGCACAGTCAATATTTGCGGTTGTTGTGATGATAGTTGCTATACCAATAGTATTATTTTTATGGTATTGTTTTATGTGCATGTATCTTCCTTTCGCAGTTTTTTTCAGGACTTTCAGCGTGAAGTTTTTTGGAAAGCTGGATAGCAGATATAACCTGTTTGTATATACAGATGATCATAGATGATAAATCACAAACAGCCGCAGATTCCTTATTGCCGTTTATGTATCACGCCTGCCTGCCGGCAGGTATAAGTTAACACGTAGCAGGCCTTAAAGGTGTGTTACGTGCGGCGTGTTCGTAATTTATCTGAGCTTGTCCGCTTATAAATCAGTGTTACTCTGTGTTAAAAAGAAGGAGTTGAAATGAAATGCGTAAATCATCTTGATAGGGATGCTGTTGGAGTATGCAATCTTTGCGCGAAAAGTATATGTTCCGAATGCGTTGTTAACTTAAAAGGAGAAACCTATTGCAAGGGTTGCGTTGCAATAAAGATGGGGGCTGCAAAAAAACAAGAACATTCGCCTGCCCTTGCGGCAATTTTAAGTTTTATTATCGCAGGCTTAGGCCAAATGTATAATGGCCAGGTATGGAAAGGATTACTTATATTTCTTACATCATTACTCGTAATCCCCTGGATTGTAGGGATATTTGACGCATATTTTGTTGCTAAAAAAATTAACCGCGGAGAAATCGTTTTAAAGAAAAAAACCGGCTGCCTGATTGCTCTGATTATATGGGTATTTATTTCGTGGGTCATGATTTTTATCTTGGCAATGCTAGCCGCTATAGCAATACCGAGTTTTATGAAAGCGAGAATGGCCGCCGGGCAAAACTCTACAGTATCAGCGCTAAAGTCTGTTTCTGCTGCGCTTGAGTCTTACGCGGCGCAGAACAATAATGTTTACCCGCAGTCCGAGGAGAGCTTGCTTCATTTAAAGGAGCCGCAGGTGTCTATGCTGTATAATAATCGTAAAATTTACGGTTATCTGTTTAAAGAAGAGCTGGGGCCTTCGGGGTATAAAATTACAGCAGCACCTGTAGAGTGTGGCTTAACAGGGATGAAAATATATACTATTGAAACCGGAGGAAAACTATCCGAAAATAACTGTGCGAAATCTGGCTCTGCAGACACAGATTATAAAAGCGAATAAAGGTAATATTTTACGCTCAGCTAATAAATTTTTACCCGAGGTTTTCTAAAAACAGTTTAAAAAGGAGGAGGTTTATGCGAAACAAAATAATATACTTGTGTTTTATTTCTTTTTTGTTCTTAGGGAATGTATTTTGCGACACTATAGCTCTTAAATCAGGGAAGCAAATTGAGGGAAATATTAAGGAAAGGACAAATGATGCTGTTAAGGTTGACATAGAAGGTATAACAATAACTTATTATATAACGGATATTGATTCTATAAACGGGCAGAAAATAACTATAAACCAGCAAGCTGTAGTAAGCGAGGGAACTAAACCGGAAAGTAAGCCTATGCCAACTGAATATCCAGGCGGCACAGAGGAATCTTCGGGCTTGCAAAGCTCGCCAACGCCAGCTGTTTCAAACGAAACTATTCCCGAGGCTGCCCAGAAATCAATTCCTGGCAGCGGCCAAGAAACTTCTATGCCTCTTGATAGAGAAGAAAGCGGCAGTTTCAAGATGTCTTCCGGTTCCAAACAGTCAACAGTATCGCCAGCACTTGCCGCCGGAGTGGTAGGTGGTATTATTTTGCTCGCATTGATATTCCTTTTAATAACATATGTTTATTCATCAATATGTCTTCAGTTTATCGCGAAGAAAACAGGAAGCGAGCCATTATTCCTGGCATGGATTCCATTTGCACATTATTTCTTAAGATTCAAAATTGCAAAGATGAGTTATCTCTGGATTTTTGTTCCGGTGGGGTTGTTTGTTGTTGGTTTTTTAGGCGGACTTTTTTCCAGTTTAGGCAGCGTTATGGGTGGTGCCAGTAAAGCTGCTATGGCAGCTAAACCCATATTTGTTATTATGAATTTTTTCTTTACAACCATCTACGCTGCATTTTCTGGTTTTCTCTGGTATAAAATTTCCTTGGCAAGAAATAAAAAGGGCTGGATTGGAGCCCTAATGGCTATAAGCATTTTAAACGGTATACCCTTTGTTTCTTTCCTGTCAGTTATCGGCTGCGGGGTTATAATGGGTTATTTAGCTTTTTCCGAATAAATAAATAAGGTCAACCCAGCACTCAGTTTTTCTAGCGCTGGGTTCAATTCGCAGACGGCTTACGCCTACGATTTATGTTCACTTCGTTGCCGTAAAATGTCTGCTCATTTAAGGAGGATGTGCAATGTTTTGCAGGTCTTGCGGTAAAGAGATAAAAAATGAAGCTGAGGTTTGCGTAAATTGCGGCGTAAAAGTAATAAAACCATGTGAAGGCCAGAAAGATTGGATTGTAGCGTTGCTTCTATCCATATTTTTGGGCCAGCTTGGCGTAGACAGATTTTACCTTGGTTACATAGGCCTTGGCATATTAAAGCTTGTAACCTTTGGCGGTTGCGGCATCTGGTGGCTTCTAGATTGGATACTTATCGCTGCAGGCAGCTTAAAGGACGCCGACGGCAAACCTTTAGCTAAAAGATAAGTGAAAAATTTCCTTATTGAATGCATTTCGCTTTCAACTCCTCGTGCGCGGCTTGCGATTTTTTCCATAGCCATACTTTTTCTTTGCCTTGTTGATTTGCCTCGCCTTCGTATCCCTGATTTGTGTATCTGGAAAAGAATGTTCGGTTTCTGTCCGGCAGAGGGTTCCCTGCGTTCGCTTAATGCTTTTTTCAGGGGAAATTTTTCAGAAAGTATAAGATATAATTTGAACATAGTAGTTATCTTGCCTGTTTTGCTATCGGTTATCGTGAAAGATGCCTTAGGTGTATTTAGACATCGTAAATGAATTAACCAGCTAACCAACCCATAAATCCTCTTACCTATATTATATAGCCCCTAGCCCATTAACTGCTATTTTGTTGACAAATTTATTAATATATGTTATATTCAATACATTTGATAGTTAATATCATTAACTATCAAATAATCCTCGGAAAAAGGAAAAGCTAATTAGGAGGTTTATATGCACATATCTATTGAAGCCTTTGCGGATAGGCTTAACGAAATTATGCCCCTTGTATTTAAGGAGCTTACTAAAAAGCTCACGACTGACTTGCATAAAAGTAAAATAACCCTTCCGCAATTTTTCGTTCTGGAATTTTTGGGCAGGGAAGGTGAATCAAAGATGACCGAACTCGCTCATTTTATGAATGTAACAACAGCCGCGATGACCGGCATAGTCGATAGGTTAGTAAGGGAAGAATATATCGAGCGTGTTTATGACAAGGCTGACCGCAGGATAATAAAAGTTAAATTAACCAGCGCGGGCAATAATCTTGTCAGAAAAATTTGCGAACGCAAACAACAAATGGTTATTAAAATATTCGAAAAAATATCCGAAACAGACAGAGAACATTATCTCAGGATTCTTAACCAGATAAACAAGATATTACTCGAAGAAAGCGATGCAAAGAAATGAAAAAAGTAAGTTTATTTTTGTTTTCATATTTGTTTTTTAACGAAGCAAAAGCAGAATAATGAAATTTATAAAAAATATCATAGTTGTTAGTTTAATAAATTTACTGGTCTTGGGGAATATTTCTCTTGCCGCC
>Ga0265297_10002747_pt1 | contig 34374 bp, 52 predicted proteins | sample Munlanlwell13791_FD_192502 | JGI IMG/M metagenome (GOLD analysis project Ga0265297, IMG submission 192502) | Leachate microbial communities from a municipal landfill in Southern Ontario, Canada - Leachate well 137-91 | ecosystem: Engineered > Solid waste > Landfill > Unclassified | place... | reverse complement strand
TTAGGATTTTCATCAAACCCGCTTTTTGCCTACGATCATCTGGCGGGGCGTCTAACGTGTGTTTATAGGCCAGTGTATTATCGTTGGGATCGCGATGAATCATCATATGTAACACGATATGGTGACTATAAAACACAACTGGAAGTGTTTTCTCTTTATCCATTGTTTTGGGGTTTGTATGCTACTTCCGAATTCGGAAATGATGGCTATGGAACATATTATGATTACAAGAGGATGCTTCAATTTAAATCTATTATCTACCAGATGTGCAATTCAACGCCATATCCATTTACTGTAGATTTTTACTTTAGGGCATGGTTGCCTTATTATTCATGTCCAGTGCAAATAGTAGATTCCCCCCCTAATTCGGAATACGCTTATCTTGTCAATCCCGGGCTACCATATGAGATGGGCAAATATAAGAAATGGCCTGACATGTCAGTAACACTACAACCACATACTACAATCAATAAAGAAGTCCCCTTTAGCTTTTTACTAGAGGCTCCTACTACCACCGATAAGGATAGAATTAATAGGGCTTATATTCCCCAATCAGATGGCAATATGGCTTGTGTTGTAACGCCTGACTTCTCTTGACTACTTATAGCTAGCCTTACCCGTAAAAGCATTTACGCTAAGCTTGATCTGGTTCTTCATGATATTATCCATAGTATTCAACTCGCCATTTGTTCCACCGGAATATACACCCTCCCTGACCATGATGGTGGTAGGCGTTCCACTGGAAAACTTCTTGGGGCTACTATCGAGAAACAATGGACGGCCAGATGGAGTGAAAGCTACATAGTTATAGATATCCATAGCCGTCCCCGCTCCGGGAATATCCCGCATATCGCAGCCGGATATGAAGCCACCGCCCGTTCCAGTAGGAAATACGTTATCAGGCTTAGGGTCATTAGGGTCTATATTAGGAGCCTTGACAACTACTCCAGATGGAAGCCGTTCCCAGTTCTCTCCGGGAACCCACGCTTTAAAGCTGAATGTTCCAGTTCCAGCCGCTCCGTTATTCACATACTGGAGCATAGCCGCCCTGTAGGAAGTGAACCGCATATTGTCGGGGATGCCATTCTCCTTCTGTGGAAAGACCAGAGCCACAGAGATGTTCTTGGATAGGGCATAATCCCGGCAGGCCATGACCTTGCCTACGAGATTCCGGCTTGAGTTGGTTACGCCATTTCCCTTGGCCATACGAGTAAAGGCTGGCATGGCTATGGCCAGCAGGATGCCTATGACCCCACAGACAACTAGCATCTCCACAAGGGTGAAGGGTTTCGACCATCCCATTCTGTTCTTAATGGACTCTATCCCATACGACACCAAGCCTGCAATGGCAAATGCGATGCAAGAATAGATGAATGTCAATCCCATAAACCAAGCTATCTGCCACCATTCAAGCATGTCCAGCGGTGCTGTGCGCATCCATTGGAAGATAATTCCCAGCGCAAAACAGAATGCCAAATCAATAGTAATCCCATAGTCCTTTTTCATCTCTACAACCATCCTTTTTAGAATTGTTCCTATCTTTATTATCCTATGGAACGCCAATCAAGTCAATACCCTTTCGTGAAAAAATGCGATAAAAACCATATTTGGTGCCGCTATTTGCCAGTCGTGCCATGTCGTGAGCCTTGAAAAATAGCGATTCGATGCTACCTTAGCATTAGCGAGAAAATAACAAAAAAACGGAGACATAGCCAATGAGCCACCAACTTCCAGCGATGGGCAAAAGGGAGCTTCCGATACAGTCAAACGGAACGCTTTCTGAAGACATATACAAGAACGAAACTCCGTATGTTAACTATTTCCTTAGCACCGATGGCAATACGGAATATTGGAGCTATGCTTCGCAGGCCGACGCAAGCGGCAATATACTTGTCCATAGGCGGGTGAAGTCAGCCGTCACAGGGGGAACCCAATACACGCAAAGCAAGGTCAGGACCACTTGGGCATTGGCCATAGCTGGCAGCGTAACCGGATGGGTCCCAATTGACGACTCGCGTGTGATGTAAGACATCGTTCAGCAATATTGAACATTCAACACTGGTGAACACATGTCTGAACCACAGGGCAGCCTAAAGGTAAGGCGCGGCGAGTATAAGGTAATCCCCATACTGGTTTCAACCTATGCCAGTTGGGTTCTTGCGCCTAGCACTCCGGCTTCATGGACGATGATGGACATAAGCTCGGTCACCCTTATCTTCACCTGCAAAACCAAGATAGCCGATGGAACTAGCGGGATACTGTTGCAAAAGACGATTACACCCGCCATGCATACCGATCCCACCCACGGTCAGTCAGAGATAATTCTAACCGAGACGGATACAATGGTGTTCCCGTTCTCAACACGGGACGAGCAGTATCCGTATGACATATGGTATTCCTATGACACGGATAAAAGGGCGGGTAGCTCCGTAGGAACGCTTGTTGTCCTGACCGCAGTAAACACAGACTTCTGACCCTGAAGGGGGATAGCCGATAATGTCACAAAACCTTGTTCTGGTAATAGCTGGAAATGGCGAGTCCGGGGTGACATCCATCACGGCCACCACCCCTATAGTTTCAAGCGGAACAGAGGGGGCATTGACCCTTAGCCATGCAGCTTCCGGAGCTATCGCTGGAACCTATGGTTCCGCTACCTCTATTCCCATAGTTGGCATCAATGATACCGGGCATGTGACTACGGCTACAACCACCTCCTTGTTGGCCTCCAATGTAGCCTTCACGTCAACTTCGCCCATGACAGCTACCAATGTTCAGGATGCCATTAATGCCAAGGTAACAGCCGCTGGAACATCTGTTGTTGATGGCAATATTGTTTCATTTAACGGAACTCCCGGAAACTCCATTAAGGATTCCGGTATAACGCCAAGCGTTCAAGCAAGTGGGTTCACTCTGTCGGGTGGAACATCAAGTCCATATACGCTTTACGTCACAACCTCGGATGCCCATGTCTCCAACATCAATACAGGCGACGAGACGCTAGCCACAAATAGCGGACTCCAGCTTGTATCTCATGTCCTGAATCTAGGAACCCCATCTACCGTAAGTATCAGCACCACCAATTCCGTTACTGGATCGACACACAGCCATGCCCTTTCCATATCCAAAGCTGACATAGGGCTTGGCAATGTGGAGAACACGGCGTTGTCAACATGGGCTGGCAGCACTAGCCTTTCAACGGTAGGAACCATAGCAACTGGGACTTGGAATGGCCAAGTAGTAGCCAACGCTTATATAGCCAGCGACCTTACTGGCAAGACCTATAATGGCCTTTCTCTTACAGAGCAGGCCAATGGATTCACAGTAGCTGGTGGAACTGGAAACGAATATACTCTTTCAGTCACAACGTCAAATGCTAGCGTTGCTGGCGTTAACACAGGCGACCAAACTATTCCAGTTGGTTCGAATCCGTCCGCTGTTATATCTGGAACAGCTATAAATGGATCGGCTACAACATTCATGCGTTCAGATGCAGCTCCAGCCTTGGCCACCACTGGTGTTACTGCGTCTAGTTATACTAATTCCGATATTACCGTTGATATCTATGGTAGGATTATTAGTGCTAGCAACGGTAGTGGAGGAGGGGCTGTAACTAGTGTTTTCGGAAAAACCGGAGCAGTTGCCAATATAGCCGATTCCGCTGGTTATCTATATAATGATGGAGCAGGTACATACTCATATGATACACCTGCTGGAGGTGGAACAGTTACTGCTGTTACTGGGTCTGGTGGAGTTGTATCGTCAGGCGGTGACACTCCAAATATAACGGTATCATATGGGACTACTTCCAATACAGTTGCGCAGGGGAATGACTCAAGGTTTTTAACTCCTGAGCAAGTTACGGTAGCTACGCAAGCCGCATCGGCATCCCAAAATGGATACCTATCCTCAACTGATTGGTCAATCTTCAATGGCAAACAGGCATCCATTACAGCTACAGGAGTTCTCAAGGGCGAGGGTAGCGGAACCGTATCAGCAGCTACAGCAGGGACAGACTATGCATCTCCTTATGAAGCGGTCAATGCACAGACAGCTAGCTACACCTTGGTCCTTACGGACGCTACCAAGCTTGTAACTGTCAACGTAACAACCACGGCTAATACGGTAACCATTCCACTATATGCATCCGTGGCGTTCCCGGTTGGTTCATGGGTTGAAATACAGATGATTGGCACGGGAGTTACCACTGTTCAAGGAGATAGTGGCGTCACCCTTACTGGAGGCCCATATGCCCTTGCTAGATACCAGAGGGCAAGGATAATCAACACCGGAACCGACGCATGGATAGTGAATGTCTCCAGTGCTGGCGTTAACACAGGCGACCAAACTATTCCAGTTGGTTCGAATCCGTCCGCTGTTATATCTGGAACAGCTATAAATGGATCGGCTACAACATTCATGCGTTCAGATGCAGCTCCAGCCTTGGCCACCACTGGTGTTACTGCGTCTAGTTATACTAATTCCGATATTACCGTTGATATCTATGGTAGGATTATTAGTGCTAGCAACGGTAGTGGAGGAGGGGCTGTAACTAGTGTTTTCGGAAAAACCGGAGCAGTTGCCAATATAGCCGATTCCGCTGGTTATCTATATAATGATGGAGCAGGTACATACTCATATGATACACCTGCTGGAGGTGGAACAGTTACTGCTGTTACTGGGTCTGGTGGAGTTGTATCGTCAGGCGGTGACACTCCAAATATAACGGTATCATATGGGACTACTTCCAATACAGTTGCGCAGGGGAATGACTCAAGGTTTTTAACTCCTGAGCAAGTTACGGTAGCTACGCAAGCCGCATCGGCATCCCAAAATGGATACCTATCCTCAACTGATTGGTCAATCTTCAATGGCAAACAGGCATCCATTACAGCTACAGGAGTTCTCAAGGGCGAGGGTAGCGGAACCGTATCAGCAGCTACAGCAGGGACAGACTATGCATCTCCTTATGAAGCGGTCAATGCACAGACAGCTAGCTACACCTTGGTCCTTACGGACGCTACCAAGCTTGTAACTGTCAACGTAACAACCACGGCTAATACGGTAACCATTCCACTATATGCATCCGTGGCGTTCCCGGTTGGTTCATGGGTTGAAATACAGATGATTGGCACGGGAGTTACCACTGTTCAAGGAGATAGTGGCGTCACCCTTACTGGAGGCCCATATGCCCTTGCTAGATACCAGAGGGCAAGGATAATCAACACCGGAACCGACGCATGGATAGTGAATGTCTCCAGTGCTGGCGCAACAATTAACAATACTACATGGACTGGAGCGAATTGGACATCGACCACGGCAGGAGAGTCGGAGGCAGCGATACAGGACGCCTTGCTCAATGTTGGATCAACCACCTTGGCCAGCTCCTATCTATCCACCAATGATGGACAGCTATTGAGGGCTGTTTACTCTGTCGATCTCACTACGGGCGGATTAACCGATTGGACATTAGCTAATGTATTGACTGATGCATTCGGAGGCAGAACGCTTACCAATACAAATATTACATTTTCAACGGATGCGACATTTCCATTGGGCTCCCGCTATGTCGGCGTTTTCAACGGGAGCGCAAAAGGCTCCTTTTCTTCCACAGGGCTGCCAACCGGAGCCTCTCCATGGAGTATATGCTCATGGGTCAAGACAACGTCATCATCAGAGCAGTTCGTAGCCACATTCGGAGCCGATGGATATTATACGGCCGTTGGCCCGAAAACTCAAAACGGAACATTCCGACTGGAGAGGGCTTCAGGAGCCATTGATTCAGGCATCACCGTCAATGATGGCAACTGGCACTTCTGCGTGGCGACGTATGACGGCGTAACTGTAAGAACGTATGTTGACGGAACAGCTGGAGGAACTGGAACTGTAACTATGAAGGTAAGCTCCGCGTCCACTGGATATATAGGATGCTGGATTTCGGGCTCGGCATCCTACTTCAATGGTTCGCTCTCCGAAGTCCGTATTTATAACTGGAAACTTGAGACTTCCAATATAGCTCAACTTTATTCGGCCTCCATTTCACGAAGGAATGATCTTTCAACGAATAAAGTTCAAAACCTAGTTTCACTCTCCGAGATGCCAGGCCGCCTGACATTGGCGACGGCGACACCCTACCCGACATCAGACATAACAGCTGCGGCGACTCTTTATTACTCCTTCACCGGCAAGCACGGAAACATCGCTTCGCTCTATTCGACTAACACATTTGAATGGGTTCGCTCCCCTATGACGGCTGAGCTATCACTATCGCTATCAGGTTATACTGCTTCTAAGCCCTATGATATTTGGCTCTATAACTCTGGAACTGACACCAGTCCAACGCTTGCTCTAGCCTCCACTGTATGGACGAATGACACCACTAGGGCTACGGCCCTTGTCTTGCAAGATGGCGTATGGGTTAAGACGGGAGCATTGGGCTATCGCTATCTTGGCACGATACGGACAACCGCGACAACGGGACAATGCGAAGATTCTGTAACTAAACGCTTTGTTTGGAATGCCTATAATCAAGCGCAGAGAAGCCTTAAGAAGTCAGAGGCTACAGCCACGTGGACCTATAATTCAACCACCTATCGGTATTTCAATAATAGTTCAGCCAATGTAGTCGAGTTTGTGCTTGGGCTGGCTGATAGGCCACTAGTTGAATGCTGGAGCTTTGACTACAAGTCAACGACCACTGGCGGCATTGCTATAGGGCTTGACGGAATTGCAGCAGGAAATGTAGTTTGTGATGGCGGAACAGTGGGAAGCTCATCTGCAACATACTATGGGCTTCAATGCAAGATGTTCCGACCCATAGCCGCAGGATACCATTATGCAGCAGCAATTGAAAAGGCCATAACTGCCGCTGAAACTACGTTTTATGGAACAGCCAGTACTGGGTTTGATTGCCAATTCACAGGGCTTACTGGATGGGTAAATAACTAAGGAAGTATCATGAATTTAACACCGTGTGAATTACATCAAAGAATAGCTCTGGTCTGCCCTATAAACGGGGTGTCGATAGGTAACGTATCGGATCGATCAACATGGACATTTAACGCCAATGATTCCGCAACTGAAGAACAAAAGGTAGCGGCTCAGGCTATACTGGACGCTGCCCCTATCCCTATCATTATGAACCATAAGATATGCTCTCCATATGAATTTTATAAGAAGTTTACATCTGATGAGAAATCGGCCCTGCTAGCATCTGAAGATGCTATTGTTATTGACTTCAGACAGAACATGCAGCTTTACCAGATAGTAGTGCTTGATGGTGAGGAATGCTATTCAGCCATGAGCTACCTTGTTTCCATTGGCATCCTTACTGAAGATAGAAAAAATGCCATACTGGGGGCATAATCAATATGACATCTCCAGTTATAATAGACAAGGATCAATCGCTTATCCTTGCGATTGACACATCTGACACTAGTATGGTGATTGCTGTCGAGGTGGAGTATGGATCAACCGAGATATATGCCCCCATCTATGGTCCTAGCGCAACCGCAGCAACTAGGATATGTGACATTCAGGCCATTGTCATACCTTGAAAAAACACAAAATCGTGCTAAGTTCATCTATGGAAAAATAGGACTGGATATGAAAGCATCCAAACGGACAATTAAACTAACAACATTGGCTGCTGTTTCATTATCCATAATCCTAATTTCCATGTTCATAATATCATGTAATTCCGCGTACTACGAAGACGAGAAGGCTGCCGTGATGGAGGTTGCATCCATCTCAGGTCCTGATTATGCAAGGCAATATGTCAATAGCATGAGGCTTGATGGCAGGATAACCGAATCTCAGTATGTGGAACTAGTAAAGCTAATCAACAAAAAGGCTGGACAAGATGTCGTGCCGTGAATGCAGATATGTCCTTCATGAACTGGACTCGGAGATTTCATGTGGAAACTCAGCTTCTCCGCATTATGGTCAGTTCAGGATGCCATACGATTCCTGCAAGCACTACTCCAAACATAAGAGTGAATTGAAGCCATGGCGTAAGTCCAAGAACCGAAAAGGCCGGGAAGATGCTGAATAGCGCAAAAAGAATTCTAGGCTTCATTGATAGAGGCGACATTGACCTGCGCAGTCAATGGATGCCATCTGGTAGTGGCAGTCTAGTTGGACGCCATGACTACTACGATGTCTTCCTTAATCCAAGGACCAACTGCTCAGATGGAGCCTTGCTCAGGATAACCAGGGACAGAACCATAAAGAACTACGAGCGCAATGGAAAGCCAGTGGTTCGTGATATGGATATATCCGACAAGTCGATGTTCAGGCGTGATCCGCTTATCCCCCAGTCGCCACTGGCTGAACTATACAAGGGAAGCGGATATGATGAAGGCCACATGGCCCCTGCGCGCTACTTCCAGTTCGATCAGCAAGCCCTTAAAGATACCTTCCTAACCTCCAACATATGCCCACAGACACCGGAATTAAACCGTGGCCCATGGAGAGTCCTTGAAGACTTGATCTTCGATGAGGCAACCCAATCAGATGAATGCTATGTTGTCCTATGCGGACCAATATACGATAGTAGAAGGCTGCCAGTAACCATAGGCGATGGCTCCATAAGAATTCCCGATGCGTTCTGGAAGCTAGTCATTGATCCAGCTAGCCGTAAAGCCGTAGCCTATGAAATGCAGAACACTCATAATCCAACCAGTGAACTTGATGATTGCATTAGATCAATCGAATGCATAGAGTCTAAGACTGGCCTTCTGTTTGCTACTGGCCTTATCGATACGCCCGATCTTCTGTCCAAGCCTAATGACAGGGCCATTGATAGCAGCTTCAGTTTCGACTTCCTGCAAGTTGAAGACCTCAACAATGGCGAGTATATCCTACTCAGGACGTTCTCCTACGACTCACCTCGTGAGGGTATGATAGTTGTTCCACGTGGATTCGTTATGGACTTTGGCAGCATACCCAAGATATTCCATAATCTGTTGTCCCCCATTGGAACCAAGATGGATAAAGCCTATGTCATACATGACTGGGTATATGGAACGGAATACTTCTCGTGGTCCACTGTATGCAAGAATCCCACCGCATCTAAATACGAGAACAGATCCAGATGCGATTGGCTGCTGCTTGAAGCCGGGGAGAAACTTGGCGTATCGTGGTGCGTAAGGAATACCGTATGGACTGCCGTTAGAAGCTGCGGATGGGCCGTCTGGTCCAATCATCATAATGATATGATTAACGCCAACCGTGCGCTCTATCGCTCTGAAAAGATCAACTTGGAAACACACAACAAATAGAACACAAGGAACACGGAAATGTTGGACGCGGGGCTGATAGATACACTGGCATCGGGATTACTCGGAGGGGGTGGGGCGATCTTCGTAAGCATCCTCCTATTGAGAAGATCAATAGCCGAAATGGAGGAAAGAGTAAAGAAGATGGAGGATAGAATAGATAAGAATGAAGAGAAGACCAGCATACAATTTGGTCAAGGTGAAAAGCATTTCCAAACCATGGAGATAGAACTGCTCAAGGGTATCAATGATATCAAACTTGAGCTATGCTCCATCAAGACAGAGAAGAATTTTGTAAAGGAGCTTGCTGATGAACTCAAGAAAAACAATCGATAGTATGTGCGCTAGGATGCAATGGGTTAGCGTATCGTGCGCAATTATAGGCGCGTTGATCATTGCCATTACAAACCAAGGATAGGACTATGAAAATCTTAATGGTAATCTTAGTGACAGCAACGATAGCCTGTATCTTGGGTTGCCGCGAAATTTGCACTGTCAGCATCCCGCATGGTCATAATATCGATTCGATCACAGTCAAGGATGGCTATGTCACGGAAGTTAAAACCCACAAGAGGGACGGAAGCCCCTACATTGAAAAAGCAAACACACCAAGGGAATTGCCGGTAATAATAATTAAAGAAAACAAGCAGGCATTATGAAAATCTCAATCGCAATCTTGGTAGCGGCGTCAATCGGACTTCTCGCTGGATGCTCAAGTCTCGAAAATAAATCGGTTGCGGTATCCGCCGGAGGCACTGGTATCAAGGCCACGACCGCCGCCGATTCATCGACAGGGACGGCGACTCCAACAGTATGGATGGGCATATTCGATTTTCTATTCCTCGACCATCCAAAGGAGGACGGCGATTTGATTTATTATAGGAGCCAAGCTGCAACCTTCAACTCTAGCGCGGTCACCACGACTTTCGTATGGATGAAGCAAGGAGTTCAGGCAAATGTTACGGTTAAGCCTAACTCTACGCTATCCATCCCCGGCTTGAGTGTGGCCTCAGGCGATAGCACGGTCAATATCACGACTATCCCAGCGCCCTCTGCCTCCACCGAAACCGACTCATCCCCAAAATAGGTCATCTCATGGAAAAGTTTGCTCTTCTAGTTGGCATCAATAAGTATGCCTGCGGATCGAACCTTAACGGCTGCATAACCGATGTCATTAGCTTGGAAAAGAGGCTAACCAGTCTTGGTATACAATCAAGAAATTAACAGATCGGGATGCCACACGGGACAACTGGCTGACGGAACTTGATCTGCTGGTAAGCGCAAAGAACGAAGGCGATCTTCTTTTCCATGGCCATTCACACCATGGATCACAGGAGCCAGACGCAAATGAACCGATGGGCTGCGTGAGCTATGGTGTCCCCATGACTGGCCTAACAAGATAGCAGATGACGACGTGGCCTCTATCTTGAAAAAGCTCCACGAGAAGGCCCGTTTGGTCGATTGGGCCGATTGCTGCCATGCTGCTGGATCAACCCGCGATCTCTTCTATAAGGATGAACGCCCCAAGTTCATACCAAATAACGATGTTAATGGCAGATGGATAGTCAAGGGAACTCCAGTCGAAGTAGAGGATAGGCCCAATATAATCCAACCGGCAGCCTGCCGATCCAACCAGACGAGCGCAGATGCATTTATAGATGGCAGCTACTGTGGAGCTTTCACACATTACGCGCTTGAAGTCTTGGATGAGGGCTCCATCTGCTATGGCGATTTGATAGACCTAACCTTACAGCGGTTGTCGCGCAATGGATACTCGCAATGCCCTGAATTCTGCGGGACATCCGAGAACGCCAAACTACAGGCATTGTGATAGTATAGCCGCAAATTGATCCTTGCTGATGAATCCAGTGGCATTAGGGCGTTGGACCTCTTCCATATTAGGCTTTAACTCATTGCCATCGATATGATCCAAGAGCCTGCCTATCTCAGCTAGATTCCACTTCTCGTGCGTCTCCGGACTGAATTCCTTATCGCAAGCAAAGCTGGCATTGCCACGTGTAAGACATGGCCTCCATGCCATAGCTATCTCCCATATCCTATGGTGTATATTCTCTAAGCTATTGAGATGCAGCCCTATCCTGCCGCTCTTCCAGAATGACTGTAGCGGCTCAAGCCCATCGATGAATCCAACTGAATGCGATCCAGTCCATTCCCATCCGCAGCCAGCCACCTTGAAATCAACGCCCAACTCCATTAGCCACTTGATTACGATTTGCCTATAAAGACGCTCATTAATACCCCAATAAAGGATGATATCCATGAACGTTCTAAGTTGTGGCTTCGTGAGTAAATCCAACTGTTCAGAGAGGTCTTGATTGATTCTTGCGAATCTCTCGAAGTCGCAATAGCCATTGATCCTTTCGCCTCTTTCATATACTGCTTCTGTTTCAAGTGCCAGTCTTTCTATGCTTGAGTGTTTTATTTTCAACGAAGCCAATAGCGATCTCAGCCAATCACTCTTGATGAAGTCCATAATCCTGTCGCCACGATTACCTGCGAATACGACACCATACTTAGGTGCCTCGCCTGATGAAGCGTAGGATACCGACATAGGGACGGGACATATCATAGCATGGATGTTCTTGGCATGTGGGAAGTCACCAACATAGCCAATAATCCAATCCCTGTCGTCAACTGCATCAACACGCCAGTCAACCCCATCGATCATCCAAGAAAGAACATGTCCTATTTTATCATGGATGCCTATGTAGTGGTTCCTGCTAGTGTTAATGGCTATAGCTGTGTCTATCCTGCCACTTGGAAAATAAGACATGATTGATTCAGACAGGACGCTAGGTAATATAGTATCGGGAAGATTGACAAACACGCACTCGCGCCCCGTTTGATCTATGAACCTGCGGAGCGCAAGAGCGGTGTAGTATTCCATCCTCTGCGAAGGATGTGCCAATACTAGGACTTTATGCGAGTCAGTCGAAGAACTGGACATAGGCCACTTCCATACCAGCCTTCAAAGTGAACCTGTCCTTTGTGCTTGCGGAGTCGGCCCCCATGACGCATACCGCTATGGCAGCCTCTCCATCCATGTCGTATATCTCGTTGTTCAGTATGCTGAAAAGCATATTGAAACGATCAGTGTTATTGATCCTGTTGCCATACACTAGGACTGGATCGGGGGCTATCTTATAGCGTTTGTGGTCAAACAGGCTTGAGTCATACTTGATGCCAAGCTTGATGAATAGCGGGGAACTGATATCCCTCTGGAAGCTTATTGTCCGAATGACCTTGCTCCATGTAGTAGGCTCTTCATGGCCGAACTGTGCAACCCTCATCTTCAGGTTCCAAGACTTAGGCTTGTCGCCTGATACTGGAGAACACAGAGCCTGCCATGCGGGGCGTATCATAAACGGGGAATCGGCGGCGTTTACATATTCCTGAGTAATGGCTTTGGGCTTGTTTGTGTTGGGGTTATAGCTCCAAACCTGCTTTTTACTTGGATGCGGAGGAAGATTCTTAACGGAATCGGGTTCGCACCACGGCCAGTCTTCATGCACAAATCCCCATCCATTTATCGCCTTCTGAAATCTAAGCGGGTCCATGATGGCCGGAGTGTCGTCAAACTCAAGGGTTGAATACTCGAACTTTATCGAGGAAGGAGTATTGAGAAGCTTGAATATCTCAGGGGCTATGTTGAGCAGTTGAATCTTCTCTGGCAACTCGGCAGGCGGCTTGACTTCCACCACTATTTCCGGGGCTAGATCAGTGGAATCAACTTGGCCCTCATCATCGATTGGCTTATCCTCCGGCTCCCCTGCGGGAGTTGCCATTGTAGCCAACTCATCTACAATAGTCGATCTTTGAACCTGATCCTCCGGCTCCTCTATGTTGTCGATCTCGGAATCCTGCCTGCCACTTGACTTGTTAAGACTACCCTTGGGACGGCCCATTGAAAAGCTCCTTGTTATTTTTATTTGATGGGATGATAGCAGCATTGCGCATTGATTCGGTGTTGGATATCATTTCATTGATAAGGTTTCTAATCACTTTGTTCTTTTCACCCTTGGGAATATATGAGTCCATCCATTGCTTTTGCCATACTGGAATCTCCAATAGAATGCTAGTCATGGGAATAGTATTTTTAGCTTTTCTATGACTCATTTAAACCTCACTAGTTAATATTATATACCATATAAATATCGCTGTCAAGGGCAGTACAAGAAAAAACCCCCGCTAGGGAGGAGGTCCTAGCGAGGGCAGAAGGGAGAGGGTTAGAAGTTACTTTGCTGGTTCAGCCGGAGCAGCGGCCTCTGCGGTCTTGCCCGCATTCTTGGCGATGAAGTCGCTGATCTCCTTCGCAAGCTTGACCTTCTCGGTATCTACTTCCTGAATCTTTGCAAGAAAATCCTCAGCCTTGCTCTTAATTTCCTTGGCAAGATCGGGCAGGCCAGCTATGTCTTTCAGCTTAATATCGAATTCGGAGAGGGACTCAACCTTAGGTTCGAGCTTCTCCTCTTTCTTGTCTTCTTTCTTCTCTGCCTCAATGGGCGGCAGATCAGCGGCAGGCGCAGGCGGAACTTCGGCAGGGGCCATAGCCTCCTGTCCGGGATACGCTTGACCAAGCATATCGGCAAAAGCCTTGACATCATCGCAGAGACTGGGGTCGATAGCACTGACGCGCTTACGAACTGCGTTCTTCTGCTCGTCGGAGTATGCGCTAAGATTGGTTTCCATGGGAATTTCCTTCCTGGATGTTATTGTTGAAATTTCCTTTATAAGTCTAAGATAGCATCACTCGTTGAAAATTCAAGCAAATAGCTCATAGAAAGTCACCAAATCCGAGCTTACCTCTTTTAGGTTGCCAATCCTCATCGCTAGGGTCGCCATAGTTGCGCTCATCCCACGTGACTCCACCTAGTGATGGAAGTGAATCCAAGTCGCGGTTACTATGCTTGAATGGCGTGGTGGCACACAGGAACTTTCCACCTCCGACATGAAACCCTGACTTGTCGTTGGTCATAAAGACTACATATCGAAATGCGTCGCAATTCTTTACAAGTATTCCATTAACCACAAACTCATGGTATTCATCGTCATCCACCGATAGATCATACACGTTGCTTTTGTGGGCAATGCCATATACTTTATTGACTTTAGGGGCCTCGTTATATCCTCCTATCGACCATAGGGAATCCCCCTTCTTAAGATCGCCCAAGGCAATAAAGCCTCTATTGCGTGTGAATATTGGATGATCGCATGTCCCAACTATGCTATGCTGATCGGAGGCGTCCATTCTGATTACACTGGAATCCCTATGCGTTAATCCCACCCATGCTATCCTGCGCCATCCTCCCCTTGTCATAACCATGTTTCCGGCCTCCAAGAACTGAATCGGAATATTGCCACGCGGGGTAAGGCATAGTTGCCCCTCTGCTATGCAAAGATGGTCAAATCCCTTGCAAGGTTCGTTTATTCCTCGACCATATTTATCCACCTTCCACTTGTAATTGGAAAGCTCCTTGATGAGATTATCGCTAGGCTCAACGATACGCATACTGAACTTGCGGCACATGTCTATGCCAACCCTTACTGAGTCGGCTGGCTTGGCTGCCTTTATGATATTGTAGCCCAAGCTGCGTATCTCATCTATGGCCGTAGGGTTCTCGCTATCAGCGAAGATTGGTATATCCTTGTTGATGTTGAGCCTCCTAAGCTCACTCTCGATTGAACCATGGTTAGGCTCATTGGGATTATCACGTGGATACAGATCGCGCTTGTATATCAGTTCCTTCAAATACACAAAGCCTAGCTTATCGCCCTTGCCGTACCCCAATTGAATCAGCGTGGTAGGGTCATTGGTAAATCCAAAGTCCATACCGAATGCCGTTATATCGACATCCTTTGGCCATTCGTCAATTGCCCTCCACTTGTTTTCTGGATAGATCAACCCTTCGATGGAAGCCCTTTGTCCACATCCGAATATCTTCCAATAAATCTCATCCGCAGTTCCGCGCTTGATGTTCTCAGGGGTAGGCTCATAAGAACGTAGCGTGGCCTCTATGGGAGTTCCCAATACGAACTTATTGTCACGGAAGGTTGTTATGAACCGCTTTGCCGCTGGCCTGCCCTGAAGGTCAACCTGTGTGCAGAGCCACGAGTAAACCCAATGCTTTTTGTCAACGCTAGGGTTGAAGTCGCAGAGGAACAGGACTCTGTTACGCTGGGCTAGCTGCTTTCCTATGTCGAAGTCAAGAGTGTTGATCTCATTGACGAAACACACATCGGAGCGTGGGCCTCGCGCCTTTTCCTGACCCGCCTGTTTGTCGAGTCCGAAGAACGTGAACTTGCATATGCCTAGCTGATAGGTCATATCCCGCTGGTTGCAACGGGATTCATCCCACATGCCTATGCCAGTGAGTATCTTCTGGAAGTCGCTGAACACGGATGACCGTGCGCTGGTCATAGTGTTACGCACGATGAAGATATCCAATGGAGGCGGATGCCTTTGCTCCATCAATATCCTCTGGCACTTCTCGATATCAAGGGCTAAGACTATCAGGTATTGTAGGATAGACCATGTTTTACCTGCGCTGGACGATCCCTGCATTATGATGTAATGCCAGCCCTCGTTTACGTGCTTGTCAAGCTTGGCATACGTTTCTGTTACTTGTAGCTTCAATGGCTACCTGCCGTTGCTTAAACGTTCAATCAGGGCAATTGGGGGCTGTTTTGATGGATCAACGGAAACTCCCATGGGAACATTGGGAATGTCTATCTGAGCCGCAACATCGATGCTTTGCTCCAGTGGGGGTATGGGATCGGATACGTTGCTGTGCAGGACTTCAATGGTAAGCTTCTGCGGCATGTTGATGGTTGCCCCGCTAAACAAGCCTCCCAAGCCATCTCCCCCACGCATCTTTACGCCCTTGTTTCCATAGTCCTTGAACTTCTCAACGTCGGCCATGAGGTTGTCAACGTCGTTTCTGAACCTGCCTTCTCTCATTCCCTCAAGGAGTTCGGCTTCAAGACGCTGGTTGGCGTATTCCGCTACACGCCCCATGGCTCCGCCACGTGTTATCAGAACCTTGAATTCGCGTTCTAGGATGCCTAGGAAGTTGCAAAGTCCGGCTATGGACGGCGCACCGAATACGCTTTTCTTTTCATCGTATCCTTTTTCTCCAGCACGTATCGTATGCTGGAACTTCTTCTCAGTATGGATAGTGGTGTCGAAGTATTCATCCACCCTAGCCTTGAAGCGTTCGGGCGTCCAGATGTTGGAATCCTCGAAGTTAGGAGGATTAGTATCGAACTTGACAATATCGTTAGCCATGTCACTAACCTAGCACAGGGTTAGGGGATGTCAAATGAATATCAGCAATTAATTTTAGGATTGACTTTAGCTGGTGTATGAACAATCTTCAGTGGATAATATTCATGTCTAGGGCAACTATCGGCCATCATCTTTTCATTCAACTCGCGTTCCAGCCTATAGACGATATCGATAAGCGTTGACTGGGTAATAATCAGTTGGCCGATCATAGCACGGTTATCCTGCTCCTCCTCGGTGATCTCGGATGTTTCTATATTCAGCCGTTCCAGCGTATCCTCGACATCCCTGATCCATCCTTCGGTTGGGGTAGTGTAGCACATGTCCTCATTTTGGGGCCTTGCGGTCTTCTTTTTCATGTCAATCCCTACTCAATATATTTTTATACAAGATGATAACCCAAGCGGCCATTGTCAACGGCCATATCATGGCAAGCAGAAGTGAAGCAATAAGAACCGATAGACAACCAGCCAGCCTGCGTTTCCTGCCCTTGCTGGCCATAGCTAGCGAAAGAAACAGCGTAATCGTAAACCCCATCGAGTAGATTATGAACATTTGGCAATCCTTCCTTCGTCACCAAAGCATAGCACGAATCTCTAAAAAAGGCAACATGGAAACGCTAAGATATAGTTCTCCACCTATGCTCCATCGAGCGCAATGTTATTGGCATGTCAGGATGCAGCTTCTTGATGTATTCGAGAAGAGGCTTCTGCTTGATCTTATTATAGTATTGATTGAGCATTTCATCGACATCAGGATACTTCTTCCAGTCGATGGCCTTCTTGTCCGTCTTAGTCATCCTGTTCAACTCGGACACTATATTTATTGGAAGCTTCATAGTCTTTCGACTCTTACTTTGGCAGTGCTCAAATCCACTATGTCCTTTGACCATGAGAAATTTCCTCCTTCAGCATAGAATTTTATGATTCCCCAGTTTATATCTCCGGAACATTCACATCCTCCGTAATTAGTCCGCGGAAGCTGGAGGCATGGCGTATTGATGCAAACGCAACGGACATCCTCGTTGGCTATGTAATAATGCGTATGGCTGCGTATGATGACATCGACCTTTGGAAAGATGCCACGTTCATGCATTAGGGCACACCATACCGCCTCCTTTGATATGGAGGTGTGCCTGCCGTGGGGGATGCTGCTGCTGCCAACCTTATGGCGCATATCAACGACAACCCCTCCTATATTCATGAAGTGCCTGTTATGGATCGTGCCACTCAAGTCATTTGCTATGATCTGTTCAAGGCGTTCCCCTGATCCTGCCGCGACATGGTAGTTTGTGCCAAACGACATCCTGATCGTCTTGGCGTTGAACATGCGAATCAGTTGCGCTGCTGCTCTAGTTTGCTCCAACAGGTCGGATGTCCACAACTCTATGCCGCCATTGCGACTGCCCTTGCCTTCGATGCAATCCCCGTTAACCAGCAGGATGTCAACGCCCCTGTTCTCCTTTGCGAAACGCTGGTAGTGGTGATAAGTCTCCTCTTGCGATCTCCTCAGCTTCTTGTCGTCCTTTGAGAACTTCCCCGGAGGACAAAGCCCGGCATATGACCCTACGTGTAGATCGGCGATGATAACGCCACTTCTTGCGCCGTCATCCTTCTTGCGGGTTCCTATTGTCTTCAAGCCTATCTCCTCTTGGTTGAAGATATTATATCACGAGTCACGCTGCGTGTCAATAGCCAATTGAGCATGTGCTGAAAGATTTATGTTATCGACTCCCATTGTCAGAGGTGAAAGCTTCTTCATCTCATATATATTAAGCAAGCATACTGCAAGAGCTTCGTCTATCCTCTTAGTGTCTATAGCCTTCCTGATACTCCATATCTTCAAGTAAGCCGACTTGCCATCCTTGGCAACTATGAGGGATGTCTTTAACCCACGCATATCAACGCCCTCCCTGTAGGATCGGCGTGGGACTTTATAGGCTTTCGTCATTTAAGTGTCATAGCCTTTGCTTTATTATAAGCTATCCTGTCCTTAAATTCCTCTCTTTTCCCGCGATTCCAGTTCTTGATGGGACGATGATAGCCGCATACCTTGCTATAAACTTCGGTTTCTGATCCACATTTAGGCATGTTGTCTCCTTGTAGTAAATAAAAGCTAGGGCTGCCTTTCGACAGCCCCGTTATTCACTTCCACACGTGGCGGATGAATCTATCTTAAGGTATTAGATATCCGACATAGCCTCCTTGAGCTTCGCCAGCTTTCCCTTGAGTTCAACATTCTCCAACTCAAGCTCTATGACTTTCTTGCCATCCTCAACCGTCGAGTTGATTATGTTCTCCGCGCTTCTATGTATGGCCTGTATGTCAACGAGCAAGGCTTCTGCCCTAGTCCTGACATCCAGCGTTGCGGCTATGAACTCAGCCACGGTATCGAACTTCTTAGGCGGTGTCCACCTTCTCTTGTTGATTGCAGCCTGCTCTGAAGTCTCATCCATAGGGTTAGACACAGGTTCTGCTTTACCATCTTCATTGATGCTAACCAGTGCCATTGGTTCCAAGTCAGTTGTTGCTTCGCCTTCCACTTCTCTCTCCTCTTGTTTGTTTTAAAGTTTCCCGCCGAACCCATGCCTACTTGCGCATGGGTCGGGCAGGCTTGGCTACATTATCAGTGCAGCCTTTCCGATTGAATCGGATGTTCTGTCGGTGCCACCACCCGATGGCTCCGAACTGGACTCATTATAGCATGGGGCGATTAGGTTGTCAATAGCCATTACTTATTTTATACTGATCTACAACGCTTCAATCTCCTCCTTCGTGAACTCGATCAGCGTCTCCATCTTCTTGCCAGCGCGTATCTGCCATGTCTTGCCACCGTCAATAGATGTCGGGATCAACCCCATCTCCCATAACTCAATTCCGGAGGATACGTCAATCGACAGCTTGATCCGGAAGAATGTGGAAAAATAAGCCCAGACCTGATCCCAGACCTGATCCCAGACCTGATCCCCGACCTGATCCCTGACCTGATCCCAGACCTGAGCCCCGACCTGATCCCCGACCTGATCCCAGACCTGATCCCAGACCTGATCCCAGACCTGATCCCAGACCTGATCCCAGACCTGATCCCCGACCTGATCCCTGACCTGATCCCCGATCTGATCCCTGACCTGATCCCCGATGCCAAGCCATCTTTTCAGGATGTCCCTAATCTTCTTTCTCCTGTCCTTTGTCAGCTTGACAGGCTTGGCATTAAGGGGATTGAAGACAGGCTTCACGATAAGCTCAGGACACACCTTGGGCAGCAGTTCGGCTAGCAGCCTCTTCACAACTTCCTTGTCCTCCTCGAACACTATGGAGTCCTCTGTCAATATATCGGTCATGAAGTTGTATTCATACTTGTTCAGCTTGTCCTCCTGGACTGAGAAGTGGGAGGCAAGCCATGAATGCGAGTCGCAGTGGCCGTCGAATCCCTCCGCCTTCCTCAACTCGTGGTCAGCATAAATAATCTGACCGTCCCTGCTCGTCAATGCCGAAAAGAATTTGCACATGATTGAATCCTCATTTGGTGTAATTTAATGAGATTATATCATGAATATAAATTAAATGCAATCGCCTAATGCATTTTTTTGTTTCCGCATCCTGACGATGGACTTCATATCGAGCCCAAGCCGCTTGAACATAGTCAGGAGATTAGCTACCATGCGCTCGTCCCCGAAGATGCGTAGTTGGTCCAATACTTCCGTTTATTCCAAGCTAATTAAGCTTAAGGATTCCTGCTTCTTTGTCGGTAGTTTCACTCGCGTCACACCACGCAAGCCAGAGCTTCCAACTCCACAGGCTTTAGGATCGGGCGAAACTCGCCCTACCATCATTTCAAGATTCCTCGCGGCATTGGCGTCCCTGTCGTGAACCGTCCCGCATTTCGGACACTTCCATTTCCTCATGGATAGCATCAGATTCGCATAGACATTCCCGCATATCGAACACATCTTGCTGCTTGGGTAGAATCTATCGACCACTATCAAGTTGCTGCCATAGAGCTTGCACTTGTAGTCCAACTGCCTGCGAAATTCTCCGAATGACTGATCCGACACGGAACGCGCAAGTGATCTCAACCGGAGCATCCCTTTCACATTCAGGTCTTCAATCACCACATTCTCGCAGGTCTTGGCCAATCGGGATGTCAACTTATGGGTTGCGTCCATCCTTACATTGGCGATGCGAAGGTGAAGCCGGGCAAGCTTGGTTTTCGCCTTTTCCCTATTACGGGAACCCGGATTCTTCTTGGATAGTCTTCGGCTGTAACGCCTCAGCTTGCCAAGGGTATTCTTAAGGGCTTTCGGCCCTTGTGTCTTCTCTATGTCTCCATCTATTGAAAGTGTTGCCAAGTCCTTGCAACCCAGATCAACACCGCAGTTCCTATGAATCTTAACAGTCTTCTCTGGGGTCTCGCTCTCGAACGCTAAAGAGACGAACCACTGGCCCGCCCTGCGTGATAGTGTTGAGCTTATCAGCTTCCCTTTGAATCTTGGAGTCTCGGCCATCTTAACCCAAGTCTTAGTCTTAGCGAACCGGATGTGCTTATGATTAACTTTAGGCATGGCGTATGGAGCCCCATCATCCATCCTGATAGAAGTATCTAAATGCCGCTTGCTCTTAAACTGCGGATGCCTAGCTTTCTTCTTGAAAAAGTTTTGGAATGCCTTGCCAAGATTCATCTGTGCATTTTGTGGAACACACTTCGATACCTCTGCGATAAAAGGAAACTCCTTACACTTGATCGCATTGAATTTACGGCGCAGTGAAAGTTCAGATGGCTTACCACCAGCAAGATACTCCTTGGCCCATTCAGCCAGCATCCAGTTGTAGCTGAGACGCGCTATTCCGAGGCACTTGCAGAAGTATTCCTCCTGCGCCCTGTTGGGATAGATACGTATCTTATGGCATCGGATCACTTTAGATTTTCCCTGCTAGCTTTTTCTTTGATGGCTTCAAGAATGAAAGCCTTCATAGACGCTTTACCTGAAAGCGCAGCCCATGATTTAAGCTTCTTCTTTGTAGCCTCATCAATTACAAGCTGGTAGTGCTTCATGGATTTCCCCGTGTTATGTTTATAACATAGCATACATTCTAATAAAGTCAAGTGGACTTGACCACAGACCCCCATTTTTCAACCTGTCAAAGAAAATTGAAAGATTCCACCAGATGCCTATTGACAGGACGGGGGCGCTTGTGCTATAATGGTTGCGTTCAATATTAAAATAAAGAGGAGAATGTATTTATGTCATTCACAGCAAAGTCAATGAAGCTCACTGTTGCAAGGATCAGCGGACCAGCAGAGGCTGGAAGCGCACATGGTATAATAGAGAAGATGGCTCCGCTTGCCATAGGTGATGTATCAGGGGTGAAGGATGAACCCAAGTATGGCTTCGCAGGATGGAGACACATGCAGGCTCCGGTCAACGAAACAGAGTGCATAGTGGGTGGTCATCTCCGGTTCCAGATGGTCAAGGCTTCCCGTAGCGTTCCTGCGTCTATATTGAAGGACGAATGCAAACGGGCCGAGCTTGCCTTCTGTCAGGCCAATAATATGGATCGCTGCCCGTCAAAGGAGCGCAAGAGGATCAAAGCCGACACAAGGGAACGTCTCTTGATGTCCTTCGTTCCAGTTCTTAAGGGGACCGAAGTGGCTATTGACATGGCATCACGCAATGTCTTTATTGAGTCCACGTCAGTCAAGGAGATAGATTCTCTGGTGGCCCTGTTTCATAAGGCTACTGACTCGGAGATAGTGCCAGCGCCTTTGGATATGTTGAAAGCGATAAGAAACAATAGTGTTTATGGCCTGATAATAAATGGCATCGCAAGCGAATCATCCAATGCCACCTTCTCCGATTTTCTTACTTGGCTGTGGTTTCTCTCTGAGGAAAACGGCGGTAACGTAGAAAATAGCGGATACGAGTCTATGGTTGAGGGTCCGCTTACCATGCGGTCAGGGGTCAGCGAACCCACTGGAGCCATGCTTGCCAAGCTTAGTAGTGGTGGGTTGCCGCAGGTTTCATCGGAGGCCAAGGCCGCGTTGCTCATAGGCAAGAAGCTCGTCAAATGCAGGCTCGTGATAGCCAAGGACAAGCAGGTTTGGGACGGCAAATTCGACTCCGACACCATGTCGTTCTCCGGGTTGCATCTTCCAGAGGGCGAGGCAATGACCAACGAGGATCGGTTCGTCGAAGTCATCGAAAGCCTCAACACAATAGCCAATGTCATCCAGATGTATTTCGACAAGTTCATCGAGGACGCTGGAGATGATGAACTGGACAAGGCGATAGACAAGTGGGCCAAGGAAAGGAAGGCTCTCTAGTATGGCGAAGAAGACAAGGAAGATGTCTAGCAATAACTCTCACTTGGTGGGCGTTGCTGATTCCTTCTTTGCCATCTTCGGATTGAAGCGCAAGACTAAGTTCTGTATGGATTGCAATTACTTGCGCGACACTATAACATGTAATATCTTTTGTGGCAGGACAGGCAAGTTCAAGCATCTGAATTCACATAAGTGTAAGTATTTCAAGGAGAGAGATAGATGAGAAAGATGTTGGTCGTATTATATTATGCCATGCTTGTTATCTCAGCTACCATAGTAGCCATATCAACGATAGATGGCAATAACATCGGATTGGTTATTTGTTCGTTTTTTGTATTAGGGTCTATAGTTGGTAATATTCGATATCTGTTTTTTGGTAATACCAGATATGGTTAAACCTATATACCTAGCTATAGTGACAGGTGCGGCAGGATTCCTATGCCTTGGCTTCAAACACAGCGACAACCATTGGAAGGACGAGATGACTATATCTGAAAAGGTCAAGTTTGTGGCGAGGGTTATCTTCTCGGAGGCTGGCCCTGAATGCTCCCAAGCCGATAGGTTGCTGGTCAGGACCACCATGCGCAATAGAGCAATGCATGAAGGGTTCAAGGCGGATAATGTCTATGAAGCCGCAAGCCAGCCCGGAGCCTATTCCTGTGTCAACGACCCCAAGAATAGGCATTGGGCTGAGTCGGAAGGCTATCCTCTATCCGACATACACCATGTGATAAGCGATCTGGATACTGCCATAGCATGGAGCCAAGCCGTCGATCTAGCCATGGAGGTTCGCGGATACATGGATGGATCGATGCAGAAGGCAGGCGGAACCCAGTATCCTATCATGACCGTCTATTACCACGACCACAGCATCGACAAGCCAGCGTCATGGGACAACAAATGGTTCACGGCTATCAAGCGTGGCGATACTGGCAAGCTCATCTACTACTCGGCAATACTCAACACAATGGACAAGGAAGAGCAATCGCTATGCGTAACAAGCTCAAGGTAATCAATCTGTTCGGTGGTCCGGGATGCGGAAAGTCAACGTGCGCCCATGGGTTGATGCACATTATGAAGGGCATAGGCATAGATGTTGAATACGCTCCTGAGGTAGCTAAGGACTTGGTGTTCGACAACGATATGGAGACGTTGAAGAACCAGCGCGAGATATTCAGAAGGCAGTTGAAGAGGATCAGGAGATATGAAGGCAAGGTGGAGTGGGTCGTAACCGATTCCCCTATCCCCATGAGTTGCGTGTATAAGAACATGTATCTCCATCCGCAACGCAAGAAGGATGACAAGCCACCGGAGATGCTTGGCCCTGAGTTCGACAAGGAGGTATTCGAGGCATACTATAGATTCTCTAATGAGAACTTCTTCCTTAATAGAACCATACCATATCGCAAGATAGGAAGGATTCAGAACAGGGCTGAGGCTGATGTCATTGCGGAAAAGATACTGGAGTTCATGCGATATAGCCCTATTGTATTCAGGAAGATAGATGGGGACAAGCAGGCTCCATATACCATCCTTACCGAGATCGGAATCAACTGGGACGAGGAACTTATTGAGCAAGAGGATGGGCAGCAGTAGCCATGTGTGTATATGGAATTGGGATTGATCTAACCCTATTGGATATAAGTCATTGTAATGACAATGGCAATAGCGAATGGCTATTCCCCTTTTCCTTCAAACCCTATACTGGCATTGCTGAACAGCAGCAGGATCAGGGCGGCAGCGCACCAAGTCTCAACACTCATGGGGATGCCAAGCCGGAACAGGGAATTTACTGCGGCGATGAAGATCAATGGCAGAGCCACTATAGCTAAGCCTACTATGACTAGATGCAGAATAACTTTCGACATTGGATCACCCTTTACGCTTGCTAATAATAATAGCACTGCAAACCCAAAAGACAAGGCGTGATGGAAACAATATTCGTGCTGCTAGTAGTGTTGGTCATGTGCGTCGTAATATTTAGAGCGACAAAGTTTTAAAAGACTATTGCCTTTTTCGATGTGCCATGGTAGAATGGATTAAAAACAAGGAGATAGATATGATGCTTCCAAGCGAGATTAGGATTCTAGAGATAGGTGCTAAGACATCTAGTAAATATCATACAATTATAACCTATAGCGAAGATGTTATTGACGGCATTATAGACGAGTTCAAGAAGAGAGATAAAGGTATTCTTATTGACTTGGAGCATGATAGCCTTAGGTCAGAGGCAAAATCCCCGGTGATATTGGGCGTTATAACTGAATTATTCAAAGCCAATGGCTATCTAATGGCCAAGATTAACCAGAGAAAACAAATTGATACAAAGCTCGATGAAGCATATGTATCACCAGCTACAATGCTTGATGGAGATCAACAACCCATATCGCTGCACTCCATTGGTTTGGTGATTAAAGCACCATTTCTAAACCCTAACTGTATGGTTAAACTTATCAAGGAGGAGTTGAAATGAAGAAGATTAAGAACAATAAGGTTAAGGTTTGCGTCACCAATACATACGCAAAACTGCAAAGCCTAATCGATGGCGGATGCAATGCTGTTGTGATGCAGGGTGGGTCGTATTCAGGTAAAACAGTTGCCGCTTTCCAGAAGATCATAAACCATGTTTTGGCTAACTCGGCATCTATAGATAGGGATATTCTATGCATATTTCCCAATAGTTGCATAGCCATGGACAAGTTGCGCTATGACTTCAAGAAGGTTATGGATATGTATGGACTTTGGCGTAGTAAGGATATGTCATTATCCAGCCTAACCTACACCATGAATGGTGTTAAAATTATATTTATGGGAATGGATAATCTACAATGTATAAATAGAATGATAGGTCCGCGTACCGAGATATGTTTCATCGATAACATGGATGACATATATAATTTTAGTGCTGCCTATCAAGCTAGAATAAGAACTAAACTATTCATTGCGGCATTTAACCCATCCTGCTCCGAGGATCATTTTATCTACGACTGGATAAGCAGGTGTATCGTTAAGGCATTCATCTCTTCATTCAAGGATAATGCTCTTATACCCGATGTGTGCAAATCCCATCTTTTATCCTTGCAGCCAACTAAGGAAAACATTGAGCGCGGAACGGCAAGCAAATATCTATGGACAGTTTACGGGGAAGGAAAGTCTTTGTGGTAATATGGAGAATAACACATCAAGAGATGCCATTCCAAAGGAAGTAACGTCAACTCCAATTATTGGACTTCCTAAACCATGGATTCAATACGATCTGCCCAATGGCAAGGTTCTACTGCTTCATGCTGACATACCTGTTGAAATGGCATTGGATATACTAAAGGAGAATGACGATGTTTAACCAGAGCGACACGAAGATACAGGATGGCACCAATCATTATATGCTGTCATCCGATCCTCCTGGTGAGATCACACTCGACATGCAAGTTGGCTCCATTAGTGAAACAGATTCAGGTGGAGTGCAGATAGCATTCAAGGGATATCCCTTTGGTAGAAGCGATATCGGCTATGTCAAGGAGACCACTGTCACTCTTAACTCAGATATGCTTTACATCATTACATCAATAATCAAGAAGAAAATGAATAAAGAGTAGGTTATGGTCATGAGTAATATCTGGGCAGATAGGGTTAATAATGAACTAAAGGATTGGCTTCATAATGTAGTAGAGTATTATGATTTCCATATCGCCATTGTCAAGGCTAAGGGAGATTGTCCAGAACATCTTCTGCCTTGGGGAATAAGACTGTCCATGGCACTCGAAGAAGAATTCTATTCGTTGCCAGTTTTACGTAGAAATTCATTGACTAACTCCATCTCTGATAAAATTAATAAACACATGTTTCTATAAAATCTTCTTCATCTTATCCGCCGTATATTTATTGGTGTCTATCATGATGGTCAACTCCATATCACTTGGCATTTCCATCCATTATTATGTGGATATAGAACGGCATTATACCCAAGAAGCGTAAGGCTCCTAGATACCTCCAGTATGATGTTATACTCCAGTTCGGGAGCATAAAAACAGATTATGTATCCGCCATTATCGGCCTCTGCTCTAATCATCTTAAGTGCGCTGTCAACCCTATCTTCAACTTCATCCTCAAACATCTTTCCTATTGTTTCGCGTATTATCAAATCAGCCACCTTCCGCATGGCATCCGCCGTAAACTCGCTTCTGTCTTTCATGGCAACGGCCTTTCCATTTTCTTTAATTTTGTTATCACTAATCGTTCGGAATCGACAAGGGTGACGCTATATCCAATATAGCTTAATGCCCTTCCTATGTTTTTTGCACCAGAAGCACTCCAGCCATCTATGGTATTGGCATCAATAGTGGCCTGATATATTCCCTTGTCGGCCTTATCCACAAGCTCTCGAATCGCATCATTGCAAACACGGTCATATAACAATTGGTAGTATATGGCCTTGCTTGGCTTCAAGGCAACCATCTTTACTTTGATGGAATTCTTTGATTTGACATTCAACTCACTCCTGTCTTTCATGAAATCACCACCCTTGTCATCTTGGCTATCAGTATCCTGTCAAGGCATTTATTTACGCTGTCACGTATATCATAAAGATCATAACTGTCGAATTCAAGAATGGTTCCATATATTGAAACCATATCCTTGGATGCATTGAGCCTGATCTCTATATGGGAAGAAGAGTTTATAAGAGTTGCCTCTTTCGATTCATCACCATCTCTAGGAGCCACATCCCATGAATATGTGTCGTTGTCAAGGGAGCGTATTATAGATGCGGCAAGGCTGTTATTGCTTCTGTCTTTCATGGCTTGATACCCTGAATTGCCCTTATCATCTCAGCCATATGTATCCTTTCAATACACTTATCGGCATGATCCTTGATGGCACAGGTGTCCTCCTCGTTGAATCTAACGACATGACCGCATATGGATACCACATCATACGAGTTGTAGTTTATCGATATGGAGGAATTGAAATTCTGAAGTGAAAAACCTTTCGATCCATCCTCCCTGGGAACTATTTTCCATGAACACGTATCTTTGTCGAGGAAGCTGATTACGGCTTCAGCAAAGCTTTCACAGGGGCTATAACGCTCGGCATCTTGGCTGTGATTGGATTTCGCTTTGGAGGCTGTCTTTGATTTGGTCATTTTGTTCTCCTTCGATTGTTTTGTTTATGGGGTCTTGCTTTAGTCAACCATTCCAATTTACGATGAGTGATACAACTAAGCTTGAATCATTAGGGTAATCAGCAGCATGCACGGTATATCCCAAGTATGTTAGAGCTAGATATGTATTCCACCAACCCTTAGACTCAACATATAAATTACCTTCGCAATAGCCATCCTGCGCACGGTATCCTATGGAATCCAGTGTGCTTCTAAACTCAGCATCATCCTTAATCCTTAGCCACGCATCCCTACATCTTGATGCGTTTTTCGTATTTGCCTTACGCAACATCTCCAAGGCGGTGTCGCATTTAGCAGGCTCGGTCATCTCAACTTTGCTCTCGATGTCTTCGCTCATTGCTTTATCCCTTCTATTATTTACTCTGTTTATTAATGTTGCGGGAAGGCGTCGTGCCAGCTTACTTTGAATATGGTGTCTGGAGTGAGGATATATCCGATTGTCAGTTCAGGTCCATCTCTATCAGTCACCTTGTATCCTAGATACCATAACGCTTTGACAACCTTCTGGATGTATGAGTTGCCATACTCAATTACGGCTTTCTCCCTGACATGGAAGAAATTATAATAGCCAGCCACCGATGCCGAATTGGATATGTCCCCCATGATCCTCTGGAATTCACTTGTGTCCTTTACCTCAAGCCAGTCATTTCTATATGCTTTACGTTCAGCTTCCCTTGCCACACGGTGCATGATCGACGCGAGATCGTATTCGCTTGGCTCTATTCCGGACATGAATCTTCCTTGTTAAATCCATAGGTTTTCGTTTTCAAACTTGTTTCCGACTATGATGTAGTCAGAGCCTACATGAAATGGATCGTGGAACAAGGGGAATGATGCTTCCTCTATTTTTCCCCCAGCGTCCTTTACCTTCATCAATCCATCGTGGAGTCCATCTATCAACAGGAGGCAGCGATATCCTGAGACGCAGGCCACTATGTCGCCAACGAACATCTCATATCCATTCTGGTCCCAACGTCCAAGGGATTGGGTTATCTCGACTGGCTGACCATCCTTGAGCCATTGGAACGACTCGCCGGGATAGCTCTCGTAAAGCATCTCCTTGCGATCCTTATGCCATGCCCTGAAGTTGAAGCCGTTCATAGTTATACTCATTGTGTTATTGATTACCACTCAACTTCCAATCCAAACCGCAACCTAGAATCTACTTTGTATCCCATATCTTGCAGCCTCCATGCAACTTTCATTGAAAGCTCTACTACTTCTTGCCTTGATTTAGCTCCGCAAGGAACTATGCGCAGGCTGTGCTTTCCATTGGACGCCTCATTCTTGATGGCATTAAGAACTTGTTCCATCTGTGGCGCTATCTCATCCACTGGATCAGCCAATGCCCTCATCTTGTCCGGAGTGAACTCGTTAACGTCGATCATATCCATTATCCTCTGTTGGTTTCGATCCATTATAGCATAGGGCGGAATCCAAGGCAATAGACTGTTGCAATATTTTTTATCGAAGGGTGCAAATCCAGCCTCATCTACGGAGCATTGGCGTCATTACGCTTATCGAAGGGCGTGGTTACACCCATCGAAGGGCGTCATTACGCCAATCCGCACGTTAAGTAGGATGCGTGCGCTATATATAAAGGACGCGCACGGTCTCACGCCCGGTTATGGTATTCTCTTAGTTGGCGTAAGCCAACCATTCTTAAACAACCAGTACCCCCTTTTATCCCCCAAGGGGGAGATGGCCAGCTAGTTTTTTAAATCCTTGGAGAAATACAAAGAGAAATCCTCCGGCATTCCAATACCCCGTAGAACTGTCCAACGGATCGGTCAAGCCGATCCTATCCCCGTTCCAGTCGAGGTCATACCATTCAAAGAAACGGATCAAGGATGTCCACCAGCAATTACGCATAGCCGAAGCCTATGCTCCATTAGCCAATTAAGGGATGGCACGGAAAAGCATCAGTCAACGGGAATGGGTAAAGGATCATAGGAAAGGCATCAAGGATCGATAATGTTCTAAATAGGCGTAGTCTGACACGGAAGGCATTATCATAGCCTTAAAGGGTATCAGAAATCGATTTAAATGCTAGGCAAAATTTGCCTACTACTTATCACCCAACTTTCTCGAATGACTGCAAAGTTACGAGTTAACCACCAATAGACCAACAACTTAACTGCAAATTGCAAGGATGTCTCCGAAGTCTGTTTCGGGAACATCAGCCATCAAAGGGTTATTACAGGAATCAAATGTCTGCCAGTCAATGACTTCTAGATCAATCACCAACTATTTCACACCTGCTGTGAATTATAGCATTAAAGGTCTGCTTATACGTTTAAGCAACACCCCATGAAATACGCGCCAGACCCCTGAAATTAATGCCAGACAACCACCCCTCCATGTCTTTCATGTTCCTAGAAAAGTTCCCAGTAAACTACCCAGATAATACCTTTTTCACAATCATAGGAATATATAAATGTGTCGCTTTTTACTACATCATATCTAATTCATTGTGTCGTAAAATACAACATATGTAGCTTTCTACTACATATATTATGTCGCTTTTTACTACACTTATGTGTCGCCAAGTGTCGCAAATATCATCATCAACCTGTCGCTATGTGTCGTAAATAACATCACATGTCGCCACCTGTCGCACTTTTCGACACAATATGATCCGTTTTTGTACCACTACTAACCTTTAATATCTCTCTGTTGAACACTGTTCACCAACTAAGTAGTCAAGAAAAAGATATATAGTTCTAATAGGAAACTGTGGGATTATGGGGAATATTCCCCCCGGTTGGCGTCTCGGACGGTCCGACCCCTCTCCCCGGCTAGGGTATCCGGCGCTATACGCACCTAGGGCTAGTAGTATCCGAGCGCGTGCTTGACCTGCCCTGAGATTAACCTAACCTAATTAGAGTCCTCCAACTGAATCAAACATTATCGTCACAGTTGGAAATATACCTTAGTGACAACGTATAGATTATAGCCTACGGTGATACTGCCCCTGCCTGCACTACAGGCAAATACTGCCGGTTTGACTTAGTGCAACCTATCTAAGCCAGTCCCACGACCCCCCCATCGCATATACGTCTTACCTGTTCAGCGTGAATACTAAATAACCTGCCTATATTGCGCAAAGAATATTGTCTATTGCATTTTAATCTATGGTTTCCTACTATTCTTTTTCTAAGTTCGCGTATTTCCATTATCTGTAATTCAGTTAGCTTTGACCTTCCATGTTCCTCGCCATGATACTGCGTTCCGTGTTGCGCCTTGCGCCTATTGTTTTCAAGTATAGTTTCCCAACAAAGATTTTCTGGCCTATTGTCCTTTGAGTTTCCATTGATATGCGAAGCCTGCAATCCATCCATGGGAATACCATTGAACGCCAAACAAACTAGCCTATGAACTCCAAACGGTTTACACCTTCCCTTGGATACTGTTATTCCTACAACATAATATCCTAGTTTATTAAGCATTGGTTTCTTTATCGTCGGTGTTACCTTATCCTTTTGCCATGCTCCCCGTTTTAGCCATGATCGAATCCTGCCCATGTTTGAAGCTTCATACATTTCATGTCCCGGAACTGTTCGCCATACTTCGCATTCGCCATTCACTTTTTCACCTTCATCTTTTAGTTGTTATAACATAGCATAAAACAGCTAACATACAAGTATTATGCGACGTTGTATTTTACCCGTAAAACAAAACGCCCTTTACTAAACCTTTTACTAAATAATTTAGTAGGTTATGCTTTACCCGTAAAGCTAGCATGTGTCAAAACTATTTTACCCGTAAAACTACCAACTATATTTAGTTGATTATCAATCACTTGCAACTATCTTTACTTTTGCTATTGCTTTTTTTAATTGCTCCTACTATACTTGAGTCATGCCCAATAAGGGCGGTGCAAGAGAGAGACAATAACAGAGGAGCCTCACAGCCTTACAAACATCAACCGAGCTAATGTAGCTCAATAGGAGACATCACATGTCAAAGGTCAACAACAAGTCTGAGTCCGAAACCGCCAGCGTCCAACAGTTTGCGGGATGGGCTGCCCCTATCAGAAACGAAAAGCCCGTGAGTTTCGGGTCTCTCTCCAAGAAGATTTCCCGCACAGTGGCGTACCTGCCCTATCCGGCAGAGCTCCTTGCCATGCAGCTGAGAACTTCCATGACGGAAGCCTTCAAGGTCAACCCCAAGGCTTCGCTCTCCTACAAGTTCCCGGCCCCCTTGTCCAATGCGGACGTAGCCTCTTGCATTGGCAAGCTCAAGGACAATTTCGGCGTCGAGGGCATCGACGAATACACGGTCGTCATTACCCCGCCTGTGGGAGTATTGGAGACGGCGGACGCCAAGGCCGGGAAGAAGTAACATCGCAACCCTGCATTAAAGTCGCGGGGTGCAATGCCCCGCGCATTTAGGGCAGGTTTGAACGGACTCAATAGGAGTTTTGACAACATGAACAGCAGAGATTACAATCGTAGTGGCATCCTGGGGGCCAATGCCTCAATCCACAACAAGAGGGCGTCAAGTCCTCTGTCTCCGGACATGGCAAGGCGGATGCCGTATCGCCGAATTTCCGAACAGATAAGCCGCAAGGCCGCATGGCATCTGGCCAGTGAAGGCTCATTTGTCTGGAGTCTGTCAGACTCCGAGGCTAGTTTCCGTCCGGCAATAATTGCCGACCTATCAGAGCGCTGCTCAATCCTAGCGGAGCCTGTAGGACTGCTTGGGATTCGCGTTATCGAACAGATAGTCGAAGAGATTCACATTGAAGGATACGAGCCAGTCCCGGTTTACGCTGGGATGATTCGATAGATTGCCTTAAAAACCTGCCGACTTAGGCAGGCCCTCGAAAAAACAGTGGTAGCATCCAAGTGCGGAGTACCCTGAACCTAGACAAGGGCGTGGGGAACCGGAGATAAAACCGGGCACCGGAAGTAAATAAACTTCCGTCAAATCCTGAAGCCGATTGTATGACGCTTGGATAGGCTCCGTGCTTTGCGCCGGATGATTCTCCAAGATGCAGCAATCAGGCTAGTCATGAACCCGCCGACCTAAAGGGCAGTCTTTCCCGTTGCGAATTATGAACGCAATGGATGTGATGGCTCCATGGTTGCAGGCCGGTTGAAGGCTAAGGATAAATCGGAAACATAGAGTCAAAGGTGAAGGCGTAAAGCCTTTGCCGGGACTACGGACGAAGATAAAAGGCGTCCGGCGTGTAGCGTTACAGAATGTTTTGTAACGTGAATGGCCGGGCTATCTCCGCGTGTCCATCCCGATAGCGGAAACGTGAAAGGGGAAAAGACTATGCCTTGGAACTGGCGGGAATGCGCATTGACGCAAACCCGCCTCTTCCTTTTAGGGCTTGGATGTAGAAGTCCGGAGCCTTAAAAGGAGGAATGAAGTCTAAGGAGGATACTATGATTCGCTGCAAAGGGCAGGTATATGAGCTAAGTCTAAATGGAGAAAATCAGCAGGTGGCTCTGCTTGCTCAAGTTGATGATGATTTGGATGGTTACCACGTGGCATTGATGATGCTTGGGGCAGGCAATCCTTGGTATCCAATAGGCCTTGTCGAGAACTCCAGCAACATACCTGAGGATACTTTTATTAAGCTATGCTCGGGCTGGGACGCCAAATATCTTGGCGACTTCGATAAAGTATTCAAGAGAGTGGAACCTAAACTAATGGAGTGTTGAAATGCAACTTTGGGAATTGCCATCCAACTACATGGGGCCTAATTGGAGCGGATACTATTTATGCGCCCTTCATCATAGGGATTCGGGATTGCTTGTTGAATCCAACTGGAATGCGCATATCAACAGGCTAACCGCCATTGAGCCTGAATCAATAGAGGAAGACTCTGGCATCTACAAAGGCTGGCATATCGTAAGAGATAGCCATTTTGCTGTAGGCTGGATAGAATACGTCCTCATAAATAAGGACAACCAAAAGCTAGTGGAAGCTGGAAATGCGATTCAAAAGGAACTTGATGATTATCTAATTCTGGACGAGTCCGATTATTATGAAAGGGTCATGGAGGCAACGGAGGAATACTGGAAATCAAGCGACATCCGCAATCGCATATGGACATGTAAGCAGGCTGGAGTTTCTATCCTGAATGCCAGAAAAAACGAGATCAATGAACTTCCTGAACGTCTTCAGGAAACCATTGATAGTATTGTTGATAACTAACCCAACGGAGGTTTGAAATGACAACGACGGCGAAGAAGGGCTATTGCCCGAGGCAGGCGAAATCGAAACGTGAAATAGAGGCTATCAGGATTGTCCACGGCATGATGGGTTATGCCGCGATGATG
>Ga0265297_10002746_pt1 | contig 34385 bp, 27 predicted proteins | sample Munlanlwell13791_FD_192502 | JGI IMG/M metagenome (GOLD analysis project Ga0265297, IMG submission 192502) | Leachate microbial communities from a municipal landfill in Southern Ontario, Canada - Leachate well 137-91 | ecosystem: Engineered > Solid waste > Landfill > Unclassified | place... | reverse complement strand
CCGTCTTCGGCGCTTCGGCTTCATACAAGTCCGCGTAAATATCTCCCTTGGTGGTCTCGATCTTGATCTTCACGATAGTGTCATCCTTTGCTGTTTCAGGGGTTGTGATGGAAGTGAGGATTGTTGGAACAGGTGCCGCAACATGCGTGACGTTGGGAGCTTGCGACGCGCATCCCGCAAGAAGAAGACAGTAAGAAAGCAGAAACCATTTTTTCATTAACTTTCCTCCTTTAGCAGTTAAAACAATTTCATGGACATCTCTACCCCCTTGTCATTGCGAGGGCGGTTTTTGCCCAAAGCAATCTCGCTTTAAAGAAAGATTGCCACGCCCCAAAAACGGGGCTCGCAATGACTGCGGCATTTGGATCTACGACGAGCCAAGCTTCTTGCCCACGGCCACACGCGCCATGGCCTTGCGTTCGTTCTCAGTCAGATACCTTTTTCGCAGCCGGACATTCTTCGGCGTGATTTCCACGAGTTCGTCTTCTTCGATGAACTCCAGGGCAAACTCAAGCGTCATTTCCCTGGGAGTAATCAGCTGGATCGCTTCATCGGCGCCGGACGAACGCATATTAGTCTGTTTTTTCTCACGGATCGCATTCACGACCAGGTCATGCCCTTTATTGTTCACGCCAATGATCATCCCCTCGTAGAGAATAGTGCCCGGCTGAACAAAGATCTCCCCGCGCTCTTGAAGACCCCAAAGCGAATAGGCGACCGCTTTGCCGTCCAATTGGGAGATTTGCACCCCGGATTGACGCTCGGGCATTTCGCCTTTGAACAGCTGATATTCGAAAAAATTCTGATACATCATGCCTGTCCCGCGCGTCATGACCATAAATTCATTGCGGAAACCCAGGAGCGCGCGCGACGCGACCAGGAATTCCATACGTACCGTCCCGCCCACCGCACTCATGTTCATGTGCTTCATCTCAGCGCGACGCTTGCCCAAAGCTTCGATCACCCAGCCTTGATATCCGGGATCCACTTCCACGGTCACTTCTTCCACGGGCTCATAGAGCTCCCCCTCGATCGTTTTTAAAATGACTTTCGGCGGCGAAACCTCCAGCTCGTAACCTTCGCGGCGCATAGTTTCGATCAGGATCGCAAGATGCAATTCCCCGCGGCCGGAAACCTTGAAACGTTCCCCGCCTTCCACTTCTTCCACCTTGACCCCGACATTCATCATGGCTTCGTGCGCAAGTCGTTCACGGATGTGGCGGGAGGTCAGAAACCGGCCACCGTCTTTCCCGGCAAGCGGGCTGGTATTGTGAGAAAAATTCATAGAGATCGTGGGCTCATCGATCTTCAAGGTCGGCAATGCCTCGGGCTTTTCCGGAGAAGCCAATGTTTCTCCCACCTTGACTTCACCGATCCCGCTGATCGAAATAATGTCCCCGGCCATCGCATCCTGGACCTCGACCCGCTTGAGCCCCTGATACTTCAGGATCTTGGTCACTTTCCCTCTCACAATCTCGCCGCTGTGCTTCACCACGACCATGGGATCACCATAACGGATCTGTCCGTGAGCAATGCGACCGATCGCAATACACCCCACATAATTATCATGATCCAGCATGGTAACAAGCATCTGGAATGGCTGCTCGGGATCCGCAATCGGCGGCAGAACACGGTGCAAAATGGTCTCGAGAAGTGGCGTCATATCCTTACGTTCATCCTTAAGATCCAGCGCGGCCCATCCTTCCCGGCCTGAGGCGTACACCACGGGGAAATCCAGCTGTTCGTCCGTGGCATTCAGTTCACAAAAAAGATCAAACGTCATGTCCATCACTTCATGCGGCCGGCAGTTCGGACGGTCCACTTTATTGACCACAAGGATTGGCTTCAGATGAAGCGCGAGGGATTTTTTCAACACAAACTTAGTCTGAGGCATCGGCCCGTCGTAGGCATCGACCAGGAGCAGGACACCGTCGACCATCTTGAGTATCCGTTCCACTTCACTGCCGAAATCCGCATGGCCCGGCGTGTCGACGATGTTGAACTGCACGTCCTTGTAGCGGAATGAGGCGTTCTTGGAAAAAATCGTGATCCCGCGCTCGCGCTCCAGGTCGTTGGAATCCATGATGGTGGATTCCCCGGCCTCAAACTTGTAAGCACCGCTCTGTTTCAAAAGGGCATCCACAAGCGTGGTCTTTCCGTGGTCGACGTGAGCGACAATTGCGACGTTCCGGACATCTTTACGTCTTTTCTGGGCTGGCATAGATCCTTTAATGAGAAAGCCGGGACACGAGCCCCGGCTTTTCAGGAAAACTCTGAATGAAAACTGGAGGAATTTGACTCTAAAAACTTCCAACAAAATGTCATTCCCGAATGCTTTGATCGGGAATCCACTCTCTGGATCCTCGCTTTCGCGAGGATGACAGACTTCATTTTGTTAGAGCCTCTAAAAAACCAAGGCCCGGCTTTGAGACCGGGCCCTGGACTTTACGGACCTTTACGCCTTGACGACGTTGACCGCTTGATCGCCCTTGGGACCCTGGGTGATCTCGAACTCCACGGCCTGACCTTCTTCCAAAGACTTGTAGCCTTCGCCCTGGATCGCAGTGTGATGGACAAACACATCGGCGCCATTTTCAGGCGTGATGAATCCATAACCTTTTTGATTATTGAACCACTTCACTTTACCTTTTGCCATTACGGTGAATCTCCTTGTTATGCTGCACGCTCTCCGGGACAAAGCGCCCCAGAGGAGGACATCATTTTTGATGGCGTAATATACGTTAAATCCTCTCTTTTTGCATCTTATTTCTCTACGAGTACTGCGGAAGACGTACGGCGTTTGCATTTCGCCGACGAGACACGCCGCCGTACTTCTTACGAAATCAGATATTTTCCCAGTGGAGGACTTCGGAGAGGGTACGACGTTTGCGTTGTTTGGGTTCACGCACGGCCCAACCGATAGAGATCAGGCTGATAAGCTTCAGATGTCCGGGTGCGCCAAGGAGCCTCGAGACTTCTTCGCAATATTCTTTTTTGTCGCCCGCGATCCAGCAGGTGCCAAGTCCCAGGTCCGTGGCCGCGAGAAGAATGTTCTCGGTCGCCGCCGAGCCGTCTTCGAGATAGTATTTGGTATCCTGGCAGAAGACCACGATGCAGGCGGTCGCTTGTTTGAGAAAAACACCGGTGCTGATGATCCCCGCAAGTTTGTCGAGCATCGCGCGTTCCATGATCACCACGAATTCCCATGGCTCCACGGCCCGGGCGCTCGGCGCGCGCCTGCCCGCATCCACAAGCTTTTCCAGCATATCTTTCGGGACCGGTTGGTTCATGTAATCGCGGACACTGGCACGTTTCGTGAGAGCATCAAAGGTTTCCATGGATCACCCCTTTTTTACTAGCGCTGCCATTTTCTTACCCAGCTCATAGCAGGCGGCGAGTTGTCCTTCATCCGGAGCATAGACCACCGAAAGCAAAGGCTGGACGATCTCCACCCCCGCTGCCGCGAGCGTATTCTGGAGCGATTGGATCGCGATCCCGGACCAGCCATAGGAACCGAAAGCGCAACCGATGCGGTTCTTTGGATGCAGCCCTTTAAGAAATTCCATAAAGGAGGTCATGTTCGGCAGGATCCCGCTATCGTGATTCGAAGAACCTACGATAAAGGCCTTGGCATCAAGCATGTCATGAATTACTTCCGTACGGTCTGCTTGAGCCATATCGTAAAGTTCAAATTTGACCCCCGCATCACTGATTCCCTCCACGATCTTTTGCGCCATTTTGGCGGTCGAACCCCACATCGTTTCATAGACCACGACAATCTTGGGTTTTGTTTCGTTAGCGGCCCAGCGTTTATAGGCCTGGAGGATCTTTCCCGGATCCTTTCGCCAACTGAGTCCGTGGGAGGTCGCGATCATCTTGATGGGAATGGCCATCTTCTCGATCTCCGTGAGCCGCTGGGCGATCAAATGGCTGAACGGCCACAAGATGCCGGCATAATATTTCCCCGCTTCTTCCATGAGGGTTTCCTGTAGCACCTCATCATCAAAACGTTCGCTTGTGGCGTAATGCTGGCCGAAGGCATCGTTGGAGAAAAGGACCTCGTCCTCAACGAGGTAGCTCATCATGCTGTCCGGCCAATGGATCATCGGGATCTCGATAAAATGAAGCGTTCTTTTTCCAAGGCTTAGCCGGTCGCCGGTCTTCACAGTGTGGAAATCAAGCTTCTGCTGGTAATAACGCTCGAGCCCCTGCCCGGCGCGCGCACTCCCGTAGATCCTGGCTTTGGGGCAAAGTTTGACGAGAGCGGGCAGCGCTCCGGAATGATCGGGTTCGATGTGATTGACGATGATGGCGTCGATCTTCTCGGGCGGGATCACGGTCCGGATCCTCTGGAGCATCTCCTCCGCAAAAGGACCGTAGACGGTATCGATCAGCGTGATCTTCTCATCGAGGATCAGGTAGGCATTGTAGGTCGTGCCGCGCTTCGTGGTAAAAGTCTGTCCGTGAAAATGGCGGGCATTCCAGTCGATCGCTCCGACCCACCAGATATTCTCTGCGATAGGAATGGCCTTCATCGGCAAACCTCTTTTATTTCCGTTTCCGCTTTTGAGAACTCCTTATCACATTATCCATCACGGCGCCCGTGTTCGCGCTGAGAACGTGGCACACATACCGCCCGAGCCATCCGCCTGTCACCTTCGGAACAAAGGGTTTTAACTTCGAAAGGCGTTTTTTGATCTCTTTGGCTGCGAGTTCCACATCCAGCGTTCGTTTTTCCGCGTCGATCTTGATGATGTCGCCATTCTTGATGATCGCGATCGGCCCGCCCGCCGCGGCCTCCGGGGAAATATGCCCGATGCAAAGTCCGCGCGTTCCGCCTGAAAAACGGCCGTCCGTGATGAGTGCCGCCTTGATTCCGCGGCCTTTCAAGGCCGACGTCGGCGAAAGCATTTCCTGCATACCCGGCCCGCCACGTGGCCCTTCATAGCGTATCACGACAACATCCCCATCCACGACTTTACCTTTCAAGATCGCTTCAAGCGCGCTTTCCTGGGAATCGTAGCACTTCGCGCGTCCCGTAAATTGCATCATATTCTTGTCCACGCCCGCAGTTTTCACTACCGCACCCTCCGGTGCGATGTTCCCATACAGGATCGCGAGTCCGCCCTCCTTGGAAAAAACTTTCTCCCCTGTGCGAATTACATCTCCATCCGCAGTCGGAGCCTTATCGACCATGTCTTTCAATGTTCCGGTACATGTTTTGACATCCAGCTTTAACGGAGTTCTCCCGTCCTGAGCCACAGCTTTCAAGATCGCAGCAATCCCACCGACACGATCTACATCTTCCATATGAACATCTGGACGCGACGGAGAAACCTTACAAAAGGTCGGAGTCATTTTTGCGAGCTTATTGATTCGCTCAAGAGGATAAGAGATCCCGGCTTCGCATGCCAACGCAAGCGTGTGGAGCACTGTGTTGCTCGACCCCCCCATGGCAAGATCCAGGATGAACGCATTATCAATCGCTTCCCGGGTCACAATATCAAGCGGCCGGATATTGTTTTTGAGAACATATTCCAATGTGCTTGCCGCGCGCTCTACAAGTTTGATGCGCTCAGGATTGATCTGCCACGTCATTTTCCCACGATCTATCCAAGACGCCGCGGGGATCGTCCCGTTCCCCGGCTGGGCCAGACCGATCGCTTCGGCAAGGCAGTTCATGGAATTTGCCGTAAACATCCCGGCACAGCTCCCGCAAGTGCGGCATGCGGTACTTGCCAAACTTTCCAGCTGATCCCCGGACATCGTTCCGGCGGCTTCCTTGCCTACGCCTTCAAAGATGGTGATCAGATCGGTACCATTTTTCCCGGCAAGCATCGGCCCACCGCTCACATAGACCGAAGGGATATTCAAACGGACCATGGCGTTCAACATTCCGGGAATGATTTTGTCGCAATTACCGATCCCGACCCACGCATCGCATGGATGCGCAACGATAATGCTTTCAATCTGGTCCGTGATCAGCTCGCGGGACGGAAGAGAATATTTCATCCCGAAATGGCCCATTGCGATTCCGTCACAGATCGCCGCACCGACATTCGCGTACCAAACGTTATAACCCTTGGCTTTGAGAGCTACGACAAGCTTTTCTCCCAACACGTTCAGATGAACATGCCCCGGGATATGTGTTGTATAGGAATTGATAACGGTCACAAAAGGCTTCTGGCGGTCCGCAATCTTTTCGAGTGTCTCTGTTGCCACCATAAGCCCCGCCGCCGGAAGCATGGGTGCCCCCTCCGCGACGATACGGCTTCCTCTTTTTTGTATAGCTTCAACCCCGGGATTTACAGCTTTTCTCATACAATCTCCCTTCCTTCCGTGCCAATAGAAAACTCGGTTTCTCCTGCAAAAGACCGCGGCGGTTTTTGAATAGTCCCTGAATAATGCAGCATTGCGTCCACGGCTGCCTGAGCGCGCACGCGGATATCCTCTTCCACAGTGATGACATATTGCATTTTTTCAAGAGACGTTTTCACATCTTTGAGAGTAATCATTTTCATCATGGGACAGATCAGATAATCCGAAGCCACATGGAACACCTTGTCCGGATTCTCCCTTTGCATCCGGTGAAGCAACCCGACCTCGGTACCGACGATAAAAGATGTTCCGGCCGGCTGCGATTTGACATATTTCAGCATCCCGGAGGTACTTCCCACAAAATCGGCAAGGTCCAGAGCTTCGGGCTTACATTCCGGATGCATGATCATTTGAGCTCCCGGCCATTTTTTCTTCGCTCTTGCGACTGCAAAAGTCGAGAGAAGCGCATGCGTCGGGCAGCACCCGTCCCACAAGATCAGATCGCGCCCTGTCATCTTTGCCGCATAATGTCCCAGATTGTAATCCGGAACAAAAAGAATCGGCCGGTCCCGATTAATCGAACGGACAATTTCGACGGCATTGGCCGATGTACAGCAAATATCGGTTTCCGCCTTCACTTCCGCGGAGCTATTGACATAGGTCACGACGATCGCATCCGGGTGTTTTTTCTTCATTTCACGGACTTGTTCGGCAGTCGCATAGTCGGCCAGCGTACAACCCGCTTCCAGCACAGGCAAAAGAACCGTCTTTTCGGGTGAAAGTATGAATGCTGTCTCAGCCATGAACTTGACACCGCAGAAGACGATCACTTTGGCAGGAGTTTTGGCAGCAATACGGCTCAGCTCAAGCGAATCACCGGTAAAATCGGCGAGGTCCTGGATCTCTGGCGGCTGGTAATTATGCGCCAGGATCACGGCTTCCCGCTCTTTTTTAAGAAGGGCGATCTGCTGGAGAAGCTCTTGTGTTGTCACATCATTTGGAAGATTTTCCATAAAGTACGCCTCCGAAGAAGGTTTAGTTTACTTTCTTTTAAGCTCACTGGCAATGGGGTCAACAGCATCAAAATTTGTTTTGTCATCCCCGCGTCCGCCACAAGGCGTTGGACGGATCCATTCTCTGGCGGAAAAGCGGGGATCCAAAACTGGATTCCCGGTAAAAACATCCGGGAATGACGGTATTACAAATAACAACCGACTAGTGAGTTTCCTTCCCCCGCCGCCGCTCGGTCGATGGCTGGCAGAAGGGCCGGCTTTTTTCCCTTTTCGCTTCATACACACTTCGCACTTTGATCTTGTCACCGCAGGTCTCGCGGAAAATCGTTGTTATCTCTCCAATATCTTCGAGTAACAATGGTTTTACGGCACAAGCCCGGAGAGGGGTATTGATCTCGACCTCTTCCGGACCGATCTGGTGTGCAATCTTCGCGATGGCCGCAGCACAGGTTTTGTTACCCGCCACGAACATGACTTGCAGGGTCAAATGTCCTTGATAAACTTTACGGAACGCTTTCAGTCCTTCCAAGATATTCTCCCAGAGGATCTCCGGCATAGGCTGGTTGACCACCTTAAGAGATACGGTCGAGGACGCGTCAAGCTTTGCTTCCACGAGATCCGCGAGAAGCAAATCCTTCACAACATCCTTGCGATCGATCAGCGAGGCGTTTGTGATTACCGCGATTTTTTCTTTGCGAACCATTTTGACCGCACGGATCATTTCTCCGAGATTTTTTGCAAGCGTCGGCTCACCGTTCCCCGCGAAAGTGATGTAGTCGATTGGGACATCGGGCAAGGAGTGCAGCTCATGAGTCATGGCTTCGGTCGGAACAAAAACTTCACGCCGTCCTGAAAAAATTTCGGTCCTTCCCGCCTGGCAATACACGCAATCAAAAGTACACGTCTTCTGGAATGAGGAAATCGGATCGATCCCCAGAGAACGACCCAACCTCCAGGAAGAAACGGGCCCATAAATGTATTTGTATTTAGGTTGTTCCATTTTCAGCTTTTATTTTATCACTGCGTTATTATTGATTTAACGGGTTCGCAGTGCTGTACTGTTAATCCATAGAAATAAATGGAGAACGGTACTAGAGAGAAAAACCCCCGCGGCGTTCTTCCGAGGGGGTTTTACCGAACCAGCACATTACATCATGGAATCTCCCTTATATCAAACGGATTCCCCCACCTTCACCGCCGTGATACAGGTCTAGGCTTTCACGCCCCCGAGGATCGCGACAAGATCCTCTTGGGCTGTGGTCACGAGCTTGATGTTGAATTTTTCGACAAGTACTTTAAGCACGTTCGGACTTACGAACGCCGGAAGCGAAGGCCCGATACGAATGTTCCGGATCCCCAGTGCCAAGAGAGTCAGCAGGATACAAACAGCCTTTTGTTCGTACCAGGAAAGAATCATCGAAAGCGGCAGACCGTTCACGTCGCAACCAAAGGCCTTCGCAAGAGCAACAGCCACCTGGATTGCAGAGTAGGCGTCATTACACTGCCCCATATCGAGAAGCCTCGGAATGCCGCCGATATCCCCAAACTCAAGTTTGTTGAACCTGTATTTGCCGCATGCGAGTGTCAGGATCACCGTATCTTGCGGGGCTTTTTGTGCAAAATCCGTGTAGTAGTTCCTCCCGGGCTTTGCGCCATCGCATCCGCCCACCAGAAAAAAATGTTTGATCTGCCCGGCTTTTACGGCACTCACGATCTTATCTACAACACCCAGCACCGCGTTGTGCCCGAACCCTACGACGATGTTCTTCGCCGGGATATCCTGCGAAAAACCGCCAGCCCCGACCGCTCTACTGATCACAGGTGAAAAATCTTTTGTCCCGTTCACCGAGCTGATGTGTTGCACCCCCGGCCACGCGACAAGACCCGTCGTGAAGATCCGGCTCTTGTAACTTTCACGCGGTTGCTGGATGCAATTCGTGGTCATAAGAATTGCTCCGGGAAAAACGTCGAATTCCTTGGCCTGGTCCTGCCATGCGCCACCATAATTCGCGACGAGGTGTTTGTATTTTTTGAGCCCCGGATACCCGTGCGCGGGGAGCATTTCGCCATGCGTGTAAACATTGATTCCTTTTCCTTCGGTTTGTTGAAGGAGTTGTTCCAGATCCAGAAGGTCATGGCCGGACACCAGGATCGCGGGGCCTTTTTTTGCTCCGAGCGGTACTCGGGTCGGCACCGGATGCCCGAAATGATCCGTGTGCGCCTTATCCAGAAGCTCGAGACATTTGAGATTGACCGTTCCGAACTGCATGTTCATTCTCACAAGGTCATCGACGGTCAGACTGTTGTCGGTGAGCGCACGCAGACCTTTGTGGAAGAATGCGGTCGCCGTCTCATCCTCCCTGCCCAGCAGATGCGCATGATCCGCATAGGCCGCCATCCCCTTGAGCCCGTAGAGAAGAAGCTCGCGGAGACTCCGGATATCCTCATTCAGAGTTTTGTCGGAGAGCACACCGACTTTGGCGCCCTGTTCAAGAAGTCCCGCGATACTTTCCGCGGGTTTCCAGAAGGCTGCGGACGGAAGTTCGCCGTCAAAATCTTGGCCGATTTTTTTCTTGTAGGTTTCTAGAAAAAGCTTTTTGATCTTCTCCTTGATCTCATAAGCCCGCAGAAGCGTCTGGCGCAATCTTTCAGGATCAAAATCTACGTTCGTGACCGTGGCAAAAAGCCCTTCGATCACAAAAAGATCCGTGTCCTTGTCTTTTACCCCGATCTCCCGGGCCATGTGAGCGTAAATACTGATTCCTTTCGTCGCATGGATCAATAAATCCTGGAGTGTCGCCACTTCGGGTGTTTTCCCGCAAACCCCCAGATAATCGCAACCTTTGCCCTTTGCCGTTTGCTCACATTGAAAGCAGAACATTCCCATAAATCACCTCCGGATTTTCTTTTAAATTAGAATTCTTTTTTACCCTTTTAAACGGGGTTTCTGCGTGGGTCATGAGACTTCCCCTTCTTGAGAAGACGCGCGAGAGTGATCTTTTGCAGACGCTTCATGGCGTCCTGTTCGATCTGGTCGATTTCGGTCTTGAGAGGACATATCCGTTGATTCGGACAAACTTTTTTCTTAAAAATACATTCGTTAAGCTGGATCCCGCCCTGAAAAATCCGGATCAATTCCGTAAGCCGGATATTCTCCGGGCGTTCTATCAAAGAAAAACCACCGCCTTGGCCCCTCTGGGAATTCAGGAGCCCTTCGCTGCTTAGGACCTGAAGAATTTTTCTCAAAAAAGACCGCGGAATTTTAAGATCCGCCACCATTTCCGCAGCAGACACGGAGCCTTTCTTTTGTTTTGCGATATAGCAGAGGGCACGCACCGCGTAATCCGTATTTCGCGTAATGAGCTTCATGTCTTAATGATACCATTATGGTGTCATTTGTCAAACTAAAAAACAGGGCCCTTTTCGGGACCCTGTTTTTTAGAATCAAGACCCGGTTTAGACCAAGCCTTGAGCGATCATCGCATCGGCGACCTTCACGAACCCTGCGATGTTGGCACCATTGACGTAGTTGACATATTTTGCGTCTTCTTTGCCGTATTTCACGCAGCTTTCATGGATCGAGACCATGATCCCGTGCAGTTTCTCGTCGACTTCCTTACGGGACCAGCGGAGCCGCATGCTGTTCTGGCTCATTTCCAGACCCGAAGTCGCGACGCCGCCGGCATTCGCAGCTTTTCCGGGGGCATAGAGGATTTTTGCCTTCTGGAACACCTCAATACCTTCTGGCGTGGTCGGCATGTTGGAGCCTTCTCCAACTGCAATACAGCCGTTTTTAACGAGGGTCTTCGCATCGTTTCCACTAATTTCGTTCTGTGTGGCACTCGGAAAAGCCACATCGCATTCGACTTTCCACGGTTTTTGGCCGGCCACATATTCGCAGCCAAACTCGTCCGCATACTCCCTGATACGGCCGCGCTTCACGTTCTTGAGCTCCATAACAAACTGCAGTTTCTTGGCATCAATGCCTTTCTTGTCATAGATGTAACCGTCCGAATCCGACAAGGTAACGACTTTCGCGCCAAGTTCATTCAGCTTTTCGACCGTGTATTGCGCGACGTTCCCGGAACCGGAGACAACGCAGGTTTTTCCTGCCAGGGACATCTTTCTCGTTTTCATCATTTCCTCGACGAAATACACACAGCCATACCCCGTGGCTTCAGGACGGATAAGACTGCCGCCCCAGCTCAGGGCTTTGCCCGTCAAAACGCCGGTAAACTCATTACGAATTCTCTTGTACTGACCGAACATAAACCCGATCTCGCGGCCACCCACACCGATATCCCCGGCCGGAACGTCCGTATCCGCCCCGATATGACGCGAGAGTTCCAGCATGAAACTCTGACAAAACTTCATGACTTCATTATCGGATTTTCCCTTGGGGTCGAAATCCGAACCGCCTTTCCCACCGCCCATGGGAAGCGTGGTGAGGCTGTTCTTGAACACTTGCTCAAACGCCAAAAATTTCAAAATGCCGAGATTGACGCTTGGGTGAAGGCGAATACCGCCTTTGTAGGGACCGATCGCGCTGTTCATCTGAATGCGAAAACCGCGATTGACCTGCATTTCCCCCCTATCATCAAGCCAGGGAACACGGAATATGATCACACGCTCCGGCTCGACCATTCTTTCCAGAACCTTCGCGTTCTTATACCTGGGATGTTTTTCGATGAACGGCGTTACGGATTCCACCACTTCCCGGACTGCCTGATGGAATTCTTTTTCGCCGGGATTCCGGGCGATTACTTTTTTCATGAACGCGTTAATCTCTTGCTCCACAGAACTTTCCCCTGTTTTTGCCATTGTTTTTACCCCTTTTTTCGTGTTTTAAAGATCAAGACGCCCCCGTCACCTGGTTCACGACGCGAAACGCTTTTCCCAAAAAAAAAGTCCTTTCTGGCAAAATCTCTGCCAAAAAGGACGTCATCATCCTGTGCTCCAGAATCGAAAGAAAAACCAGCAAGAAACGGATTCTTTTCAAAACACCGCTTTGCTTTCTTTCCGCCAAGCACTTACGCTGTGCTTCGCGGGACGCAATATATCATAGAAATCCTGATTTTCAACCACCATCTTGCGTTTTATTCTTTTGAGAACTTCTGCATTTCTTCGTTCAGCAGAATGGCTTCCGATACTTCTCTCATGTTCTTACGTTTGTTCATACTGTACTTTCTCATAAGCTCATAGGCTTCTTGTTCGTTCAAGCCCTCTTTTTTCATTAAAATACCTTTGGCCCGTTCGACCAGCTTCCTTGACTCGAGTGCTTCCCTGATCACCTGCGACTCAACAACCAGCCTGAAATTTTCAATGACGATTGCCGCCTGATTCGCGATGGACTTGATAATACGTATCTCGCTTTGGCCGAAGCGGTGAGGTTTGACGGTATAACAGTTCAACACCCCGATGACATCCCCTTTAAAAATAAGCGGCACGCTCAACAAAGAACAAAGATTTTCTTTTTTGGCAATAGCCTGATTGAGATAACGCTTATCTTTCCGCACATCAAGAACAGTGATGGACTTCCCGTACTGGGCCACCCTTCCGGCAATGCCTTCCCCGAGTCTCGCGTTGGGTTTTTTATTATAAAATTCACTGACGGACTGGGTCGCTTTCACGGCAAGCTCATTCGTGGATTTATCAAGAAGCATCAGGGAACATATCTTGGAGTTCATGACTTCCGCAGTCACCGTAACGATCAACTTCAGGATTTCCTCCAAATACAGGTCTGAAGTGACCGCATCGCTTATTTTAGTTAAAGCGTCGATGATCTGTTTGCTATTCAATAATTTCATGTCGGAGCATCTCTTCTTCGCCTCACAACCCGTGGAATCATTTTTCAAGCAGACGGTGGATCTTCCTGAGAAGATCCGCAGAATCATAGGGCTTTCGGACACAGTCATCGGCCCCGGCCGTGATACATTGACGCTCCACATCGTCCATGCCGGCGGCAGTCGTGGAAATAATGGGAATGTGTTTCGTCGCGGGATCCTTACGGAGCCGACGACACACCTCAAAACCATCAATGCCGGGCATCACCACGTCCACCAGAATGAGACTGGGCTTTTCCCTAATAGCCATTTTAAAACCTTCCTCGCCATCCATGGAAGAGATCACTTCATAACCGTTCTTTTCAAGCCGCAAGGAGATCATCATGACCTGATCCGGCTCATCTTCAATAAAAAGTATTTTTTTCCCCTTTGCGCCCATTTTTTGGAACTCCTTTCTTTAGGAAGAAACGACGGCATAAACGTTACCCGGGTTCCTTTGCCAAGCTCACTTTAGACTCAGAGCCGGCCTCCATGCATACCGATAATCTCTTTAGCGATCGATAACCCGAACCCTTTTCCCCCAGCCTGCCGCCTTGGAGAACTGCTGATTTTTTTCAAATATCATACCGCCATTCCCAAGAGCGATCCACGTGCAGATATCCCGAACCATGCACTCAATTCTATCTTTCAAAGAACCCGAGAGATTTTGGCGATATTTTTCTCAGTGATTTAAAAATATTTTCGACCAAATTTGCCAAAACCTGTACGATCTTGTCAGGATCCAATGCCCCGCATGACTATCCAAGAATTTCCTTTTATTCTGCGTTGACCGGCTCCACCATCCCGTCCGCAGGAGCTACTTCTTTCCCCCGCCGATGCATGGGACAATTACAATAAAATTCCTTGCGTTTGTACCCTTTGGAACTCGCGCAAATAACTTCCCCGTCCCGATTGTCCGAAGATCACGTCAGGCGAATGCCTCAAGAGCATTCTAGGCATTTCTTCACTTTCAAACAATGCTTCTTTAGCACGTTTCAATGTCTGAAAAGGGCCTGTGCCGAAGCGACGGAAAGATTGAGAAACTTTCTTGACGGTTTTCTCGACATGACGGGAGTTCATTTTTTTCTCGTGAACAACGATACATTAATGTATCCCGATTAGCTAAAACAACCTGGAAAAATAAAAAAGGACGGCCCCAAAACCTATGCCCGCGCTTCAGAATTTCCTGTCCCGGCACCCTTTCCGAAAAAGCTTGAACATTTCTTGGAAGGAAGGCATCGCCGCGAGTGTCATGCAGGCCTCCGTAGACGAATACCTGATCCCTCTCGGGCTCTTCCTCGGAGCAACCCCGATGGATATCGGATTTCTGGTGGCGGTCCCGCACCTTCTGGGTTCTTTTTCGCAATTCCTCGTGGTTAAAGCCGTCGAACTGGCCGGAAACCGCCTGCGCTTTTTAGTGCGCGCCTCTTTTCTCCAGGCTCTCTTCCTGCTGCCTCTGGCGATCTTCCCTTTCTTTCTTTTCCCATCGCGGATCCTGGCGCTTATTTTTTTCGTTACTCTGTTCCGGATCCTCGCGAACCTTATTGCCACGGTTTGGGGAGGCCTCGCAAGCGATTATCTCGCCCCTGAAGAACGCGGCAAGTATTTCGGTTGGAGGTCGCGCATCATCGGCTTGGCCGGCATGGCTACAACAGTCCTGGGCGGAATTTTGCTGAACACGTTTAAAGCATTTTCCACGGCCGCCGGCTTTTGCATTCTTTTCGCAATCACGGCGGGCGCTCGTTTTATTTCCTCTGGTTTTATGAGCAAGATGCAGGATGTCCCGGAACAAAAAAATCCCGAAGACATGTTCACATTTTTTATGTTTCTGCGGCGTTTCACTGAAAGCAACTTTGTGAAATTCGTTTTCTATGTCGCAAGCATCACGTTCGCCACAACGCTTGCCGCGCCTTATTTCAGCGTCTATATGCTCCGGGACCTCCATTTCAGCTATTTGATTTATATGTTTATTCATATGGGCGCTGTTGTGGCGAGTTTAGTTTCATTTCCGATCTGGGGAAGGCACGCCGACAGAATCGGAAATGCCAAGGTGCTCAAGGCCACGAGCCTCCTGATCCCCCTGATCCCGGTCCTCTGGCTTTTTTCGTCAAATATCGTCTATCTTTTTGTGATCGAGATCTTCGCGGGATTTGTGTGGGGCGGTTTCAATCTGTGTTCTCTGAACTTCATTTATGATGCCGTGAGCCCGGGCAAACGGATGCGCTGCCTTGGTTATTTTGGCTTCATTAACGGGGCGGCTACATTCATGGGGGCAGGACTGGGGGGCTATCTTGCGGAGCGGCTTCCCACGCTGAACGGTTCCCGTATTCTAACGCTCTTTGTGATCTCGGCCGCGCTGCGCTTCCTCTCGCATTTTCTGCTCTCGCGCCATTTCCATGAAGTGAGGCCGGCAGCTCAAAAGATCTCAAGCGTGGAACTTTTTTTCAGTGTGGTGGGTATACGTCCGCTTCTGGAAAAAGGACGGGATTGGAGCATTCTTTCCTTTTTGAGACGCTCCCCCTGGAAGGACTGACGCGGTTGGCCCTGGAATCGTTAAGGACTATCGGCTGTTGTATCCCGTGCTCCGCCTGGAGTTAATTCGGCAAAATAACAGCCGGCAAAACGGTCGATCTTTAAGGTAAGAATTTATTTGGGAGGATTAACCGGGATGTTCCAGATATCACGAGCGTATTCTGTGATGGTCCGATCGCTTGAGAATTTTCCGGATTTCGCCACATTCAAGATGGCTTTCTCAATCCACTGGTTCTGGTCCTGGTACTCCTCGGAGATCCGGTCCTGAACGGCACAATAAGCGTCAAAATCCGCGCAGACCATGAAAGGATCTGTCACACTCAGGTTGTAAACGAGCGGGTCAAAAATACCGGGTTCCATCGGCGAGAAGAAATTGTTCTGAATCATCTGAAAAATCTGTCCGAGATAGGATGATTTCCGGATAAATTTCTGAGGGTCATAACCCTCGCTCTTTATTTTCAAGGCCTCCTGGACTCTCAATCCGAACATGAAAATATTCTCTTCTCCGACCGCCTCGGCAATTTCGATATTGGCGCCGTCATGGGTCCCTACGGTCAAGGCCCCGTTCATCATGAATTTCATGCAACCGGTCCCGGAAGCTTCCGTTCCCGCCGTCGAGATTTGTTCCGAAAGATCGCTCGCCGGAAAGATCTTTTCTGCCAGAGAAACGCGGTAATTCTCCAGGAACACGACCTTAAGCTTGTCGTGGTTCACCTTGTCGTGATTGATCACGTTTGCGGCATTGTTGATGAACTTGATAATGAGCTTCGCCATAAAATAGCTCGGTGCGGCTTTCCCGGCAAAAATAAACGTTCGCGGCGTGATGGGCGCGTTCGGATTCTCACGGAGTTTCAGATACTGGGAAATCGCATAGAGAATGAAAAGGGTCTGGCGCTTGTATTCGTGCATCCGTTTAACCTGGACATCGAACATGGAATCGATATTGACCAGGATCCCGGTCTGCTGACGAATGATCTCGGCCAGGATTTTTTTATTGTCCTGTTTGACCTGCTGCCATTTTTTCTTCAAGAGCCGGTCTTTTTTGAGCGGGATCAACCGTTCAAGCTCGCAAAGGTTTTTCTCCCAACCGTCCCCGATCGCTTCGGTAAGAAGTTTCGAGAGAGGACGGTTCGCCTTGATAAGCCATCTCCGGGGTGAAATCCCGTTGGTTTTGTTATTAAACTTTTCAGGAAAAACCTGGAAAAAATCCTTGAAGATATGCTCTTTCAAAAGTGTCGAGTGCAATTCGGAAACCCCGTTAACCGAATGGGATCCGATGATCGCCAAATATGCCATGCGAATTTTTTTGGGATTCCCTTCTTCGATCAAGGACATCCGGTTCAGGCAGTCCGGATCGCCGGGGTACTCCGCCGCAAGTTCTTTCAAGAAACGGCCGTTGATTTCGTAAACGATCTGCATATGACGCGGTAAAAGCTTCTCGAACATCGGCACTGGCCAACACTCAAGTGCCTCGGGCATGACCGTGTGGTTCGTATAAGCGAAGGAACGGACGGTCAGGTCCCACGCGGTGTCCCAGTCCACCTGTTCCTCATCCAGAAGAATGCGCATGAATTCCACGATGGCGAGTGCGGGGTGGGTGTCATTCAACTGGATCACGGCCTTGTCGGGGAAACTCTTGAAAAGGGCGTTGTCTTCCTTGAAGCGGCGGATCAAGTCGGCGATCGAGGCCGCGGTAAAAAAATATTCTTGTTTGAGCCGAAGCTCACGTCCCATGGACGTAGCGTCGTTGGGATAGAGTACTTTGGAGATGTTCTCGGAAAACATTTTCTCATAGACCGCGTGTTCGTAATCGCCGTCATTGAAATATTTTAAATCAAATTCTTCGGATCCTCGCGCGGACCACAGACGCAACGTGTTCACGACATCATTTTGATAGCCCGGGACCGGGATATCGTAAGGCATCGCGATCACTTCCTCGGTATTGACCCATTCCACGCAAAGCCGGCCCTGTTTGTCATGATACATGTTCGTGTTGCCGTAAAATTTGATCTTTTGCGCATATTCGGGCCGCTCGAACTCCCAAGGATTGCCGTGCTTAAGCCATTCATCCGGCGATTCCACCTGAAACCCGTTAACGATCTTCTGGTTAAAGATCCCGTAATCGTAACGAATCCCGTATCCGTGCGCCGGGATCCCAAGGGTTGCCATGGAATCGAGAAAACACGCGGCCAGACGTCCCAAACCGCCGTTCCCGAGTCCTGCATCAACTTCTTCCTCGCGAACTCTTTCAAGTTCGAGACCGAATTCCTCCAAAGCCTTCTGGGTCTGGTCCCAAAGCCCGAGATCCAGGACATAACTGCCTAGAAGACGACCGATCAAAAATTCCAAAGAGAGATAGTAGATCCGTTTGAGATTTTTCGCGTGGTAGCGTTGCTGCGTCTGGATCCACCGCTCGACCAACCGTTCCCGGAGCGCCATCCCGAGCGCCATGAAGTCGTCGTGCGGGGTAGCAGTGTACTGATCCTTGGCAAGACCATATTGAAGGCAGGAGCTGAAGGATTCTTTTAGTCCATCCTTGGTCATATCCTTGTGTTCCAGATGCCAAAGTTCCCCGTTTGTTTTTTTCACATCCTTTTTTTTCGCGCTTGGCATTTTAGTCCTCATGGAAAGTGAGACACCTGCATCTACTGGCTTGGTAGTTTAACAAACAACGAGCCACACTCCAAGTCCGGTTTTAAGATTCGCTGTGACTGATGCATTTGAAAAAATAAACCTAATCAACAAAAGGGGGCACCTGCTGGAAAACTTCAAATCATTCTGAAGGCGCGGCGACCGGTCTCCATGACCGTTTTCCCGATGGAAAGGAAAAGCGAATTAACGTACCCGGAGGGCATGCTCGACCTTGCCCGGGAGACTTGCAAGATCAAAAGGTTTCTCAATGAAATAACTGATTCCCTCGAGCTCAAAGAGCGGCTGCATCGATGCCCCCGAACCGGTAAGCATGATGACGGGAGTTTTCCTAATGCGAGCTTGTTCATAAAGATCATCATGGCGATACGAGCGGAGCTTGCGAAGGTAGGTTAATCCGTCCTCACCTTTTGGAATACGGATGTCAAGAAGTACGCAATCGGGCTTGCCCTCTTCAGTCTTCCGAAAACCCTCTGCCCCATCGAGAGCGGTTAGAACCTTATAGCCGAGAAGTTCGAACTTTTCCTTGATGATCTGACGGACATCATCCTCATCATCGATAACAAGAAGACATTTCTTACTCTCTAACATTTTGACCTCAACGCGGGTAGATTCTCCCGTGCATGCACGGGGAACTCAAAGCAATCGTTTGAATATATTATCGTCAAAAAAAACTCCGGACTGAACAGCTTGGCGAAAAGATTCTATTACTCGCTCAATTTAATATCCAGAAAATTCTTGAGCTTTCTCGACCGGGTAGGATGACGCAGCTTACGAAGCGCCTTGGCCTCGATTTGGCGGACTCGCTCGCGGGTCACATTAAAAATATGACCCACTTCCTCCAGTGTCCGGGGATAACCATCACCGATCCCGAATCGCAAACGCAGGACTTTTTCCTCGCGCTCGGTAAGTGTCAGGAGAACGTCATCCATTTGTTCCTTGAGCATGCTGTAAGCTGTGGCATTTGCCGGAGATACTGCGGATTTATCTTCAATAAAATCCCCAAAGCTCGTATCTCCTTCATCTCCAATCGGAGTCTGAAGACTGATCGGTTCCTGCGCGATCTTCAAGATTCCCTTCACTTTTTCAACGGGCATCTTCATGACCTGCGCGACCTCTTCCGGGGTTGGTTCGCGCCCAGTTTCCTGGACCAAGTGACGCGATGCCCGAAAAAATTTATTGATGGTCTCGATCATGTGTACCGGAATACGAATTGTACGGGCCTGGTCCGCGATCGAGCGTGTGATCGCCTGGCGGATCCACCAAGTCGCATAAGTCGAAAATTTATAGCCTCGCTTGTATTCGAATTTGTCCACGGCCTTCATCAGACCGATGTTCCCTTCCTGAATCAGGTCCAAAAAGGAAAGCCCCCGGTTCGTGTACTTTTTGGCAATGCTTACCACCAGGCGGAGATTCGCGGCAACCAGCGCTTTCTTCGCCTTGGTGAGATCCCATTCCTTGCGAATAATGGCCTTGAAATGCTCATGAAGTTTTTCCTCCGGTTCCCCGAGTTCGTGGAGGATCTGGCGATTCCGTTCCTCGATCTGGCCGATTTTGCCGCGTACGCCACCTCGTCGAAGCTTTTTGATATCATCGCGGTTCTTTTTAAGTTCGCGAAGCTTCGCCCGAAGACTTGCGATGATCTGCTCAACAATGGCAATACTAAGATTGAACTGCAGCAAAAGCTCGGCAACATTGGTTTTTTTCCGGGAAGCGCGAAACTTACGAATAAGCAGTTTGAGCTTGTTCTTGATCGTCTGGATCTTGACGGTCTGCTCTTCATCGACAATCGCATCGAGCTGAACCTGTCCTTCGAGGATCTTTTTAGCGAGCTCAAGCACTTCAAACCGCGCAGCCTTGGTCTGATAAACGACTTTCTTCAGTTCTTCTTCGCAGGCCTCGATCTTCTTGGAGATCTCAATTTCCTGCTCGCGGGTCAGAAGCGAGATCTGTCCCATCTGGCGGAGATAAGTGCGAACCGGATCATCAATACGGCCGCGTTCATATTCTTCAACTGCCGCGTCCTCCTCAAGCTCGGAGTCTTTTCCCTTTTTGGCATCGACGTCCTGGATCACTTCGGAAGCGGATTTAGTCGGGTCCCCCGGCAAACCGCTTGTAACTTCGATCCCTTTTTCATTCAAGACTCCAATGATCTCTTCCACTTTTTCGGGGTTATTCATGTCCGGGGGAAGCTGTTTTTTCATCTGTTCGATGGTTACAAAGCCCTGTTTCTTGCCGAGAACCAAAAGCTTTTGGACCATCTCCCCATGAAGCTTCGCCGAGACGGCTCCCTTTTTGCCCGGCTTCACTTTGGCAGGCTGTGCAGGCAGGATTTTCCCCTTGGCATGGACCGATGCTGGTTTTTTGGATGATGCTTGCGTGGATTTTCTGGATGCCTCTTTCACCCTGTCAAATCTCCGATTCTTTTTAGGGTTCTAGGATAAAAACCTTACGATATCTTTACCCCGAGGTCTCCTGCGCCAAAAGGAGTCAGAGCTCTAGCGGGGCTTACAGAGTTGCGTATTATAGTTATCTCGCCTCTTGAAACCAAGCGATTTATTCACCCTTTTTGGCTTCCCGGAACTGTTTCAGAAGCTCTTGGTAATCCTGGGTCGCAGCACGGATCTTGTCTTCATCCTGCCCGTTTTCCGCCGCGAGGATCAAGCGACGCAACTCTTCAAGCCGTTCGACGGCACGGTCTCGTTTGATCTTTCTTATGCAATCCTCAAGGATCTGCCCCCGCTCAGCCGTCTCATCCAGAGAAGCCATAACCGCCACAAGCTGTTCGCGGTATTGCGCATCCTGAATCCGGATAAGCAGCCCCGAGAGTGAGCATTTTTTGCCCTGATTACTCATCTGCCGCAGATATTCGAAAAGCTGACGGGAAACTGGCATCTTAAGGTCAGAGTCTTTAAGCTCTTCGCAAGCGCGGTCACAAAAAGGCGGTATCTCGGCCATAAGCACCAAAAGAAGCAACTCTTCGGGCGGGGGCTTGACGGCTTCGGGAGTAGATACGGCATCTTGAAGCCGATCCTTGGGAACACCGCCTTTTTTATTCAAATGAGAGAACTCGGTGCGCAGAGCATTCTCATCCACCTGCAACGTGCGGGCAAGTCGCTTGAAATATTCTGAAAGCATGACCGTATTCTTGACTTTGAGGAAGGTTTCGAACATCTCGCGGCTGATCTTGGAAAGACCCAGCACATCCTGACGCGGATAGCGTGCAAGAAGCGCCTGCAATTTATAGTCGAAAAAATCCTTGGCGTTCTTCAAGAGGGCTGCAAAAGCATCGCTCCCGCGCTTGTTCAGAAAATCATCCGGGTCCTCGCCTTTCGGCAGACTCACGAGCTTCACCTGCATCCCGCCCTCCAGGAGGATCTCCAGCCCGCGCAGGGCCGCGGCTTCGCCCGCTTTGTCACCGTCGTAAACCACGATTACTTCCTCTACAAAACGCCGCATGAGACGCACGTGGTCCTCGCCGAGCGCTGTACCAAGCGTCGCTACGGCATTCTTGAAGCCATGTTGATAAAGAGCGAGAAAATCCATATAGCCTTCCACCAGGATCAGGTTCGGCCATTCGCGATCGATGTGTTTTTTGGCGAGATTCAGGCCGAAGAGTTCGCGGCGTTTTGAAAAGATCGGTGTTTCGGGCGAATTGAGATATTTCGGACCTTCCTCACCGGCGATTAGCCGCCCGCCGAACGCAACCACCTTGCCCTGAAGATTCAGGATCGGGAACATGAGCCGGCCGCGAAAAGTATCGTAATAATTTCCCTTCGGCGATTGCTGGATCAAAGCTGCCTGTTTGAGGAGGGTTTCCGGATACTTTTTAAGGCCCATGCGATCAAAAAGCGCTCGCCATTCCATCGGCGCCCAACCGAGTTTGAATTCCCGGAGGGTCTCGTCCGTGATCTTTCGCTGAGCCAGGTACGCGCGAGCCGCAGCACCAACTTCTTTAAAAAGCAGTTCGTGATAAATGTCGGCGGCAGCTTGGCAAACCTCGTAGAGTTTTTCCTTCTGTCCGCCATCATCCCGGTGGGAACTTCGTTCCGGGAGCGTGATATGCGCGCGATCCGCGAGGAACTTCAATGCTTCAGGAAACGTCATATTTTCATGACGCATGAGAAAACTGAACACATCGCCGCCGGCCCCGCATCCAAAACAGTGAAACATCTGTTTTTCGGGCTGGACCATGAAAGAGGGGGATTTTTCCTGATGAAAGGGACAACAAGCCTTGAGATTCCTGCCGGCGCGTTTGAGCGGAATGTATTGTGAAATGATCTCGACGATATCGTTGGCCGCGCTGACTTGCTCAATGATATGATCTTCGTAGCGCGTTCCGGAGTTCTTTTGTTCCATAACGCGTCTTTTTTCTACCTGCTGACTTTAATGGATTCCGCGATCTTTTGTGGGACCGGTTTATGGAAGGAACTCATAACGAGTTCGTGAAGATCGGGTACGAATCGCGAAATCGTATAACCCGTGTAGGTATATCCCCGCCTGAAGATTCGTTGCACAGGCTCGGCTGGAAGGAAAAGAAGAAATTGCGCGAGAAAACTGAGCAAAAGCATCATACGCAAGGCCCCCAGAACCATCCCTCCCAAGGTCCTTAGAATCCCTTGCGCCTCCATCTTAAAGACTTTTCCGAAGATATTGATGCACCAAGACACGGAAATCCAAAAGAAAATGCTCATCAGAAAGAAAACAATAGGCTCGGCCACCTTCACGGGAAGAAGGGGAAGATTCGCGATCAAATAGGCGGCTCCGCTTGGGTAAAAACTCAGCGTCAGCATGCTCACAAGGAATATCCCCAGCAGTTTCCCGAACATGTCGCTAAAACCCTTGCGACTTCCTTGTATCAGGCCCCAAAAAATCGCAATCAACAATATCCAGTCGCTCGACGACAAACTTTGAAGCACTGAGCCCATGGCGCTTTTTTGAAGATGATCAACTAATCGCCAGAACCATTCCATTTATTTCACCCCGTTAGAGACAGAAGACGCTAAAAACACTTTTGTCTGTTTCAAAAATGGCGCTCATAGTCTTTCCCGCTCTTTGTCATGGATCATCCCAAAAAAACTAACCACCGTAAAAATCCCTAACGGGGCAAGCCGGGACTTCCCCGAAAACCGCCTTGGAAAAGTTCGGTCAATTTGAACGGTATGATACACCCTTGTATGCCCTGTGGGTACTCAAAAAAAACCTTGAGATAATTCCGTGTAAAACCCTCCGACACTCCGGAGCGAACATTCTCATACTCCGCCAGAATCTCCAACGAGCGGCCCAGATACCGGCTACGAACCTTCCTGGAAATACGTTCGGCCAATTCCATCAGCCGGTGAACCCGGTCACGAACCACTTGTACAGAAAGGGTCCCCCAATCCGCGGCCTGCGTCCCTTCCCGACGGCTGTAGGGGAACACATGGGTTTTAAGCGGCTCAAGGGTTTCAAGTAATTTCAAAGTATTTGCAAACTGCGCTTCTGTTTCACCCGGGAATCCGGCCATTATATCCATGCTAAATTCAAAATCCGGGATCTGCTCCTTCATTTCCAGAACTACATCCCGGTACTCCTCCCGCGTGTAACGCCGATTCATCCTCATGAGTACTTCATTGTCCCCGCTTTGAAGCGGGAGATGGACGTGCGGACAAAGTTTTGAAATGTCCCGAAAAGCTTCGCGAATGGGCTTGCCGAGATCTGTAAGTTCGATCGAACTCAAACGAATACGCTCAACCCCGTCGACCCGGGCACTGGCCTCGATCACATCCCGTAAAAGATAATGCCGCTCCTCAGCATCGGAACGGGACTCAAGATCAAGACCGTAAGCCCCGAGTTGGATGCCAGTCAGGATGATCTCCCGGTAACCGCCGTCTCTAAGCCGTATCACTTCATCCAGGATTTCAGGCAATGCACGGCTGCGTGAAGGTCCGCGCACGATCGACACTTTGCAGAAACTACAGGCATGATTGCAACCGTCCTGGACCTTCACGTAGGCACGGGTCTTCCCTTCGAATCGCGAGACCGAAAGCGGCATGAAAGTCGTGGCTTTACCCAGACGTGCGGTGCTGCCAACATCCGCTGGATTCAAAAGTTTCTTCGCAAGAAACGGTTTCTCGTCATTCAAAAAAATAAAATCTACTTCAGGCATCGCTTCGAGTTCGATGCGGTTCTTTTCAGCATAACAGCCGGTCACAGCAAGCTGTGCTCCGGGATGTTCACGCCGGAGACGCCGTATCCAGTACCGGCTCGTCCGGTCCGAGTCTTGAGTCACGGTGCAAGTATTCACGACCACGAGATCGCAGGGGGCGCCTGTTTGTCCTTCAATATCGCGGTAACCTTTTCGTTCCAGAGCCTCGCGCATCGCCTGGGTCTCGTACTGATTGACCTTGCAGCCGAGCGTGTAAAAACGAACGTTTTTTTTCGAAGAAGAGTGCTCGGCCATAATCACGCGGAAAGAATGCCGGAAAACCTGAGTGAGGAGACAATCCCGATGAAGGCGGTATCCGCCTTGAAAAGCACTTCCCCTAGTCCGGCAAGCCGAAGGTTCTTTCCTTTCCGGTGCCATTTCGCCCACCGGATCTCATTTTCCGAAAAACCGCCCTCGGGTCCGATAAAAATATTTAACGTTTTGACCGTGCCTTTAAGTCCCTGGATATCGGCAAGCAACTTCGGGAACGTGACGGAATCCAGGCTTGGGTGGAAGATCACGACTAGTTCGTCGCAAGAAAGGTTCCCGAGTGCTTCTTTGAAACCTCGGGGCGCTTCGATGTGGATGATTTTAAGACTTCCCGACTGTTTGCTGGCCTCGCGCGCAATGCGGTTCCAACGTTCGACGATCTTTCCGATCTTTTCCTTCGGGACCTGGACTTCGCAATGCTCCGAAACGACCGGGTGGAACTCGTGAACCCCAAGTTCCTGGGCTTTTTCGACAAGAAAATCCGTCCTTCCCTTGCGTAACATCGCCGGAAAGACCTTGAGCGTGATAGCGTCATTAAAAGAGCCTGTTTTTACGAGAACTCTCTGAATTTTAAGACAGGTCCGGCCATCCGGCGCAAACTCGCCGATCACAGCTTCTGCTTCGCCACCGTGGCCGTCCGTCACAAGACAAACATCCCCCGGCTTGAGGCGGATGCTGCGCCGGAGATGGCGGGTCTCGGCCGGATCGAGCCAAAGATCATGCGGAATATTTTGCAAAATCTGAGTGGTAAAGAACCGGCGCAATTTTCTCGGTTTTTGTCTTTCGGACATCGCACATCCTTTGTGAATTCAGGAACAGAAAAAAGACCCGCGGGACTTTTCCCGCGGGTCGATTTATATTTTAAGATAATGCTGAAAAGCGCGAAAAAGCGGTCCCAATACTTATCAATTTCAGATTTTCTGAAATTGGGGCCGCCCAAGTCGCCATTGCTGAAAAGAAATTAAAGACTTGGGTGGGCTTACTTCTTGGCCGGGGCTTCTTTCTTTTTACTTTCCTTCTTGGCCGCGGGAGCGGCCTCAGCACTTCCTTCCACTTTCGGTTTTTTGTGGCGGACAACATTCTGGGCAAGTGGTCCCTTTTCTCCCTGCACAATATCGAACTCGACTTCTTCGTCCGGATTGAGCCTCTTATAACCTTCACCCTGGATCACGGAGTAATGGACGAAGATATCACGCTCCTCACCCTCCTTGCGCAGAAACCCGAAACCCTTGACGTTGGAAAACCATTTCACTTTGCCTTTTTCTGCCATACCCGCCTCCTTAAAATCTTTGAAAATCACTTTCGTACCGCAGAATATCCGGGCACGCCCAACACTCTCTTACTTCACCTTGATCTTTAAGACGAGTCCGGGCTTGAACACCACGACTTTTTTTTCGGGGACCGTCACTTCCTCGCCGGTCCGGGGATTGCGTCCCAAACGGCCGCGACGATTCTTTACTTTGAACACACCAAAATTCCTGAGTTCCACGGTCTCGCCACGCTGAAGGCTTTCGGAAATAACATCGAGGGTTTTCTGGACGATCTTCTTGACATCGATCTGGGTGAGATTCGTTTCATTCGAAACTTTCATCACGATATCTTTTTTAGTCAAGTGCCCACCTCCTTTAACGAAGAAGCAAGGGAGTTTTTACCCAACTGCTTATCCTGTTTGAAGATGCAAAAAAATAGCAAATCAGCCAGACTTTGTCAAGCGATTTAAGTTGTAACCTCAAGCAATGCTTGAAGTTAACCCTGATTTTCATCAACTTTTTATTGGAAATCAGGATAACCCTGTCCAAGTCTTTATTTTATTTTTATTAAATGGTGACTTGGGCTTCCCCAATTTCAAAGAAAACGGAAATTGAAGGGTATTGGGACTGACTACCGCTTATTTTTCAAAAAGTCAGGGTAAAGAAAAAATTGGCCTTAAGACCGTATTTTAACGGAATTTTCGCCTAAAAGACGCTCGAGTTCCCCGAAGAGCATATCCGAGATCGCAACTTTGAGATTGTCACCAGAATCCAGGATTGTCATACGTCCTCTGGGATCCTGAAGCGTCAGATAAACGGGCGTACTTCCTTTGTGAGCCATGAGAATCCTGCGCAGTTCCTGCAAGACCTCGGTTCCTAACCCTGCGGTTTTGAGATTGATGGCAATCATGCGGGTGTATCGTTTTGGAACTTCCTCCAAGGGGACGATCTCATCGGCCAAAAGCTTCGCCACATCATCACGTGCGTCAACCTTGCCTTTGATAAAAACAAGCGCATCTTTCTGGATCAAAGTCCCGGCAGTCTTGTAAACGCTCGGAAAAACCACAGTTTCGCAAGAACCGTTCAGATCCTGAAGGCTCAAAAACGCCATCTTGTCTCCCTTTTTTGTGAGGATCTCTTTCATCGTGTCAATGATTCCACCGATCGTCACCTCGGCCTGGTGATTAAACTCCGAAAGGCTGGCTGTGGTCGCCGTCGCGTAGCTTTTGAGAATCTTGCTGTATTTCGACAACGGGTGGGAAGAAACATAAAAACCAATCAGCTCGCGTTCATACGCCAGTTTTTGGTTCTCCGGCCATTCCGGGATGTCCGGGGCCAAGGCCTGTTGGTCATGAAAACCCTCCCGCCCTTCTCCGCTATTTTCGAAAAAAGAAAGCTGCCCGCGACTACGGTCTTTTTGGATATTCGTTCCCATATCCAGCACCGGATCGAGCATTGCCATAAGCTGCGAACGATGAAACTTCCATTCATCGAAAGCGCCGCACTTGATAAGGCTTTCCATTACTTTGTGGTTGCAGGTCCGGAGCTCCACGCGCTGAACAAAATCAAAAAGCGAGCGGAACGGCCCATCTTTTGTTCTTGCTGCAATAATGGATTCGATAGCTGTCGAACCGACGTTCTTGATGGCTGCGAGCCCGAACCGAATGTGATTCCCCACACAAGTAAAATCCGAAAAACTTTCATTCACCGCGGGCGGCAGGACATCGATCCCCATTTTTTTGGCAGCTTCGATATATTGCACCACTTTGTCAGTATTGTTCATTTCTGAGGTCAGAAGCGCCGTCATAAACTCTATGGGATAATGCGCTTTAAGGTAAGCCGTCTGGTAGGAAACCGCCGCGTAGGCTGTGGAATGAGATTTGTTGAAGCCATAGCCTGAAAAGTAGTCGATGAGTTCCCAGATCTTTTCCGCGACCTTTTCCTTGACTCCCCGCTTCATGGCACCATCCATGAAAGCCTTCTTCTCCCTGGCCATGACCTCCGGAATCTTTTTCCCAATGGCCCTGCGCAGCGAATCGGCCTGAGCGAGCGTAAATCCGGCAAGATCACTGACAATACGCATCACCTGCTCCTGATAAAGGATGACACCGTAAGTTTCCTTCAGGCTGGGTTCAAGAGCCGGGTGATCGTATTGGATGAGCTTGGGATCGCGCATGCGCTTGATGAAATCATCTACCATACCACTTCCGAGAGGTCCCGGACGATAGAGCGCGAGCAAGGCCACAAGATGGTCAAAGTGGCTCGGCTTCATTTTTTTGAGCAAATCTCGCATCCCAGAACTTTCAAGCTGGAAGACCCCGAGCGCGTCGCCTCTGGAGAGCATCTCATAGGTCCCGGGATCGTCCTCCGGAAGCTTCGCAATATCAACTTTCACGCCGTGCATCTTCTGGACGATCTTGACTGTCTCATTGATCACCGTGAGCGTCTTAAGACCCAAAAAGTCCATCTTGAGAAGGCCGATCTTCTCCAGGTCCTTCATAGTGTATTGCGTACAGATCTGGTCCTCAGTCTTGTAAAGCGGCACATGGTTCGTGAGCGGCACATCTGAAATCACAACGCCGGCTGCGTGGATCGAGGCATGGCGCGAGAGCCCTTCGAGCGCCTGGGAAGTCTCGATCAGTTGCGCGATTCGAACATCCGTTGCGACCATCTCTTTTAACGCGGGTTCACGCTCCAGTGCCTGTTTGAGCGTGATCTTAAGCTCCAGGGGGATCAGTTTCGCGATACGATCCACCTCGCCGTACGAAAGCCCCATCACCCGCCCCACGTCACGCACAGCTGCTTTCGCCGCCATGGTCCCGAACGTGATGATCTGCGCCACGTTCTGAGTACCATATTTGCGTTTGACGTAGTCGATTACCTCATCACGACGCTCGTAGCAGAAATCGATATCAATATCCGGCATGCTCACGCGTTCGGGATTGAGAAAACGCTCGAAATAAAGATGGTGCTTGATGGGATCAATGTCCGTGATGTAAAGCGCGTAGGCAACCAAACTGCCGGCCGCAGACCCACGGCCCGGCCCCACCGGAATGTTCTTTTCCCGGGCAAACCGGATAAAATCCCAGACGATCAGGAAATAGCTGATATAGCCCATTTTGTTGATGAGAGCGATCTCGGTGCGCAGCCGCGCTTCGTAATCCGCGGGTATCTCGCCCGAAAACCGTTCACGAAGGAATCTGAAGCAAAGTTCTTCCATATACTGAATTTGAGTTTTCCCGTCGGGCGGTGCAAATTGCGGAAGAAAGATCTTGTGAAAATCAAGTTCCAGGTTGCAACGGTCAGCAATCTCGATTGTGGAACGGAGGGCCTCGGGGACATCCTTGAAGAGACTTTTCATCTCTTCTGCGGACCGAAAGTAATACTGATCACCCTGATAGCGCATGCGATTCGGCTCATCAAGCTTCGCTCCTGTTCCGATGCAGATCAGCGCATCGTGCGCCATAGCCTGGTTCTGGTGAATGTAGTGCACATCATTGGTGGCGACCAAACCCACTTTGAGTTCCTTGGCAAGCTTCTGAGAGCCCAGGGTGACCTTCTTCTGCGGTTCCAGGCCATGCTCCATGATCTCGAGAAAGAACCGGTCCCTGCCGAAAATCCCGGCATATTCTTCCGCGACTTTTCGCGCATCATGGACCTGATCATGGTAAAGATAATACGGAACTTCTCCCTTAAGCCCCCCGGAGAGCGCGATAAGACCTTCCGAATATTCTTTGAGCACTTCTTTATCCACACGCGGCCGGTAATAGAAACCCTCCACATACCCGATGCTCGCGAGTTTCATGAGATTCTTGTAGCCCTGTTCGCTCGTGGCCAGAAGCGTGAGATGGAAGGAGGCTTCCTTGATACCGTGTGCCTGCTTTTCGAGCCGGGATCCTGGCGCCACGTACGTACTCATCCCGATGATGGGCTTGATCCCCTCCTTCATGGCTTTGGAATAGAACTGGATGGCACCAAATAGATTGCCGTTGTCGGTCATGGCAAGCGCCGGAAAACGAAGCTCCTTGGCGCGGGTCATGAGTTCATCGATCTTGCAGGTAGCATCGAGGAGACTGTACTCGGTGTGACAGTGAAGATGGACGAAGTCGCTATGTGACATATTCAAAACTCGGGAGTAGTACCTCGGGACTCGTTTTAATGTCTAAAAAATCCGATAAAAAAAAGACGAGGGACGAGTCCCGAGTCCCAGGCCTTTTCTTCATTCCCACTCAATAGTGGCCGGGGGTTTGCTGGAGATATCGTAGCAAACGCGGTTGATGCCGCGCACTTCATTGATGATGCGGTTGGAGATACGGCCCAGAAGCTCGGGAGGAAGCTTTGCCCAATCCGCGGTCATACCATCCTGGGAGGTTACGGCGCGCACAGCCACCGCGTTCTCATACGTGCGTTCATCCCCCATTACGCCGACACTCTGGACCGGAAGAAGCACGGCAAAAGACTGCCAGATCTTGTCGTAAAATCCCGCTTTTTTGATCTCGTCGATCACGATCCAGTCCGCTTGGCGCAGAAGATCGCAACGCTTTTTGTTCACTTCTCCAAGAATACGCACCGCAAGTCCCGGACCCGGAAAAGGCTGACGGCCGACGATGTCCTTATTGATTCCGAGCGCACGCCCGACCGCACGGACCTCATCTTTGAACAGCTCCTTCAGGGGCTCGATAAGTTTAAACTTCATATCTTTCGGAAGCCCGCCCACGTTATGGTGGCTTTTGATCGTACTCGTGGGCCCTCCGAAATAGGACACTGATTCGATCACGTCCGGATAGAGCGTCCCCTGCGCGAGGAACGGCACTTTCCCAAGTTTATTGGCTTCTTTCTGAAAAACATCGATGAATGTTTTGCCGATGATCTTTCGTTTTTTCTCCGGATCGATCACGCCTTTAAGACGCTGGAGAAAGATCTTCTCCGCATTTACGACTTTCAGATTCATTTTAAAATGACCGCGGAATGTCTTATCGACTTTTTGTACTTCGCCCAGACGAAGCAACCCGTTATCCACGAAAATACAGTTCAGTCTTTTCCCGATGGCCTTGTGGATAAGTCCCGCAGCGACTGAAGAGTCCACACCGCCCGAAAGTCCGAGCACCACCCGGTCGTTTCCGACCTGCTGGCGGATCTTTCGCACACTTTCCTTGATAAAGGAACGCGGCGTCCAGCTCCGGCGGCACCCGCAGATCCCAGTCAGAAAATTCGCAAGGATCCTCGACCCGAATTCCGTATGCACAACCTCGGCATGAAACTGGATCGCGTAAGTTTTAAGTTTCGGGTTCCCCATGGCGGCGAACGGGGCGTTTTCGGTATACGCCAGACGCTCAAAGCCCGCGGGCAGCCGGTCCAGCTTGTCGCCGTGGCTCATCCAGCAGTTGATGGCTCTTGGAATTCCGGTAAAGAGAGGGCTTTTCCCCGCGATATGAAGCTTGGCAAGGCCGTATTCACGTTTTCTGGATTTATGGACCCGTCCCCCGAGCTTATGGGAAAGAAGCTGCATGCCATAACAGATTCCGAGGATCGGAATACCGCTTGAAAAAAAACGCCGGTCAGGGATCGGGGCATTCTTCGCATAAACGTTGGCCGGCGACCCCGAAAAAATGATCCCCTTCGGTTTATCTGCGACCACCTGTTCGAACGGAATGTAAAAAGGATAGACTTTCGAGAAGACCTTGTTCTCACGCACGCGGCGGGCGATTAGCTGCGTGTATTGCGACCCAAAATCCAGAACAACAATGGTTTCTTCCACTTTAATAACCTTTATTGATTAGGCTACGTCATTGCGAGCTTGCGTCCGCCAGAGGCGGATCCGCCTCTGGCGGAAAGCAATCTCATCAGAGATCCTTCGACGGGCCTTCGGCCCGCTCAGGATGAAATTTGCACCTGCAACTTACGGAACGTAAGTTGCGTGCTCATTTCACTTACACATTCCCAATTTTTGCGCGGTTTGGAAAAGCTTTCCTTCGGTTTTGATGGCTGGGGCAATCACGATCTCCGTCATTTGCATCTCGCGAATGTTGGCAGCACCGACGTTCCCCATGGAGGTGCGAAGCGCACCGACAAGGTTCTGCGTTCCATCATCCAGATGCGCAGGGCCGTAAAGGATCTCTTCCAGGGTTCCCGTCGTGCCGACGTGAATTCTCGTACCGCGCGGAAGATTCGCGTGGGGCGTGGCCATACCCCAATGGAATCCGCGACCGGGAGCTTCTTTCGTACGGGCAAAAGCAGAACCCACCATGACGCCATCAGCCCCTGAAGCGATCGATTTGCAAATATCGCCGCCCGTTGACATGCCACCGTCCGCAATGATTGAAACATATTTGCCAGTTTTTTTGTGATAAAACTCACGCGCGGCCGCACAATCCGCGATCGCAGTCACCTGGGGCACCCCGATCCCAAGAACCCCTCGAGTCGTACAAGCCGAACCGGGTCCGATACCGACAAGAAGTCCGGCTGCCCCCGTCTCCGCAAGTTCAAGTGCAACCTTGTAAGTGACGCAATTACCGAGGATCACGGGGATTTTCATCTTCTTGCAAAGTTTACCAAAATCCACAACCTGATAAGCCTTTGAAATATGGCGCACCGTTGTGACTGTGGACTGCACCACAAAAACATCCGCGCCGGATTCTTCGGCGATCTTGCCAAATTTCTCGGCACGTTGCGGGATTGCGCTCACTGCGCACAACACGCCGGCTTTTTTAATCTCTTTAATGCGTTTGGCGATCAATTTTTCGCTGATGGGTTTGACATAAAGCTTCTGCACAAGTTGGGTCGCCTTTTCGGGCGATGATTTGGAGATCTCATCCAGGATCGACTTGTAATCATCGTAGCGGGTGTAAATCCCTTCAAGATTCAGCACGGCCAGACCGCCGAGCTTCCCCATCGCCTTTGCGAAGGCCGGATCCACGACTCCGTCCATGGCTGACGCCAGAAAAGGGATATTGAGCGTCATCTTTCCCAGGGGCATTTTGATATCGACTTCATCAGGGTTGATGGTTTTGTCTCCGGGCACTAAAGCGATTTCGTCAAAACCATAGGATCTGCGGGCTTTGCGGTCGCGTCCGATAAAAACTGACATGGTAAGCTCCTTCGGTTAATCGTGAAAAAAGATGGGATAAATTACGTTAGGGAAAAACTTTCCTGTATCCAAAATCATACAAAAAGACAAGCAGGTAGGAAAAAAACTGAGAAATTTTTGCTTCGAAAGGTGTGTAAGTCGAACTAATTGCTGTCCCATTTGCGGTATCATACAAAAGCATTTCAGGAATGTCAATAAACTCAGCGGAACAAAAAAATGGCAGGCATTCACTGGATGCCTGCCCCCTTAAAGACTGTCATTTATTGGGAAGAACGACTTTTTATTCCTTTGTTCTTTGGATTTTTATCTCCAATTGCTCTATTCTTTTTTGCTGTTCCTTGACTGTTTCAAGTAAGTTCGACACATTCGCTTGCATCTCTTTTGCCGGTCCTTCGTTTAACTCCGTTCCAGGGTCGTACCAGGAAACGTTAACAGCCACCATGATCTTGCCGACGTAAGTGTTGTCCTGAAGTTTGAAACATGGTTTCTTGGAATTTTTGCCGTCATCTTCCGGCCAGACAATAGATTCAATCGAAGAAGCTGCCGGACAAGCGTCCCTCGTGTCCAGTTTTTCCAGCGCTTTACCGACAATATTTCCGGCCGTGATCATTTTGGCGCCAAAACCTGGGATGTTAGAAATACCAATGGCATCACCTATATTGATAGAACCATTCTGAGAGGTGACCAGTGTTGGGGCTTTTCCAACCAGCGCAACGGGAGCTTTTTCATGGGTATAGGTGGGTTTGGTGTCGCTTCCGATTTGGAATCCACCATTCTCTTCCATCACTGCGCCTGGTTTGGTCGAGACGACACCGATCAAGCTTGATTGTGTAGGACTGGATGTGATGACGCTGTTGGCATGGGTGTTGTCAACACTTACCAGACCCCCACGTAGGACAGTACCTGAAATCTGATAATTTTCGGCAAGATCACTGTGGCCACCGGGCATACTAACAGCGCCGGCGGAATTTATTGTTAACTTTGGACCAACTCCGTGTTTGTATATTACATATGAATCCGTCGCAGTTCCAATCCCAGTACCAGATTCCCAATCCCCCATAGTAGTTCTAGAACGATAACCAGCGTCACTTGTGGCCGACGATTGTACGAGTATCCTAGTGCCCCCGCCACCATATAAATGTAGTTTGAACTCTGGAGTCGTCGTCCCGATGCCGACGTAGCCGCTCTTATCTATTCTCATCCTCTCCCCCGACGCTACTCCTAAATCATGTGTATGAAATGCTAAATAACCTTCTC